>Ga0208242_100322_pt1 | contig 42129 bp, 30 predicted proteins | sample SubbioAug_CSW13A_FD_184825 | JGI IMG/M metagenome (GOLD analysis project Ga0208242, IMG submission 184825) | Serpentinite rock and fluid subsurface biosphere microbial communities from McLaughlin Reserve, California, USA - CR12Aug_CSW13A (SPAdes) | ecosystem: Environmental > Terrestrial > Deep...
TTGGCGCCCTTGATCGTCACCTTGTTGAAGAGGATCGTGTTGGGCTTGCACAGCAGGTTCGGGGCGACGACCGCGAGCAGCGTCGTGAAGCCGTCCTTGTTGTTGACGAGCGCATTGGCGAAAGCGAGCTCGGCCGCAGAGCCGCGCGGACCCATGATCAGATCGATATGCGCAACTTCATTGCCGTCGCCGACCAGCGACTCGCCGACCAGCATTTTGTTGATCAAAGCCATGTTTTTCTCCCAGAATTCTGGCGCCGGATTCACAGGCGCCCCTAAGCGAGCCGCACGCGGGGCGCGCGGCGATAAGAGCCCACGCTCGCGGCGCGGACTCAACCATTTTCGCGCGTTCTTGCCAAGGCGCGAGACCTGGCAAGCGCGCGAGACGTCACACGAGTTCGCGGGCCAATGCGAAAGCGTGACGGAAGTCGAGGCAAAGCGGCTCGTCGGACGTCGCCATCTTTTTGAAGAGACCAGCTTCCGTGCCATATTTGACGTTGCCGATCGCCAGCGCGCCGATGCCCAGCGCGCCATGAGGCGAAACCACGACGCCATTGTCGTGCAGACCGCAGCCTTCAACGCCAAGCGGCGGCACGGCGTTGACGTCGGCGGCGATCAAGAGATCCTTGGCGGCGGCGAGATCTTCCTTCGACAGCACCTGGACGCCGGCGCGCGCCGCGCACAGCGCGATTTCATGCTGGCGCAGCAGTTCCCGCACTTGTTCTGGCGTGGAGCCGTCGGCAGGCGCCACCTTGATGTTAAACCGCTTGCACATTTCGTCGGCGAGCTTGGCGACACGCTCGAGGCCGCTATAGCCGACGACGGTGACTTCAGCGCCTTCGAGCGCCGAGATGACCGCGGCGGAATAGCCAACAACGCCCGTCGCCCCGTAGATGACGACTTTCGCGCCCTTGAGCTCGCGCTGTTTCTTCTCCCGCAGAATTTTTTCGACGCAGGCGACCATCGCGCCGGCGGTGGTGAAGGAGCCGTAGGGATCGGCGAAGAGCGACACTTCGAAGGGCTTGAGTAGCGCTTTCTTGGCGGTGTCCATCATGTCGAGCGCGAGCACGGCGTCGCGGCCGGCGAAAAAGATGCCGGTGCGAAGCGCCGCCGAAGGCGCGCGCGAGAACATCGCGTCCTGCACGAGCGCGGTGACTTCGTCGAGCGTGACATTGGTGTAGGGAATCGCCGCGTCATAGCCGGCGTCGAGGGCCATGTTCACATCGAAGGGACTCATGTGCTTCAACGTGCTGAGCATGTGCAGAATCGCTTTGGCCATTGAATCTCCCCAACCTTTCCCTCGATTTTCGCGTCTTACGCGGCCATAGGCGACGCGCGGCGGGAGATAACCTCCAGCCCCTCGATCTCTCAATTATTCCGGCAAAACATACGGCGCGCGGGCGCGCGCCTCGGCCTCGCCCGGAGCGGTGGGAGGCTTAGAACTCAGAATGACGCCCATGTCCAGATGGATTGCCGCGCTGCACAGCATTAATCGTCGCAGCTCTATGGGACGCGTGGTGGAGCAATGGGTTTTCGATGGCGATACTTGCCAATTCATGTCAGATTGATCCGCGACGGAGTGGGTTATTTTCCGCTCAGCGGAGAAACGCTCTCTGCTTCTAGGCGCAATATACTTTGCTCCGTTTCGCATCTGCGCACGAGAGGGCGAAGGTGGACTCGGAACTTATTGATAAAATTTATGAATGCTCATTTGTGCCCGAGCTCTGGCCGGGGGTGCTCGACGCGCTCGCGGGCTTGATCGAGGCGCGCGGCGGCTCCCTCTTCGTCAACAATGGCGCGGCAACCTACTGGTCTGCGTCTGACATCAACCGGGATCGGACGGAACGCTGCGTTCGAGAAAATTGGCTTGCCCGCGGCACTTTCGCAGCGCGCCTGTTTGGCGCGCGGCATCCGGGGTTTATCACTGAAGATGACGCATTCACGCCCGAGGAGCTTGAGGCCGAGCCGATCTACCGAGATTTTCTGCGCCCCGGCGGCATTGGTTGGGGCGCCGCGACGGTCCTGCCCATGCCGACAGGCGAAAGGGTGATCCTTGCCGTTAACCGCCTCTACGAACGGGGGCCCGTCGAGAAGCCTTTCATCGACCGGCTGGACGTGCTGCGGCCGCATCTGGCGCGCGCCATCCTAACGTCCGCGCGCCTGCAACTTGAGCGCGCCCGCGCCGCCAGCGAGACCCTGGGCAGCCTCGGTTTGCCGGCCGTCGTGCTGAACGAGCGCGGGAAGGTGCTCGCGGCAAACGATCTGCTGAAAAATGTTGCAGGCCTCATCAGCTGGCTCCCGCGGGATCACTTCGCACTTACGGATAAGATGGCCGACCAGATGTTGCGGGCCGCCCTCGACGCCATCGAATTCGCCCCGACGGCTGGCGTGCGATCGTTCCCAGTGCGCGCGCCGGACGGAGACGGAGCTTTGGTCGCTCATCTCGTTCCTATCCGCCTGACGGCGCGCGACATCTTCTTGCGTTGCGCGGCGGCGCTGGTTCTAACGCCAGTGGCCGCGCCAACCGCGCCGCCGGTCGAACTGGTTCAGTCGCTTTTCGATTTGACCCCGGCCGAAGCGCGGGTCGCCCGCAATCTCGTCTCGGGGCAGTCGATTGACGACATGGCGAATGCGTCAGGCGTTTCGCACAACACGATCCGCACGCATGTGCGCTGCGTTCTGCAAAAGACCGGCTGCAACAGGCAGTCGGAAGTCGTGGCGCTGCTGTCGGGTGTTGCTTTGACCCGTTCGCCCAGCGTGATTCAGGACATGAATTGAACGCCTCACCAAGATTGGGGATGCGCTCGAGCAAAGTTGAGGGATCGATAAGAAAAAAAGAATTTGAGAGGAGTTTTTTATCATGACTTTGATTTTAGAAAAGAGCGAGCCCCGGCAGGACACGCCGGCTTCCAGCACTGAAGCGCAGTTGCCGTCCATGTCTTCGAAAAAGAACGGACCAACTCAGGGGCCGCTCACTCAATTCCAGAAGTTCATCTGGGTCTTCGCGATTTTCGCGCTGTTGATGATCGGCGGCCAGCTGTTCGCGTGGCAGTTCGGCGTAAGCTTGGAGGAAGCCGAGAAAACCGGTTTCACGAAACACACGGTGCTCTTCTGGCAGATGGTCTCAGCGATCTGGGCCACGACTGTTCTCGTCACGGCGGCGCTGTCGCTTTACGTATCGACCCGGAGCGACCGTATCGACGAGTGGTGGCGGCTGTTTTGGACCTTCGGCTATATTGCGCTGCTCGTCCATCTTTATTGGGCTATCGCCGTCAACGCGGGCTGGGACTGGAATGAAATCTTCAACAGCCCCCAAGGAATCGGAAAGCCCGAACATGTCGTCGACCATCCGGTGGTGGACCTCGCGCTTGCCGCGCTCTGGGGAATCGACGTCGCGCTGGCCTGGCTGACAAAGCCCGAAAGGAGGTTGTTGCGCTGGTATCGTTCGGGGCTCCATATTTTTGTGTTCGTCGCCTTCTTCGGCGCTTCAACAGGCACAGGCGCTACGGAAATTTCGCGCGGCCTTGGCTTCGGCCTCGCCGCTATGGCGACCGGCGCCGCCGCAGTCTTTCTCATCCGGCGCGAAGTGGATGAAAAGTCCCTTTCATGGGCGGTGTTCGTGCGCTTCTTCTGGCTGTTCAACAAATTCATCGCTCGGTGGGACAGCCTCCCGACTTTTCTCGCGGTGCTTAATCTGATCGCCGTACGCGCCCGGCTTCGAGAGAAGAATCTCTATAGCGTGTCCCGCATTCCCGTCACAAATGCTTTTGGCGTTCGCTCCTTTCCCAAGGAGAAGCCGAAATTTCTCATCGAGCGGCAGGCTGACGGCCTCTATAACGATCTCGACACGCCGACGATGGGATGCAGCAGCGCAAACGAAACCGGCTCGCTCGACCCGTCAGCCTTCGACAAAAGTCATCCTGGCGCACGCTTCGGCCGCAACGTGCCGCTTAGTGAAGCGCGCCCTGAAATTGACGCACCCCTTCTTGAACCCAATCCTCGCCTCGTGAGCAACCTCCTGCTGGCGCGGCCTATCGTGGACGGCGCTCCTAAGGTGACGCCCGCGACGAGTCTCAATCTTCTCGCCGGGGCGTGGATTCAATTTCAAACACATGACTGGTTCAATCATGGGACGCCCCGATCGATCGATGACGATCCCTTCGAAGTCGATGTCGACCCGCAGGATTGGCCGGGGGGAAAGATGCAAGTGCGCCGCACCCGAGCGGATCCAACCCGCGATCCGAATTGCGTCAGCGCCGCCGAGCCGCCAACCTATGTCAGCGCCGAGACGCATTGGTGGGACGCCTCGCAGATCTACGGCGGCGGCGCGGCTTTGCAGGAAGCGTATCGAACAAAAACTGGCGGCAAGCTTAAGATCGAGCCGGACACTTATCGGCTCCCGATCGAAGGAGAAGCCATCGCGGCCCTGCCGTCGAGCTGGTGGGTTGGCCTTGGGTTGATGCATGTGCTCTTCACGCTAGAGCACAACGCGATTTGCGATCATTTGCGCCAGCAATATCCAGAATGGGGTGAACTGGAAGACGGCGGCGACGAGCAGTTTTTCCGGATCGCCCGCCTGATCAACAGCGCGCTGATGGCCAAAATCCACACAGTCGAGTGGACGCCGGCGATCCTCGATCACCCCGCTCTGCGGTTCATCATGCATGGCAGCTGGTGGGGCGCCGCCCAGGAATTTATCACCCGCAATCTCGGGCGCATCAGCGAAGGCGAGCTCGTCAGCGGCATTCCAGGATCGCGGAAGGATCACTTCGGGGTGGATTACAGCCTCACCGAAGAATTTGTCTCGGTCTACCGCATGCATCCGCTGCTGCCCGAGGCCTTGAAGCTTCGGCGCTGTGAAGATAATCAGCAGATTCGCCAGATGAAATTCGTAAGCGAGAATTTCGAAGACCCGGACCTCGCGACCGGTCCAAAGGCGATGTCCAACGCTACAGCCTACGCTTCCTTTGTCGACATCTTTTATACTTTCGGCATGGAGAATCCGGGCGCTCTGCAACTGGGAAACTATCCCAACTGGATGCGAAGGATGCGCCGCAACCGCGGTCCCCTGCAGGAAGAATTCATCGATCTGGCTGCGATCGACATTCTGCGCGACCGCGAACGCGGCGTGCCGCGCTACAACAGGTTCCGCGAACTTTTCCATATGCCGCGCAAGTCGTTCGCAGAGATGTCGGACGATCCGAAGATCGTGAAGGCTCTTCGAGAGGTTTATGGCCATCCCGACAAGGTCGATCTGATGGTGGGCCTCTATGCGGAGACGCCGCCGGTGGGGTTCGGCTTCAGCGACACGGCGTTCCGGGTTTTCATCCTGATGGCTGGACGCCGGCTGAAAAGCGACCGCCTGTTCACCGACGATTACCGGCCGGAGATCTACACCCAGGCGGGGCTCGACTGGATCAACGATAACTCAATGATATCAGTGCTGTTACGCCATTTTCCAGAGCTTGCGCCCGCCTTGCGGGGGGTGGACAACGCGTTTGCGCCATGGAGCAAGAAGCGCACAGACGCGTAGCGCTTGTCCTAACCCGTTGACGAATGCAGCGGTTGGAAACTATAAGGCTCCCGATCCGGGTTCGACGGCCGCGCCGCCGAACCCCTTTCTTTTCTTCGCCATAAGGAGCTGTGCGCGCAGGAGCGCGCCGCGCCCAGGGCAATACGACGAACAGTGAAGGAAAAACAATGTCCCGCCGTTGCGAGCTGACCGGAAAGGGCGTGCAGTCCGGCAATCTCGTCAGCCATTCCAATCGGAAGACGAAGACTCGGTTTCTGCCCAATCTCGTCAATGTGACGCTCGCCTCAGAGGCGCTGGCGCGTTCGGTGCGGCTGCGCATCTCCGCGGCGGCGCTGCGGTCGGTGGAGCATCGCGGCGGGCTAGACGCCTTCCTCGCGAAGGCGAAGACCGAAGAGCTGTCGCAAAACGCCCGAACGCTGAAGCGCGAAATCGAGAAGAAGCAGGCGGCCGCGAGCGCTTAACCAGTTTCACGCTGCTTTTGAAAAGCCCCGTCGCCATAAAGCGCGGGGCTTTTGTCTTTTATGCGCCGCCGAGCTTAGCGCGGACGTAATCGGCGAGGATACCGATGACGCCGATACGTTTGATCCACGCGCAAAACTGAGGGCCGATGGAGTTCAGCGCGGCTGCCCAATAGCGGCGCTTGGCGCGGCGGAGAGAAACGTCTGCGGCAAGGTCGTTGCGGAAGTCCTCTTCAAGACATTGAAGCAAGCTGGCGCGATAACGCGTTTTCGCGAGTAAGCCGACAACAAACTCAGCGAGGCGCGGGGGATCTTCCGCGTCACCTTGGTTTGCGAAAGCCGACACTAAGTAATGACCGATGTTTCCAATCTTGGTTTTAAGAGCGCGTAGCAGCGGCTCTTGGGCAATCCAAATGGCCAGCGCGTAAATGCCGTATGCGTGACCGAACCAACCGGGATTTCCGGCGATAAGATTGCCAATATAGATAGTTACCGATAACCAGCTGCACCAGAGGACCACTCTAGGTTGGTCGACAGTAATGGGTGAAAGAAACCCTATCATGAGGGCTTGGATTGCCTTTCGGGCGATCCACGCACAAATAATCATGCCAGACCCCCCTCGATTTCAATCCCGCCCCGCATCGCGTCCACTGCTCGCAGCGACGCCTGCAACGCCATCTGCCCCGGCGACGTAATCGTAAAATATTGCTTTTTGCGTCCGCCGCGCGCCGCTTTAACCTCACCCTCGCGTGATGAAATCATACCGCGATCTTCAAGGCGCTCAAGCACAGCGTAAATGGAGCCGAAAGACTCATCGCGTTCGGTACGCTTCTTGATTTCGTCGCGGATCGACACGCCATAAGCGTTGGGATGCTGGATCACGATCGCCAGCAACACTTGCTGCTCCTTGAGCGTCAGGTCAGGAATTTTGGACAAGAAACGCTCCGCGATTAGATTTCTTCGTAAATCTGGAAGAAATCGAACGCGGCGTCAAGGGCGCGAATGACAAAACCGTGCGCCCTATCCCTCCCCTACGGGGAGCGTGGTTCGCGATGCGAACCGGGTTGGGGTCTAAAGGGCCATAACACCCCCGCCCGCCCGCCTTCGGCGAGCGACCTCCCCGCAAGGGAAGGTATGTACTCCCGGCGTCCTTCGCTTAACCCCGCAGATCCGGCGGCGTCGCTTCCTCCGCCAGCCGCTTTAACGCCTCCTCGAGCGAAAGCTGCGTCTGCGCCTGCGAGCCGAGCCGGCGCATTGAGATCGTGCGCTCGGCCGCCTCTTTCTTGCCCGCGACGAGCAGCACGGGAACCTTCGCCAGTGAATGTTCGCGCACCTTGTAGGTGATCTTCTCGTTGCGCGAGTCGACCTCGACCGAAAGCCCGAGCTTTCGCGCCGCGGCGGCGACCTCATAGGCGTAGTCGTCGGCGTCCTGCGTAATCGTGCAGATGACGATCTGCAGCGGCGACAGCCACAGCGGCAGATGTCCGGCGAAATGCTCGATCAGAATGCCGGTGAAGCGTTCGAGCGAGCCGAAGATCGCGCGATGAATCATCACCGGCGTCTTCTTCTCGCTGTCCGGGCCGATGTAATAGGCGCCAAAGCGTGACGGCAGGTTGAAGTCGACCTGCGTCGTGCCGCATTGCCACTCGCGGCCGATCGCGTCGCGCAGCGTATATTCGAACTTGGGGCCATAGAACGCGCCCTCGCCCGGATTAATGCCCGTCTTGATTCGTCCGCCCGAGCCCGCTTCGATTTCGCTCAAGACCCGCGTCATGATCGCCTCGGCCTCGTCCCAGGCCTCGTCGGAGCCGACGCGTTTTTCCGGACGCGTCGAGAGCTTCACGACGATTTCCTCGAAGCCGAAATCGGCGTAGGTCGACAGAATGAGATCGTTGATCTTGAGGCATTCTTCGGCCATCTGCGCTTCGGTGCAGAAGACATGCGCATCGTCCTGCGTGAAGGCGCGCACGCGCAACAGGCCATGCAGCGCGCCTGACGGCTCATAGCGGTGCACGACGCCGAACTCGGCCATGCGCAGCGGCAGATCGCGGTATGACTTGAGGCCGTGTTTGAAGATCTGGATATGGCCGGGACAATTCATCGGTTTGATCGCGTACAGCCGATCTTCGTCCGTCTGTTCGCGCGCGGGCGCTGAGACGAACATGTTTTCGCGAAACCATTCCCAGTGGCCGGACGTCTCCCACAGCGACTTGTCGAGGAGCAGCGGCGCGTTGACTTCCTGATAATCGGCCTTCAGGCGCCGGCGCATGTAGGAGATGACGTTCTGGAACAGCGCCCAGCCCTTCGGGTGCCAGAAGATCGCGCCGGGGCCTTCCTCCTGAAAATGGAACAGGTCCATCTCGCGCCCCAAGCGGCGGTGATCGCGCCGCTCGGCTTCCTCCAGCCGGTGCAGATGGGCGTCGAGTTCCTCCTGCGTCGTCCAGGCCGTGCCGTAGATGCGCGACAGCATCGGCTTCGTCGAATCGCCACGCCAATAGGCGCCCGCGACCTTCATCAGCTTGAAAGCCGTGCCGACCTTGCCGACGGAGGGCATGTGCGGGCCGCGACAGAGGTCGAGCCACTGGCCCTGCTTATAGATTGAAAGCGGCTCATCGGACTTGATCGAGTCGATGAGTTCGCCCTTGAAAATCTCGCCTTTGGTCAGAAACCATTGCTTGGCGTCGTCGCGATTCCACACTTCGCGCGTGATCTTGGCGTCGCGCGCGACGATCTCGCGCATCTTCTTTTCGATCGCCGGCAGGTCTTCGAGCGTGAACGGCTCGGCGCGGAAGAAATCGTAATAGAAGCCGTTCTCGATGACCGGGCCGATCGTCACCTGCGTGCCGGGATAGAGCTCCTGCACCGCCTCGGCCAGCACATGCGCGGCGTCGTGACGGATGAGCTCCAGCGCGCGCGGATCTTCGCGCGTGACGAACTCGATCTTCGCGTCCCGCTCGATCGGTCTTGTCAGATCGACGAGAGCGCCGTCGAGCGTCATGGCGACGCTGCGCTTGGCGAGAGAGGGAGAAATGCTTTTGGCGATGTCGACGCCCGAAACGCCGGGCTCGAACTGACGGGACGCCCCGTCGGGGAATGTGACCGATATCATAATACGCTCCTGTCGCGCTCAGTCGCCGATACGAGTCGACGTAAGTCGCTTTGGGTGGACGGCGCCTTCATAACGCCGCCCGTGCGCGGGCGCAATCTTCGCGGGTGCGTTACCTGTCTGCGGAGGGAAGACCGGCGCGCCTGGGAGCGTATTGCCTACCGGACGCTTACCGGCAAGCAAGTCAAGGTTGAGCTGGCGCGCCGCTAGGACCGATACCGAGGAGCGCGCGATCGGAGACAGAGTCGCCCTAAAACAGGGTAACCTCGCCGTATGACGTCATGCCAAGAGCCGCGTTATGCGGCTCGTGTCGGCCTATCGGCTAAAACCAACGCCCTCGGCCGTACCAACCGCCGCCAAGGATGAGAAGAACAATAATAATGATGAGGAGCGTCTGGGTATCCATGATGTACATTCCCTTCTGTACGATGCTACGGCTTTGGCTTGTTCACAATGACCACGCCGAATAGGCACATCATATGGGAGACGCCGTCGGACAAAAAAGAAGTCGGTGGATTACGTGACCAACGTGTCGCTGGATTCTTGGCGAGCAACCTAAGCCTTCAGCAACGGCGAGAAGCGCAACGGTCATAGCGTTGCAAAAAATCATCAACGATCAGACGTTCAGTCGTGATTTTTCAATCGCGAGCGCTCAGGCGCGCTCAGGGCTATTTCGCCATGTCTTGTATATCTGCTCTTGTGCATCTGCGCGCGCGGACGCCGACTCGATCAGCGCGTGCGCAAGCAAACCGCAATTTCCGCTGGCGGCGCAACAGCTCATGAACCGGAGAGAGGGTTTACCAGCTCGTCAGCCGTTTTGGCTTGTGAGCTTTGGTAGGCTGGCGCGCCCGAAAGGATTCGAACCTCTGACCCCCAGATTCGTAGTCTGGTGCTCTATCCAGCTGAGCTACGGGCGCCTGCTTCGCCATAGCCCCGATGCGATAAACGGGCTATGGCGACGTGCCGGCTCGTTTACCGGCAAGCGACGCGAATGGCAAGAGCGCATTTACTTTCGCCGTGCGCAGCCTTGCGTCGACGGCGCAAGCATTTAGATAAAAGGCTCTAAGTGGGATTTATAATGGAAACGTTCCTGTCGGATGGCGTCGAGATAGCCTATGTGGATTTCGAGCCTTTAACGGAAGATCGCGGCGAACCGATCGTCCTCGTGCATGGCTTCGCCTCGACCCACGCCGTGAACTGGCTGTTCACGCAATGGGTCAAGAACCTGACTGAAGACGGCCGCCGCGTCATTGTCTTCGACAATCGCGGCCATGGTCGCTCGGCAAAGCTGTACGATCCGGCGCAATATAGTCTCGACCTGATGGCCGCCGACATCGTGCATCTGCTCGACCATCTGTCGATCCCGCGCGCCGACGTCATGGGCTATTCGCTCGGCGGACGCATCGGCACGGTGCTGGCATTGACGGCGCCCGAGCGCGTGCGCTCCCTGATCCTCGGCGGCATCGGCGAAAATCTCATCGAGAACTCCGGCCTGCCGCGTGGCCTCGCCGAAGCCATGGAGATTGAGCGCATCGAGGACATTGACGATTCGACTCTCAAAATCTTTCGCGGCTTCGCCGAATCCACCCGCAGCGACCTCGCCGCCCTCGCCGCCTGCGTGCGCGGCGCCCGCAAGTCCGTCGAGCCAGAGTCGCTCGCGCGCATCACCGCGCCGGTGCTGATCTGCGTCGGCACGCGCGACGACGTCGCCGGCGACCCGCTCCCGCTGGCCGAGTTCTTCCCCAACGCCCGCGTGGTCGATATTCCCGGCCGCGACCACAACCGGGCGGTCGGCGACAGGATTTACAAGCAGGCGGTGCTGGAGTTCCTGGATACGCGGCCTTAACGCTGGCGGGCGGGCGCCCGTGCTATTGTCCCAGCGCTCCGCTATATCAGTGCCTGAACAAGGAGGGCGGATGGGCGCCGAAACGCGCGAACTTGGCGCGAAGATCATCGACTTCGCCCAGAATGACCCGCTGTTCGCGCGGCTGCGCGCGGAGGCGGAGGACGTGCTACGGCGCGAACCGGAGCTCGGCGGCTTCCTGCATCCGGCGATCCTGTCGCAGAACGGCGTCTTGGGCGTCGTCGCGCATCGCGTGGCGCAGCGGCTCGATCGGCCGGAGGCGCCCTATATCGCGATCCGTCAGGCGTTCGAGGCATGCGCCGTCCGCGAACCGGGACTGGTCGAGGCCTTTCGCGCCGACCTGCTCGCCGTGCTTGAGCGCGATCCCGCCTGCACAAGGCTGATCGAGCCAGCGCTGTATTTCAAAGGCTTCCATGCGCTGCAGACCTATCGGCTGGCGCATTGGCTGTGGAAGAACGGCCGCAGCGACTTCGCGCTGATCCTGCAGAGCCTGTCGTCGCAGACCTTCCAGGTCGACATCCACCCCGCCGCCGTCATCGGCAAGAGCGTTTTCATCGATCACGCGACCGGCGTCGTCATCGGCGCGACCAGCGTCGTCGAGGACGAAGTGTCGATGCTGCATGGCGTTACGTTAGGAGGCACCGGCAAGGCGCGCGGCGACCGCCATCCCAAGGTCAGGCGCGGCGTGCTGATCGGCGCCGGCGCGAAGGTCCTCGGCAACATCGAGATCGGCCGCTGCGCCATGATCGCCGCAGGCTCCGTCGTGCTCGACCCGGTTCCCGCCAACAAGACCGTCGCCGGCGTGCCGGCCAGGATCGTCGGCGAGGCGCGCTGCGCCGAGCCGGCGCTTGCCATGGATCAGATGCTGGCCTATCTCGACGCCGGCATGTGAAGGCGGAGTTGACCTTGAGCAAAATTCTCCTGAGCTTTGCGCTCGTTTTTGTCGCGGCGTCGTTGCTGTCTCCACGCGCCGCGTTGGGCGCCGGCTGGCATTATTACGATCCGGAATGTCCGATCGATCTTGGCGGCAACGAACCTGGCGGCAAGTCGATGAAATTCGTCGCCATGCAGCCCAAGAAGAATGTCGATCGGGAGTGCATCGCGCTGCCCGACGTCGGCCCCAGCGTCATCGTGCTCGACGCCGCCGACAATGAATTGCGCGACATGAATTGGGACATCCGCATCCTGCGCGGCAAGGGGCCGAACGGCGACGCCGACCCCGAAGCCGATATCGTCGGCCGCCTGCCGGTGCAGAAATTCCGCAACGGCATGGTGAATTTCGACCAGAATTTTAGGGAGCCGGGCGAATACGTGCTCTACGCGAAGCTGACGAGCGACGACGGCGCGAAGAGTTTTGAAGGCCGGCATCCGTTCTCGGTCGGCCTCGTCACCGACGAGGAAATTTATCTCTACATCGCGTTCGGCGTTTTCGTCGTTGTGGCCGGCGGCGTCGCCTTCACGCTTTGGCGCCAGGGCAAGCTCGGATTCAAAATCCCGGATTTTTCGAAACCACAGTAGGCCTGTCCGCTATCAGCGCCGCGAGGGTGAAGGTCCCGCGCCGCGGGTGAAGCAAGGCCTCGGCAGGCCGGCATTCCGCCAAAGGAAATCGGGCAAACTGGACGCCTCTTCGCGCAAGAGGCCCCCTTGCCAAATGCGATCGACTGGCAAATCCTCGATACGGACCGGGCTTGGCCGGTCCGGGACGTGAAGCGCGGAATGACCTGCGACCTTGAGAAAAATGTGGAGCGGTTGCGACCACGCGGGAGCTCCAGTGGAGAAACGCCGCCCGCGGATTCGGTGGAAGCGCGGGCGTTAAATCCCTGGCTGGTCGTCGCCTTGGTCTCCATCGGGGCGTTTCTCGGTCAATTCGATGCGAGCGTGGTTCAACTGGCTTTGCCCACGCTCGGCAAGACCTTTGACGCCTCGCTGGAGACGGTGAGCTGGGTGGCTTTGGCGTATCTTGTGTCATTCGCCTCATGCCTGCCGATCTTCGGACGGCTCTGCGACATGTTCGGCAGGAAGTCGCTTTACCTCATCGGATATTTACTGTTCGTGTTTGCGAGTTCGTTGTGCGGTCTCGCCTCGGACATCGACTGGCTGATCCTGTTCCGCGTTCTTCAGGGCGTCGGCGGCTCCTTGCTGGGCGCAAACAGCATCGCAATACTGGTTAGCTCCGTTGGCAAGGACCAGCAGGGCCGGGCGCTGGGGTTCTTTGCCGCCGCCCAGGCGGTCGGAATGAGCGCCGGGCCGGCGGTCGGCGGTTTGCTTCTCGCTTCGCTGGGGTGGCGCTGGCTGTTCTGGGTTTGCGTTCCCATTGGCATTGCCGCTGCGGCGATCGGATGGCTTGCGCTTCCCCAGACGAAAGTCCTCAACGAAAGAGCGACGTTCGATTGGCGCGGCGCCTTGCTTCTGGGCCCTGCCCTGATCTGTCTCGTGCTCGTTCTCAATCAGGTCTCGGCATGGGGCGCCGCCTCCCCCGCGACCCTCTTTCTTATCGCGCTGTCCGTCGTGCTGATGGCGCTTCTCGTGCGACAGGAGCGCGGCTCTCCCTCGCCGCTCGTCGACCTCCGGCTATTCCAGAGCAAGGGATTTTCCTTTGGCGCGATCGCCGTCCTTCTCGGCTACGCAATGCTTTATGGGATGTTTTTTCTTATATCGTTTGCGCTGGAGCATGGATATGGGGATAGCCCGCTGGCGGCCGGCCTGAGGTTGGCGATCATTCCCGTCGCCCTCGGCGTGACCGCTCCATTCGGCGGCTCGCTCAGTGATCGGCTGGGCGCGCGCATGCTCAGCGGCGCCGGCATGACGCTCTGCTGCGTCGCTCTGGCGGTTCTGGGTTTCGCGATCGTGAGCCAGAGCGCGAGCCGCATTCCCGACGCTGTCGCGTTCGCCTTGTTCGGCGCGGGCCTGGGCGTTTTCATCGCGCCCAACAATCACGCCACGATCAATGCAGCCCCGAAAAATCTTGCGGGACAGGCAGGCGCGATGCTGAATCTGATGCGCGTCCTGGGCACGAGCATCGGCGTTGCGAGCGCTTCCTCGACATTGTCCTGGGGTATCCAGCTTGTGACTGGTTCCTACGGAGACTGGAAGTCGTTCCCGGGCTCCACGACGCTCTACGCCGTCGACATCGGACTGGTGATGCTCGCCTGCATGGCCGCCGTCGCGGGGCTCATATCCGTGCTGCGGCCTGTCGAAGAGAAGGCGAGCTAGACGAGGGATCACCCAAACCGATTATTCCTCGGAAATCCCCGCGGCGGCAGACGTCCCGCTTCGGCGCGATGGCCGATCCAGTCCTTGAGTTCCGCTCTGTCGATCGTAAAGACGCGGTTCGAGGCGTCGGTCCATGTCAGCCCGTCTTTGAGCGCAAAAACCTTCGCGTCCGCGACGCCGCCGTCCTTATAGCGCTGCATGCGCACGCCCTTGCCGCGCGCCATGCGCGGCGCTTCGCTCAAGGGAAACACCAGGAGCTTTCTATTCTCGCCGATGATGGCGATGTGGTCGCCCTCCGCCTGCGTCACGATCTTCAATATAGAGGGCGGCTCGACATTGAGCGCCGCGCGTCCCTTGCGCGTCGATGACAAGAGATCGTCTTCGCTCACGACGAAGCCGCGCCCGTCATTCGTCACCAGCAGCAGCGCGGCGCCCGCGACATGCGGCAGAACGGCGACGACGTCGGCGCCCTCCTCGATCTCGGCGAAGAGCCGGATCGGCTCGCCATGTCCGCGTCCGCCGGGGAGTTTCGAGGCCTCTAACGTATAGGCCTTGCCGTTCGACGCGAGCGCCAGGATTTTCGACGTCGTCTGCGCGAAGAAGGAGGCGCCGAGTTCATCGTCGCCCTTGAACTGCAGCGTCGCGAGATCCTGCACATGACCCTTGAGCGCGCGAATCCAGCCCTTCTTCGAGACGACGATCGTCACCGGCTCGCGTTCGATCATCGCCTCGGCGAGGTCGAGATCGATCGCCTCGGGCGCGTCCTCAAACGTCGTGCGCCGCTTGCCCTTCGGCGTCTGCGGGCCGTAGGTTTTTTTGAGTTCGCGCACCTGCCAGGCGATGGTCTTCCACTGCTTGTCCTCGTCGGCGAGCAGCGCCTCGATCTCCTTGCGCTCGGCCGAGAGCTCGCCCAGCTCCTTCTTAAGCTCCATTTCTTCGAGCCGGCGCAGAGCGCGCAGCCGCGTGTCGAGAATGTATTCGACCTGCAAATCGGTCAGCTTGAACGCCTTTTTCAATTCCCCCTTGGCGTCGTCCTCTTCGCGGATGATGCGGATCACCTCGTCGAGATTGAGGAAGACGATGACCATGCCTTCCAACTGCTCGATGCGCCGAACGATCGCGGCGAGGCGGTGGCGCGAGCGGCGCTGCAGCACGGTGCGGCGATGGTCGAGCCATTGCCTCAAGGCCTCGTCGAGCGAAACGACGCGCGGCGTCACGCCGTCGACGAGCACATTCATGTTCATCGGAAAACGCGTTTCGAGCTCGGAGAGCTTGAACAGGGTCTCCATCATCAGCGCCGGATCGACGGTGCGCGCGCGCGGCTCGAAAACGATGCGCACGTCTTCCGCCGATTCATCGCGCACGTCGGCGACGAGCGGCAGTTTGCGCTCGGAGATGAGTTCGGCGAGCCGTTCGATGAGGCGTGACTTCTGCACGCCGTAGGGAATTTCGGTGACGACGACGACCCATCCGCCGCGCGGCAGCTCCTCTTTCATCCAGCGCGCGCGCACACGAAACGAGCCGCGCCCGGTGCGATAGGTCTCGATGATCTCGTCGCGCTTGTCGACGATGATGCCGCCCGTTGGGAAATCCGGACCCTGCACGAAGGTTAAGAGCTGTTCGGCGGTCGCCTTGCGGTGAGAGATGAGGTAGAGCGCCGCGTCGCAGAGTTCGGCGAGATTATGCGGCGGGATCGACGTCGCCATGCCGACCGCGATCCCCTGCGCGCCATTGGCGAGCAGATTGGGCAGCGCCGACGGCAGCACCACCGGCTCCTTCTCCTCGCCGGAATAGTTGGGGATGAAGTCAATCGCGTCTTCGTCGATGCCTTCCAGAAGAGAGCGCGCGACCGCCGTCATGCGCGCCTCGGTGTAGCGATAGGCGGCCGCCGAATCGCCGTCGACATTACCGAAATTGCCCTGCCCGTCGACCAGCGGATAGCGGGAGGAGAAATCCTGCGCGAGGCGCACCAGCGCGTCATAGATCGCCTGATCGCCATGCGGGTGGAACGAGCCCATCACGTCGCCGACGATTTTTGCGCATTTCTTGAACGGCGCGCCGGGGTCGAGGCGAAGGATATGCATGCCGTAAAGGATGCGTCGGTGAACGGGTTTAAGCCCGTCGCGGGCGTCGGGCAGCGCCCGGCCAGTGATGGTCGAAAGCGCATAGCGCAGATAGCGCTCCTCAAGCGCCTCGCGCAGATCGACGGGCGCGATCACGCTAACATCGCTTGCGCCCTTGCCTTTTCCCGTTCCCGCGCCGCCTTTTTGCGCCATTTCAAAAACCCGATTCTGCCTTTGCGATCGGTACTATGGCCGCGAGGGCGTCGGCGCAAGCGAAGGATTTCGAAGCGGCTCTTTAACTGTGAAAGGACGTTGTCGACGCATCGACTGCGTTTTGTGCAGCATTGTAACAAATAATGTCTTGCGGGCGCCGCGTTTCGTCCTTTAGAAGGCTGCGAAGCGATGGCGCGGATCGGCGCGGTCGACTTTTCGCCGGTTTTCCGCGGCTTTCAAAACATGGCGTCCATGAAGAAACTGTTTTTGGCGCTCATCTCGGCGCTGCTTGTCACCTCCGCCTCATTCGCCCTGGATAGATCGACGGTCTCCGGCCCGGCGCTCGCGGCGCGGGACCGCGCGCCTCAGGCGCGCGACGGTGACGAAGACATGCAGGCGCTCTGCCGCGAGGTGCTCGTCGACATCGATCAGGGCTACGGCGTCAGCAGCCATGAATCGCGCTATATTTGCGGCGACAAGCGCCGCTAAGCAGGTTCCGAAAAAGTCGACGGACTTTCGATGAGAATCTGCATTTCCATGTGATCGGGAAGTGCTCTAAGCGATACGCCGACGCGTCCGCTCTTTTTCCTCACGCCACGCGCAAAAGAGCGCCGACGTAAAGTTCGCGCGCCGCCGGCAGCGCGACGCCGCGCGGCTTGAGCACGTCGCGCGTCAGGAAATATCCGGTCAATCGGAACGCGGCGATGAGATCGGCCTGTTCCGCGACAATGCTCTCATGCTGAAGAAAGTCGGGATAGAGCAGGAGTTTGTCGCGCCATGGCGCGCCGGCGGCGCGGCTCACCGCGCGGCCCGATTTCGGCGACACATAGGCGAGATCGTCCTTCGCGCCGGTCAGCGCGCAAGAGTTGAGATCGAGCCCGAAGCCGAGCGCGCCGAGCAGCGCAAGCTCGAATCGCGCCAACATCGTCGCGGCGCCTTCGGCGTGAATGTCGCCGAACAGCGCCGCAATGGCGTCGGCCATTTCGAACAATTCCTCATGCGGATCGCGCTCCGGCAGCAGACGCAGCAACGCGCAGAGCGAGACGACGCCATGGAGCGCCGCGGCCCGGTCGAGGAAATAGGCGGCGCGGGCGGCGAGCGGCTCGACCGTCAAGGCGCCGAGATGATCCTCAAGACGCGCGCGCCACTGCGCCGCAACGAGATTGCCGGGCTGCAGAATCGGACGGAGCCGGCGCGAGCGGCCGCCGCGCACCAGACCAAGATGGCGGCCGTGTCCGCGCGTCATCACTTCGAGGATGACAGACGATTCGCCATGCCGACGCGCGCCGAGAATAAGAGCGTCGTCGCGCCATTCCATATCAGGCTCACACTTCGGAAAGCTTCATATCCGGCCTGTAATCTAAGCCTTCGACATCCTTTATCAAAGCCTGGCCGCAAATCACTCGGTTTTGCGTCGGGTCGAAGGTGAGCGACGGCGATCCGTGGAGTCGCCAGCCGAGGCTCAACGCTTCCGTGACGCGATGGCAAAACGCCGCGTCGTCCGGTCCGGTGAGAAAACGATAGGCGGTCATCGCCTTGCGTTCGTCCGACATTCGATTCTCCAGCGCCGCGCGAATCACCTGACCTTGGCCGATATTATTTGCCCTTGGGGAAATCCAGGCGCATCTCGCGATAGCGCTCTGGGTCGTCGGCCCAATTTTCCCGGACCTTCACGAACAGGAAGAGATGCACCGGCTGTTCGGCGGCCTCGGCGATCTCGCGGCGCGCCGCCTGACCGATGGCCTTGATGGTGCGGCCGCCTTCGCCGATGACGATCTTCTTCTGGCTGTCGCGCGCGACAAAGATCGTCTGCTCGATGCGCGCCGAGCCGTCCTTCTGATTGGTCCAGGAGTCCGTCTCGACAGTCGACTGATAGGGCAATTCGTCGTGCAGCCGCTCATAGATCTGCTCGCGGGTGATTTCCGCGGCGAGCAGCCGCAGCGGGGCGTCCGAGAGCTGATCCTCGGGATAGAGCCAGGGCGAGGGCCCCATGCGCTGCGCGAGCGCCTGGCGCAGATCGCCGACGCCGTCGCCTTTCAGCGCCGAGATCATGAAAGTTTCGTCGAAGTTTTCGCGCGCGTTGAGCGTTTGCGCCAGCGCCAGCAGCCTTTCGCGGGGGATGAGATCGATCTTGTTGAGGACGAGGAGCTTGGGCGCCTTGGCGTGCTGAAGCTGCGTCAGTATCGCGTCCACTTCTTCGTCGATCCCCTTGCGGGAGTCGATGAGCAGCGCGATCACGTCGGCGTCGGCCGCGCCGGAGAGCGCGCTCGCGACCATGGCGCGATCGAGCCGCCGCTTGGGCTTGAAGATGCCCGGCGTGTCGACGAGGATGATCTGCGCCGCGCCCTCGATGGCGATTCCGCGGATAAGCGCCCGCGTCGTCTGCGCCTTGCGCGAGACGATCGAGACCTTGGCGCCGACGAGTTGATTCAGCAGCGTCGACTTGCCGGCGTTGGGCGCGCCGACCAGCGCCGCGAAGCCGCAGCGCGTGTCTTCTCGCGCCAATTCGTCGTCGCCGCTCATGTATCGCCCTTCCCTATGGCCGCGTCTTCGCGGGCCAGAAATGCCGCCGCAGCGGCCTGTTCTGCGACCCGCTTCGAGGCGCCCGATCCGGGCGCCGCCGCAAATCCCTGCACCTCCACGACGACCTCGAAGAAGGGCGCGTGGTCCGGTCCGCTGCGGGCGACAAGCCGGTAGCGGGGCGTCGCAAGGCCGCGCGCCTGAGCCCATTCCTGCAAGGCCGTCTTCGCGTCGCGCAAATCCTGACCGCTCGCCGCCATGCGGTCGCTGAACGCCTTGCGTACGATATGTTCAGCCGCAGCGGCGCCCCCGTCGAGAAAGGCTGCGCCGATGATCGCTTCGCAAATGTCGCCGAGCAAGGCGCGTTTGCCGCGTCCGCCGGTCTGGGCCTCGCCCTCGCCGAGCCGCATCGCTGCGCCAACGCCCCAGATTTCAGCCACCTCGGCGCAGGTCTCCTTGCGCACCAGCGCCGCGAGGCGGCGCGACAGCTCGCCTTCGCTCTCGTTGGGAAAGGCGTCATAGAGCATGTGCGCCACGGCGAGGCCGAGCACGCGGTCGCCCAAAAACTCCAGCCGTTCGTATGAATCGCGCCGGGCGGGCGACGCGCTGACATGCGTCAGCGCGCGGGCGAGCAGCGCCGGATCGGCGAAGTCATGTCCGATACGCGCCTCGAGATCAGCGAGCCCCTTGTCGCGGCCGCGCGTCATGTCACGCCTGCGCGTCCGATCAATGAACGGGCCGGAACAGCCGGTCCCACCGCACGGACCATGGCCAGCGCCAGAAGGCGAGCGCCGATTCGTCCTTCCTGACCGAGAAGAAGATGATCTCGGCGCGGCCCACAAGATTGACGAAGGGCACGAAGCCGACGCCGCCAAGCTCTGGCGCGATGCGCGAATCGGTGGAGTTGTCGCGATTATCACCCATCATGAAATAGTGATCGGGCGGCACCACGAACAGCTCGGTGTTGTCGTTGATGCCGTGATCGCCCTCGATTTCGATGATCGTATGTTCGACCGCGGGATGATCGCCGTTGCCCGGGAGCGTTTCCTCGTAAGTCGTCACGGGGACTTCGCGGCCTTCGCGGTTCTCCGTCACTTCCTTTTCGAGCGGGGTGCGGGGAACGATGACGCCGTTGATATAGAGCCGGCCGTCGATGACCTGGATGCGGTCGCCGGGAAGGCCAATGACGCGCTTGATATAGTCGGTCTCATTGTCCCGCGGCAGCTTGAAGACGATGACGTCGCCGCGGGTGGGGGGCGAAGCCAGAATGCGGCCGGAGAAAATGTCGGGGCCGAACGGCATCGAGTAATTCGAATAACCGTAGGCGTATTTAGACACGAAAACATAATCGCCGATCAGCAGCGTCGGGATCATCGAGCCCGAAGGAATATTGAACGGCTGAAAGAGCAGCGTGCGAATGACAAGCGCGATCGCCAGCGCCTGAAGGATGACCTTGATGGTTTCGAGAACCCCGCCCTCTTCGCGTTTTTCAGCCACCGGAACGTTCCTGCTCAAGCCGACTCACTCCTCATGCATTGGGGCGGCGTCGGCCCGCCCGGCCGCCCGGCTTAACACGCTAAAGCTTCCATGAGAACCTTCGCCCGAGCCAAAGAATAGCCCCGGGCCGGCGTCAAATGGATGACCGCCCGCCACCTTAGCGCGCTCAGCCAGCGCGTCTCCGCCCGATCGGGATTAACGCTAACGCCGCGCCTGCGCTTGCGATCCGCCGACCGCGCCCGCCTTGGCCCTAGAAGGCTTGCGCCCGGCCCTGCTCCATCGCCTCCCGCATCCGACGGATCGCCTCGGCGAGCCCGACGAATATCGCCTCGCCGACGAGAAAATGGCCGATGTTGAGTTCGACGATCTGCGGCAAGGCGCTCACGCGGCGCGCCGTCTCATAATCGAGGCCGTGGCCGGCATGGATTTCGAGGCCGAGGGCGGCGCCATAGGCGGCGGCTTGCGCGACCCGCGCGAATTCCGCCTCGACCCGGCCCATATCCCCAACCTCGACGGCGTGGCACCAGGCGCCCGTATGGAGCTCGACGACAGGGGCCTTGACCGACACGGCGGCGTCAATCGCCTCGGTCGACGGCTCGATGAACAGCGACACGCGCACGCCTTCCCGCGTCAGCTGATCGACGTAGGGCAGCAGGTAATCGTGCTGACCGACGACGTCGAGACCGCCCTCGGTCGTGCGCTCGGTGCGCTTTTCCGGCACGAGACAGACGGCGTGCGGCGCGGTCGCGACGGCGATGTCGAGCATCTGCTCGGTCGCCGCCATTTCGAAATTGAGCGGCTTCGAAATCGCCGCCTTCAGCCGCGCCATGTCCGCGTCGTTGATGTGACGCCGGTCTTCGCGCAGATGCGCGGTGACGCCATCGGCGCCGGCCTCGATGGCGAGCAGCGCGGCGCGAACGGGGTCGGGCCGTGGACCGCCGCGCGCGTTGCGGACGGTCGCGACATGATCGACGTTAACGCCAAGGCGAAGGGGCGGCGAGGTCATTGCGCTCTATAGCGCGCGGGCGGACGGTTTGTCATTGGGCGCGCGGCCGGCGCGGCGGCGCAAAGAGCAATTTCAGTCAGGAAGCCAGCCGTCGCGCTTGCTACGATGCAAACATGGAGACCAAGACAAGACGAAAGGAACCTGACTATGCGCGACGCATCAATCGCGTGCTGGATTACATCGACAAGCATCTCGACGAAGAACTTACCATCGACGTGCTGAGCGACGTCGCGAACTTTTCAAAGTTTCACTTCCATCGGCAATTTTCCCAGAACTGCGGGATTAGCCTCTCACGCTACATCCAATTCATGAGGCTCAAGAGAGCCTCTTATCGACTGGCGTTTAATCCGACCGCGCCGATCATCGACGTCGCTTTGGATTCGGCGTTCGAGAATCCAGAATCCTTTTCCCGCGCCTTCAAAGCTGCGTTCGGCCAGACGCCCAGCGCGTTCCGCAAGAAGCCGGACTGGGCGTCATGGAGCGCGCGATCTCGAATAAGCCTCCCACCCAGCAAAAGGACCGAAGACATGGACGTAAAGATCATCGACGTCGAACCAATATTGGTCGCGGCGCTCGAACATCGCGGCGCGCCGGCGCTGCTCAATGATTCAGTTCAGCGCTTCATCGCCTGGCGAAAATCGTCCGGGCTTTCTCCAGTCAGCAAATGCGAGACCTACGGCGTGCCCTATAACGACCCCAACACGACGCCGCCCGAGGAGTTCCGCTTCGATATTTGCGGATCGGCGCCGGCGCCGGTTCCCGCCAATGAGCACGGCGTCGTCACGAAGACGATCCCGGGCGGCCGCTGCGCCATGACCCTCCATGCCGGTTCTCGCGACCGGATCGACGAGAGTGTTTATGCGCTCTATCGCGATTGGCTGCCGGAATCGGGAGAGGAATTACGGGATTTCCCGGTCTATTTCCACTATCTGAACCTTGATCACGATACGCCCGAACATCGCCATTTGACGGAGATCTATCTGCCGCTCAAATAGAGTGGGTCGCGGACCCGCCGCGCGGCTTGGCGGCGGGTCCTCACCCGATCATCCGCTCGACCTTGCTGACCAACGCGCTCGCGCGCAGCCGTGTGACGACGCCGTTCAGATGTTTGAGATCGGCGACTTCGAGATCGAAGGTCATTTCGCGGAAATCCGGCGAATGCGCCTTGAAGCTGATGTTGTCGATATTGGCGCCGGTCTCGCCGATGAGCGTCGCCAGCGCGCCGAGCGACCCGGGCTCGTTGAGCGCCGTCACGACGATGCGCACGGGAAACAGCGCCGAAGAGCCGGCTTCGATATCCCAGCGCACGTCGAGCCAGCGTTCGGGCTGGTCGTCGAACGCGGTCAGCGACGGCGACTGGATCGGATAGATGGTAATGCCTTCGCCGGGCGTGAAAATGCCAACGATGCGGTCGCCCGGAACGGCGCCGCCGTCGGGCGCGAAACGCACCGGCGCGTCGCCGCGAAGCCCGCGAATCGGAATCGCGCCGCTGCCCTCTTTCGCGCCGGGCGCTTTGAAGACCACATTGGCGTTCGCCTTGACGCCGAACCAGCCCGGCTCCCCAGGACCGATGGCGGTGGGCGCGGCTTTGCGCTCTTCGCTGAAATCCGGATAGACCGCCTTGACGACGTCGCCCGAATAGATTTCGCCGCGGCCGACGGCGGCGAGCGCGTCCTCGACCGACGGCCGCGCGAGCCGAGTGAGCGCCGCCTTCAGTTTCTCTTCGCTCCAGACGCGGCCGGCGCGCTCGAAGGCGCGTTCGACGATCTGGCGGCCGAGCCCGGCATATTGCTGGCGCACCGCGTCGCGCGTCGCGCGTCGGATCGCGGCGCGCGCCTTGCCGGTCGCCACCGCGCCCTCCCAGGCCGCAGGGGGCACATGCCCCTCGGCGCGGATGATCTCGACCTCGTCGCCGTTTTTCAGCTGCGACAACACCGGGCCGACGCGTCCGTTGATCTTCGCCCCAACGGCGGAATCGCCGAGCTTCGTATGCACGGCGTAGGCGAAATCGATCGGCGTCGCGCCGCGCGGCAGCGCGATCAGTCCGCCCTTCGGCGTGAAGCAGAACACCTGATCTTGAAAGAGTTCGAGGCGCGTATGCTCGAGAAACTCCTCGGGATTGTCGCCATGCGCGAGCAGATCGAGCGTTTCCTGCAGCCAGCGGAAGGCGCGGCTTTCCTTGGCGAGCTGCTCGCGGCCATGCGCGCCGACCGCGTCCTTGTAGAGCGCGTGCGCGGCGATGCCGAAGCGCGCGATCTCATGCATTTCAGCGGTGCGGATCTGAAGTTCGACGCGCTGGTGGCCAGGACCGATCACCGTCGTATGGATCGAACGATAGTCGTTTTGTTTGGGCGTCGAGATGTAATCCTTGAAGCGGCCGGGGACGTTGGGCCACTTCGTATGCACGACGCCGAGCGCGCGATAGCAATCCTCCACCGCGCCGACGATGATCCGAAAACCGAAGATGTCGGACAGCTGTTCGAAGGAGATCGACTTGCGCTCCATCTTGCGCCACACCGAAAAGGTCGTCTTCTGGCGTCCGGTGACCGCCGCGGTGATGCCGCGCGCCTCAAACTCCTTGGTGAGTTCGTCCTCGATGCGCTTGATGATGCGTCCGTTCTTCGCGCGCAGATCATGCAGCCGCTGCTCGATGGTCTGATGCGCTTCCGGCATCAAATGCCGAAAGGCGAGGCCCTCGAGCTCCTCGCGCAGGCGCTGCATGCCCATGCGGCCGGCGAGCGGCGCATAGATGTCGAGCGTCTCCTGAGCGATGCGCGCGCGCTTTTCCTGCGGGACGAAATGCAGCGTGCGCATGTTGTGCAGGCGGTCGGCGAGCTTGACGAGCAGCACGCGCACGTCTTCGGCGACGGCGAGCAGCAATTTGCGGAAGTTCTCGCCCTGCCGCGCCTGCTTGGTGACGAGATCGAGCTTTTCGATCTTGGTCAGGCCCTCGACGAGTTTGCCGATCTGCTCGCCAAACAGCCGGTCGATCTCTTCGCGCGTGGCGTCGGTGTCTTCGAGCGTATCATGCAGAACGGCCGCGACGATCGTCGCGTCGTCGAGCTTCAGATCGGTGAGGATCGCTGCGACTTCGAGCGGGTGGGAAAAATAAGGGTCGCCGGAGGCGCGGGTTTGCGCCCCGTGCGCCTTCATCGCGTAGACATAGGCCCGGTTTAGCAAATCTTCGTCGACGCGCGGGTTATACTTCCGCACGCGTTCGACAAGCTCATACTGACGCATCATGCGCGTGGCGCCAATGACCGGTTGTGCGCCGACCCGGCCGCCGCCCAGGCGTAAATTTCACGCAAAAGGCAAGCGAGCGGCGCCGGAGCGGCGGAGTGTTGAGCGAGAATAGCGCACGCCGGCCGTCATGACCAACGACCATGACCAACGACGACGATGCGCGAATGCGCAGCTCTGGCAGGAGACGTCGCGGCGGAGACGTGTCGCGCACGCCCCGCCGGAGGATCGGACGAAGCTACTCCGCTTCGTCCTCGACCTCTGCGGGCGGCACAAGCCCTTCGAGACCGCGCAGCAGGTCTTCTTCCGTCATCCGGTCGAATGGGCCCTCAACTTCGAGTTCGCCAGCGACCGCGGGGGTCAAGGCCGGCGCCGCTTCGGCCTCCGGCTCGTCGACTTCGACGTGATGCTGCAGTGAGTGGATGAAATCCTCGGAGAGGTCTTCCGGCGCGAGCGCCGACTCTGCGATCTCGCGCAGGGCGACCACAGGATTTTTGTCACGGTCGCGATCGACGAGGATCGGCTGACCAGACGAGATGTTTCGCGCCCGATGCGCCGCGAGAAGGACAAGGTCGAAGCGATTTTCGATCTTGTCGACGCAATCTTCGACAGTAACGCGCGCCATCTGCTGTCAAGCTCCATTCGGTTCGGGAGTGGCGCTGATACGCCAATTAGGAAAAATAGGCAATAAACTCTTGGCTCTAGACGCGCGCGCGATTTTTTTTGACGCGGCTGAGCAGATTTTTCTAGAAAATGCCCAATCATGGCTCCGTAAAAAAACGCAGTTCCTCTTGACGCTGTGGCATGGAGAGGCGATGTATTTGCTAGAGGATGCGTGCGGCGCTTTTCAAAGATGGCTGTGATTAGCCGGCGAATGCAGCGAGAACGGCGCAGTCGCGATTTGTTAATTTAGGCGCCGGACGTTGAGATTGAGCGAAACGCCGAACTGCGGGTTGACGGCGTTAGCCGGCGCCGCCCGCGTTACCACCTTAACCCGACGCGAGACTAAAATGGCAGATATCGAACGAACTGCGTTGTTCATTGACGGCGCGAACCTATACGCGACCGCGAAATCGCTTGGATTCGATATTGATTATAAGCGCTTGCTCCGCGAATTCCAGGGCAAGGGCCGCCTGATCCGCGCGTTCTACTACACTGCCTTGATCGAGGATCAAGAGTATTCGTCGATCCGTCCTCTGATCGATTGGCTGGATTACAACGGCTATGCGGTCGTGACCAAGCCGACCAAGGAGTTCGTCGATTCGCTCGGCCGCCGCAAAGTTAAAGGCAATATGGACATTGAGCTCGCGGTCGACGCCATGGAAATGGCCGGGCATATCGACCACATGGTCCTGTTCTCCGGCGATGGCGACTTCCGGTCGCTGGTCGAGGCCGTGCAGCGGCGCGGCGTGCGGGTTTCGGTCATTTCGACGATCACCACTCAGCCGCCGATGATCGCCGACGAATTGCGTCGGCAGGCTGACGAATTCATCGACCTGATCCATCTTGTCGGCAAGATCGGCCGCGATCCGGGCGAGCGCGCAGAGCGCATGCAGCGGTATCAGGAGCGTCCGCGTCCCGCGCCGCAAGCGGCTCACGCTGAAGAAGAAGAAGGCGAGTGACGCCAAGGTCCGAACGGAACACCAAAGGTTCGGCGTCTCGATATCGGGCGCCGAATTTTCTTAGGTCGGGTCAGCCGCGCGCGCGCAACAGCCGGCCTTTTTCGCGGCTCCAGTCGCGCTTCTTTTCGACCTCTCGTTTATCGTGCAGCTTCTTGCCCTTTCCGAGGGCGATCTGAAGCTTGGCCCTGCCCTTGGCGTTGAAATAGAGCTTCAGCGGCACGATCGTCATGCCTTCGCGCTCGATAGCCTGCGAGAGCTTGGCTATCTCCCGCGACTTGAGCAGCAGTTTGCGCGGCCGCTTCGGCGGATGGTTGAAGCGATTGCCGGCGAGATATTCGGGAATGTTGGCGTTGACCAGCCATGCCTCGCCTTGCCGATCGACATGGGCGTAGCTTTCGGCGATCGTCGCCTTGCCCGTGCGCAGCGACTTCACCTCAGTGCCCGTCAGCGCCAGCCCCGCTTCAAAAATTTCGCCGATTTCATAATTGTAGCGCGCCTTGCGGTTATCGGCGACGACCTTGAAATTCGGATCCGGCTTTGCGGCCACTGATTTTCCTCAAAGCGTCTCGATGAAGGAGAGACGCGAATCTGGCGCCTTAGGCGGGGAGCACGCCGGCGTGGATCATCGCCGCGCGTATGCGATCCTTAGTGGGTTGCGTGCAGGGCACCAGAGGAAGACGCACCTCTTCTTCAACCTTGCCCAGAAGCGACAGCCCATATTTCGCGCCCGTGACGCCGGCCTCGATAAAGGTCGCGACATGCAGCGGCGTCAGCCTGTCCTGAATCTCCAGCGCCTTGGCGTAGTCGCCGGCAAGACAGGCGTTCTGCAGATCGGCGCAAAGCCGCGGCGCGATGTTGGCGACGACCGAGATGCACCCATGCGCGCCCGCCGCCATGCAGGCGAGCGCCGTGAGATCGTCGCCCGAAAGCTGGATGAATTCCGGGCCCATCGCCGCGCGTTGCAGCGAGATGCGGCCGATGTTGCCGGTCGCGTCCTTCACGCCGACGACATTCCTCAGCTCGGCGCAGCGCTTCATGGTCTCGACGCTCATATCGATGACCGAGCGCGGCGGGATATTGTAGATGATGATGGGAATCGAGACGGCGTCGTTGATCGCCTTGAAGTGCAGATAAAGCCCTTCCTGGTTGGGCTTATTGTAATAGGGCGTCACGATGAGCAGCCCATCGGCGCCCGCGCGCTCGGCATGGCCGGCGATGGCGATCGCCTCGCGGGTGTTGTTCGAGCCCGCGCCGGCGACAATCGGCACGCGTCCTCGCGCGGCGCGGATCGTCTCGGTGATGACGCGCCCATGCTCTTCATGGCTTAGCGTCGGGCTCTCCCCCGTGGTGCCGACGGGCACGAGGCCATGCGTTCCGTTTTCGATCTGCCAATCGATCAGCGCGCGCAGTGCGTCATAGTCGACCTCTCCATGGGAAAACGGCGTGACCAGGGCCGTCATCGACCCATGAAAAATCGGCTTTCCACTCATAGAATCAAAGCTTTCCTAACGCCTCAGAGCCGCCGTAATCGCGTCGCTAAGATTGAATGCCCTTCATAGCGGTTGGGGTGCGTTGAGGAAAGCCCCACGCTATAAAGCCTTACGCTATAATGGGAGACGACAAGAGGTCGAACACAGCGGGCGCGCGAAGTTGACCCTTCGTAAACCAAATGAGCGCAGCTTTCTCACACCAGTAGGGAAACGCGGTGATGATGTTGCCTCGACGCGTCGCGATGCGGTTCAAACTGACAGTCGGCATCGCCGCCCTCGTGATCGCGGCGCCCGCTTTCACCGGCCTTGACCGTCTTGGCGACGGCGAGGCGAAGCGCAAGACCGCCTCGCGCTGGACGCCTTCGATCCCCCTCAGTCTCGGCGCCTGGCGCTCGCGGGTCGGCACCTTGCAGGAGACGGTGCACGAGTTCGTCGACCGCAAACGCGGCGACGATGAGGCGGCGCATCCTCTGGAAAATTCGCTTTTCGCCGCCGATGAAGGCGCGCTGCCGCCGGTCGTCGCCTATGCGCCTGCGCAGAACCGGCTCAACGTCAATGCGATGGCGCATCCCGCCGCCGCCCTGTTGGGAGAAGAAGACGCCGAGGTTTTCACCCAGGCGGTCGCCGCATACAGGTCCGGAGATTTCGCGCAAGGCGACGACGCCGCGTCGCGGCTCCACGCGCCGCTTGCGGAGGCCGCCGCGCGATGGACCGGCCTTCGGCTTCATGCCCACGAAGCCGGATTCAGGCGCATCGCCGAATTCCTTGCGGCTCACCCGGATTGGCCCGCCGGCGACTGGTTGCGCCGTCGCGGCGAGCAGGCGCTCGTCGCCGAGCGTCACGCCGACAAGACCGTGCTGGCCTGGTTTGCGGAAAACAAGCCGCTCACCGGCTTTGGCAAATATGCCCTGGCGCGGGCGATCGCTCGCGAGGGAGATTTCGAATCGGCTGCGGCGCTGGCGCGCGACGCCTGGCGCAACGAGGATATCGGACAGGGGTTCGATACGACCTTCAATAAGGAGCTCGGCGAGTTTCTGACGCCGGCCGATCACAAGTTCCGCGCCGATCGTCTGCTCTACGCCGGAAAGAATACGCTCGCGTTGCGCAGCGCCGAACTCGCCGGCAAGGATGTCACGCTGCTCGCCCGCGCGCGCATTTCCGGCGTCGATAAGCTGGCGGCTTCTTTGCCGGCGTCTGTGCAGAACGACCCCGGACTGCTTTACGGACGTGTGCACAAGCTGCGTAACGACAAGAAATTCGCTGAAGCCGGCGCGCTGCTGCGCAATGCGCCGCGTGACATCGAGAAGGTCGTCGACGGCGACGCCTGGTGGGAGGAGCGGCGTATCGTCGCCCGCAAGCTTCTCGATCAGGGAGATCCGCAGACCGCTTACACGCTTTGCGCGGATCATGCCGCCGCCAAGACCAGCAACAAGGTCGACGCCGAATTCAACGCCGGCTGGATCGCTCTGCGGTTCTTGAACGAGCCGATCAAAGCCGAGCGCCATTTCACGCGGCTTGCGCAGGTCGCCGAGACTCCGCTGCAAAAGTCTCGCGCGTATTATTGGCTGGGACGCGCGGCGGAAGCCGCGCACGCCGAGGACGACGCCAAAGCGCGCAATTTCTATCTGCAGGCGGCCGCGCATTCGACGACGTTCTATGGGCAGCTCGCCAATTCCCGCCTCGGCGCCGATGAGCGCCCGCTTCGCCCGCCGCCGACAGCGGCCTCCGGCGACCGCCGAACCGAAGCGGTTCGCGTCGCGGAGCTGCTGTTCTCCGTGGGCGAGAAGGAGGTCGCGGCGCCGCTTGCGCTCGACGGCGCAAAATATCTGCAGGACGAAGCGCAGGTCGCGGCGCTCGGAGATGTCATCGCGCGCCAGGGCGACGCGAAACTCTCGCTCATTTACGGCAAGGCCGCCTCCTATCGGGGGATCGCGCTCGACGACGTCGCCTTCCCCGCCTATGGCGTTCCGAATTTCAACGCGCTTCCTGGCTCCGCGTCCCGTTCGATCGTCTTCGCCGTCGCACGCCAGGAAAGCGCTTTCGATCCCAAGGCCGTCTCCTCCGCCGGCGCCATGGGCCTGATGCAGATGATCGCGTCGACGGCGCGGCACACCGCCTTTATGCGCGGCGTCAGCTTCGACATGTCGCGGATGCTGAGCGACCCGCCCTTCAACGCGCAGCTCGGCGCGGCGCATCTCGGCATTCTGCTGGGCGAATATCGGGGCGCCTATCTCCTCACCTTCGCCGCCTACAACGCCGGCGGCGGCCGGGTGAAACAATGGATCGACGCCTATGGCGACCCGCGCAAGCCCAATGTCGATCCGATCGACTGGGTCGAGCGGATTCCGATCACCGAAACGCGCAATTACGTGCAGCGAGTGATGGAGAACTTCGTCGTCTATCGGGCGAAGTTCGAGGATACGGGAACGCGGTCGCCGCAAGTCGAACTGGCGCGCGCCGGCGACAGCCTGTGATCTAGCAGGGAAAGCGGTTATGAGAACCGAGGAGTTCGCCCAGCGGCCAGCTGTGGCGCAGCTCCGTCAGCGGCTCGGCGAAATATTGATTGCTGCCCGAATATGGATAGCCGAAATCGCAGCCGGACGTCTGGGTGACCCTAGACGACATGAACACAAGCTCTAGGGTCGCGACAAAAAAACGCTTCTTGTCGATGGCGATGCGCGTCCAGCTTGGATCGTCGCGCAAGATTTTGACTTCCGTCCCCGCCGGCGCGGTGGTGATCGCCGCATAATTCTCCTCTGGACCCGCGCGCAGCACCGCCGGATAGGCGAGCGTCAGCTTTATCGCCGCCGCCTGCTGAGCGCAGGAGAGCGCGCCAAAAAGAACAAAGCCAAATAGCGACCAACGCATGCCGACTTCCCTGGTTTTGATGTGCGCTCGCGCAATCCCCAGACGCAGCACCTAGCCTAAAAGATATTCCCGCCGGCTCCAAATGGCGTCGGTCAAACAAGCGCATGGGACAGCGGCATGGACGAATCGTCGGCGCAGCGAGAGGCGCGTGGCTCTCGACTCAGGCGCTGCGCGCGGCCTATGCTTGACCCCAGCGGCGGCGCGGCCTTTCCGGCAAGTCCGCCGCTGGCTTACGGTGCGCTCATGCGGCGGATCGCGTTTTCTCTTGTCGCCGCCTTTGCGGCGTATTTTGCGCAGCCGTTGTGGCGCGCCACGCAGAACGCAATCGCCGAGACAAGAGCCAAACCAAGCTCGATCAGCTTTACGCCAAGCGAGTTGGCGGTGGACCGCGACGGCGCAAGTCTCCTGACCGTTCCCGCGCCAGGCCGCTATTCGATTCGTGCAAAGACTCCTTCCGGCGCGCGCATCGAACTCGTCGACATGATCGCCGGCCCGCTTGACTCAAGCGGCGCGCCCGGCCTGCGCGACGGACGCATCGACGCGTTGCTCGACAAGGGCGTCTACAAGCTACGGGTTTTCGGCGTGAAAGGCGCGAGCGGCAAGGCCGCGCTCTCCGCGCAGGCGTTCGTCGAAGCCAGCCCGTCGAAGCCGACGCTCGCGCCAGGGCGCATCCAGAGCGGTGAACTCGGCGATCTGCAGCAACGCTCCTATTCCTTCGACGTCGGCGCAGAGGGGCGCGTGAGCCTTGAAGCGATCGGCCGGGCGCTCAGCGACCTGCGCGTCTGGCGTAGCGACGGCGAACTCGTCGATCTCGCCTTCGAGCAGGAGACGGTCGAAACAAAGCCGGGCCGCGCGATGAATCGGCTGCGTGTTGAAGGCGCGCTGGAACCGGGGCGCTATGTCGTCACCGCCTATGGCGGTGAAAAGCTGATCTGGGCGCAAGGCGACGCGGGGCAGCCCTTCTTGCTGCGACTTGAAGAGCCGGCGCTGCTCGCGGCGGGCGTCGCCGAGGGTGTGATCGGCCCCTTCGGCGCCGAGCGTTTCGGCGCGCCGGCAAGCTATGACGCCTTTCGTCTCGACCTTGCGCAGACGATGCCGGCGCGCCTTGAAGCGCGGCGCAATGAAGTCAAAGAGATTGCGACGATCTCGAAGAACAGCCGCACGCCGTCGGCAAACATCCGGCTCGCGTCCGACGGCAAGACAAACGCGCATATTGAAGTCTCCGGCTACGAGGGCCAGGCGTTCACGCTGCGCGGTCTGCGCCAATCTGACCGCGAAACATTCGAAGCGTCTGGACCGCATCTCGTCAGCGTCGATCTTGCCGGCGACGGCGGCGACGAAGCGCCGGCGACGGCGCTCTTTGCGCGGATCGAGAAGGACGGCAAGACGCGGGTGATCGCCTCGGACGCGCCGCGCATCGGCGCCGGAAAAGCGTGGCGGGGAAAATTTAATCTCTTCGGGCCGACATCGATCCTCTTCGAGGCGACGCGCGATGGACTTGTCGCGATCGATGCGAAAGGCGTCAAGATCGACGCTTCGATCGAACCGGCGCTTGGCGCGCTCGCGCCCCGCGCAGATGGAAAGAACCCGGCGCGCTACGATCTCCAGGCGGGCTATTATTTTCTCAAGCTCGAGCCGAAGGGCGATTCCGGCGGCGTCATCGACGTGACGCTCGGCCCGCCCGGACTCTCTGTATCAGCGCCTGCGGCGGCGCCTTCACGCTCCACGATTTCCTTCGGGACGCAGACTCTCGAAAGGGACAGCTCCTATCTCATCCTGACGAATGTCGCGCCGCAACTCTTAACCGGCCCGCGCGTCGTCGCGCTTCCCGTTGAACTCGACAAGGCTCCCTTGGCGCTCTGGCAGGACGCAGGCAAGGACGTGGCTCTGCCAGTGCGGCTTCCCAAGACCGGCAAGGCGATTGCGCGCGATTGGCATGGCGCCGATGTCGCGCTGACTCTCGCCGATCAAAAGGAAGAGAATGAGCAGCGCCTGGCGACAATAAAGATCGCGGCGTCAGAGAAACCGCGCGCGCTGGGCCTCATCTTCGTTCCCGAATCGACGCCGGCAAAGGTGGATGAAGCAGGCAAGCCCGCGTCCACCCCGCTTTCAGCCGCGGTCGCGCGTCCGGCCTTTTTCGATCTTGGCCGCGACGAAACGAAACGTCTGCGCTTCGACGTCGCGCAAGGCGGCCTTTACCGGGTCGAAACGCTGGGGCGCATGAAGACCGCGCTGCGCGTCGGCGCGAATGTCTCGCCGCGGCTTGGCCAAGGCGAAGCGAATGGGCCTGGCGACAATGCGCTCGTGACCGCGTTTCTGCGCGCCGGCGGCTATCGCGCGGCCGTCACCGCGAAGGACTCCGCCGGACATCTCGGACTTGCCGTATCTCCTGCGACTCTCGCGCCGACGGCGAAACTCGTCGACGCCGGCATCGCGCGCGCGACGCTCGATTCCGGCAAGGGCGCGATCGTGCCGATCGAGATCACGCGCGAGGGCGAATACCGCATCGAGCTTCTCGGCCTGAAGCAGAAATGGCGCGCGAGATTGGAGGACGCCGACGGCTGGCCGCTCGCGGCGCCGGGCGAAATGCAGCGATTGACGCGGCGGTTCGAGAAAGGCGCCTATCGGCTCGTCGTCATGCCGAGAGACGTCGAAGCGCGCATGGTTGCGCGACTGACTCCGATCGTCGCCACGAAGACGCTCGAAGGCCATGGTTCGCATCCCCTACCCTTTAGCAAGACGCAACGACTGCAATGGCGCGAGCCGCAGGCGCGCGATGCGCCGCGCGCCCCCGACGTCTGGCGCTTCGCGCTTTATGGCGACGCGGAGATTGATCTTTCGATCGGCGAAGGCATGGTTGGCGAAATTTTCAAAGGCGAGAAGGAGAGCGTCGGCAAGGTTGCTGCGGGAAGGTCGTTCAAATCGAAGCTGCCCGCGGGCGACTATCGGGTTGAGGCGCGAAGCCTCGCGCATGACGACCGTCTCGACTACGAGATTTCACTTGATTCGAAGGAATTGCAACCGGATGCGCCGCGCGCGGTCCAACCGCCGACGCACGTCGATTTTTCTCTGGCGAATGACAGCGTCGTCGACCTTGCGAGCTTCGGAGACATCGAAACCATCGGCGTGCTGAAAGACGGTAGGGGCGACGTGATCGAGCGCCTGCAGCCGCGCGCCGATGACTGGAATGTCGCGCTTTCGCGACGACTGCCAGCGGGAAATTACCGGCTCGAACTCGAACGACTCGGCGCACAGCCAAGCGCCCCAGTGGAGACTGAAGAAGCGCCGAGCGAGGAAACCGAAGAAGTTTCCAATGAAGGAGAAGCTGCGGAAAGCGAGGACGCGCCTCTCAGCGGCGTCGAGCTTCGCCTGGCGCTGCCCATTGAAAAGAATGACGGCGCGCTGACGCTCTCGGGCGAGAAGACGCTGAATGGCGCCGGCGCGCATATCCTTTCTCTGCCGCCTGCTCCCTCGGCGAGTCTCGCGCTCATTGCGGCGCGTTCGGAAGCCGACGTCGCCATCTCAGTCGAACGGCGCGACGGCGACGGCAAATGGCGCGCCATCGGCGTCGAGCGCGGACGCGCGCCCGTCGCGGCATGGCCTGTGGCCGGCGACGCCGAATTGCGCGCGGTCGTTTGGGCGATCGGCGGCGAAGACGCGCCGATCACGCTCGCCGCCCGCGCAATCGAACGCCGCGTGCGCAGGCTTGGCGAAGTCGCGCTTGACCCGGTCGACGGCGTGGCCGGAGTCTGCGTCGCTAAGGTGGCGACGCCCGACGCGGCCCTCGTGACGTTGGCGCCGAAGGAGGACATCGCCGCCGGCTCTGTTGCGGGGACATTATTGCGTGCGGCGCGCTCCGGACCGCTCGCGCCGCAAGCACAGGAACTATGGCTGATGAGCCGGGGCGATTGCGCGTCGCGAATCGACGTCGCCGCCTTCGATTGGAAGGGCGCCGAGATTTCGCTCGAGATCGGCGAGGGCGAACGCGCGCATTTCGTTCCGCTCGCGCCAGCGGCCGGCAAGCTGCGGCTGTGGCTTGCGCGCTCCGCCTTCGCCCAGCCGGCGCTTGATGGCGGACGCGGCGTCGGCGTGGCGAAGGGCGCGGCGCTCGCGCTTGCGGGCGACACGCCGCTCGCGCTTTGGAACGGTGAAGGCAGCGCGCCGATGCGCGTCGCGCTGAGCGCAATCGACGTCGAGACGCGGCCGGCGATCAAAGGCGGCGCGCTGTTTTCTGGAATCGTCCCGCCGATGAGCGCGCAGCCCGTCGATATGGATGAAGCCGCCGGGCCGCTCGCGCTCGATCTCGCCGGCGGGCTCGGCGCTTTTGCGCAGCCGCGCGTCGTCTTTAACGACGGCGCCGCGACGTCGCGGATTTTGCACGGCGTCAAATCGCGCGTGCTTCTCGTCAACATGACGCAATCGCCGCTGCCGGCGCGCATCGCGCGAGAGGCCGGCGAAACGAGACGGCTCGACGCGAGCCGCGCATTCACGCGCTTCTTCCCTGCGGCCGGACAGATGTCGCTGCCGCTCGACGCGCAGAAGAACGACAGGCTGATCGTCAGCGGCGCGCAGGCGACGGTGATCTCGAACAGCGGCCGCATCGCGCGCGGCGAGAACATTGCGCTCGACGGCGCGGGCGAAGCGATCATCGAACACAGCCCCGGGCTCGTCGCCTTTTGGATCGAGCGCGCCGGCGTCTCGCCCTGGCCCGCGGCCTCGGCGCGCGCGCTCAATTTGCCGCAGCGCGTGGCGCTGGAGGGCGCGGCGATGCGCTTTTCGATCAAGGGCGATAAGCCGGCGCTGTTGCGAGCGACGGGCGGCGCGCCGGCGATCGTCGGTTTCACGCAGAATGGCAGGCGGGAGACGCTCGCCTTCGCCAATGGCGTCGATCTTCATCGCTACATGACGTCGGGCGACGCGACGCTCGACATTTACGCGCCCTATGACGGCGCACTGTCCGGCATGCTCGATATTTCGACGCAGCCCGTTACTGAGGCGCATGAAGGCGTGAACGACGCGATGGCGATTTCGCCCGGCGCAAGCGCGCTCTTCAGCTTCGAGGTGAAGGAAGCGCGCGACATCGGCCTTGGCGTGCGCGCGGAGCCCGATCGCGTCAGCGCGCGTCTCATGGATGCGCAAGGCAAGGCGCTTGGCGAAGGCGTCGCACAAACCATGACGCTCTCGCCCGGCCGCTATTTTATCGAGGCGCGCACGCCCACCGACGCGCAGGCGACGACGATCCGCATCGCGATCGTTGGGCTGTCGCCGCCACTGAACGCGCCGCCGGCGGAGATCGTCGCAGAGCTGCTCGACAAAGCCGGCATGAAGAAAAGCAAGACGCAATGACTTCGAAAGGCGCGGCGATGAAAAACATTCTGCTTCTCTCTCTTTGCGCGTTTCTTGGCGCCGCGGCGCCGCTGCGCGCCGAAACCCCGCCTGTCTTCGACCGCGCGCAACGCGCCGATGGCGCGCGCGTCGCGCCGGATCGGTTTTTGCGCGCTTATGATCCGGTGACGGTCTTCTTTCCGAGTGACACGGGACCGAAGGCCGGCGGAGCGGAAGACACGCCGCAAAAATATGTGACGATGACCCCGCAGCCTGCCGGCGAATGGCGCTGGCTCGGTCCGCGCGCGCTGCAGTTTCGTCCCGCCGACGCTTGGAAGCCGCTGTCGCGCGTCGACCTGAAGCTCGGCGCGGCGGAGACCAGACTCGTCGCGCTGCTGCCGACGCCGCGTTCCACCAATCCCGCCGAGGGCGCGGATCCGCAACTCGAACTGACGCAGATCGCCCTCACCTTCGCCGAGCCGGTCGACGTCGCCGCGCTGACGCGGCTGCTGTCGATCGAAGTGCGTCCCGCGCCTGGCGTTTCGCCGCAAGGCGGACAAATGCTCGGCGCTTCGGCCTATGAGATCCGCGCGCTGGAGCGGGGCGAGCGCGCCGAGGAGCAGACCTACGTCATCCGCTTCCGCGAACGGATCGCCGACGGCCGCGTCGCCATCCTGCGGCTGCGGCTTTCCGACGAAGTCGGGCTCGACGACCAAACTTATGAATTGCGCCTGCGCACCGCGCCGCCCTTCGCGGCGACTGAGGCGAGCTGCGGCCACGGCTGGAGCGACGACCGCGCCGAAAACGTGCTGCGCTGCGCATCCTATCTTACGACGCCCGAGAGCGGCGACGAAGAAGGCGACGCCGCCGCCATCCCCTATGCGCCGGCGAGCAAGCGGCAGCTCACGCTCTCCTTTAATGCGACACCCGAGACGATCGACATTCTGCGCGCGCGCGAGGCGCTGCGCATCACGCCGCCCGTCGACGATCTTGCCGTCGAAATCGACGGCAGGCGGCTGCGCATGGTCGCGAAATTCCTGTCGGACCAGGTTTACGAACTCTCCATCGCCGCAAGCGCGCTGAAAGATTCGCAAGGACGCGCGCTGGCGAACGCGTTCTCGCAGCGCTTCGCCTTCACCCGCAACGCGCCGGCGCTGCAATGGGATGCCGGCTATGGCGTCGCCGAGCGTTTGGGCCCGCAACTTCTGCCGCTGCGCGGCCGCGGCTATGACCGCGCCGACATCCGCATCCACGCCATCGATCCGCTGTCGCGGGATTTCTTTCCCTTCCCGGCGCATGGCGTCGAGACGAGCGATTCCGACGCGCCGCCTCTGCCGGGCAACGAGCCGAAATCCTGGAGCGAGACCGCCAACATCGAGGCCGACGCGATCAAGCAGCGCATCAAGTTGCTGGGATCTCCCGCGGTGTCGCGGCTCGTCGAACTGCCGATCCGCCGCAACGGCCCCGACGCCAAATTCGGCGTCGACCTCAAGGAGGATTTCGCCAAGGTCAGCGGCCGCGATCAACCGGGGACTTATCTCGTCGGCCTGCGCGCCGTCGATGACGACAAGCGCCGCTGGCTGCGCGTGCAGATCACCGATCTCTCGCTGTCCGCCATCGAAGAGCCGACGCGGGTGCGTTTCGCCGTCACCTCACTGTCGACGACGCAACCCGTGAGCGGCGCGCAAATCCGCGTCGAAGGGATCAAGGACGAAAAATTCGTCACGCTCGCGAGCGGCGCCACCGACGCTTCGGGCTTCTTTTCCTGGATTCCCGACAAGCGCGGCGCCGGCGAAGCGCGCCGCATCGTGGCCAACAAGGGGCTCGACACGCTGGTCATCGACCCCAACAGCGCGCCATCGGAATATTCGCGGGAAATATGGTCAAAGCCGGAATCGGAATGGCTCGCCTGGACGAGCGAGGCGGACCAGCCGCGCGCCGAAAAGTCGCGAACGCTCTGCCACCTCTTCTCGGAGCGGCCGATCTATCGGCCGGAAGAATTCGCGCACATTAAGGGCTTCGTGCGCAGCTATCGCGGCGGCGCGCTGAGCCTGACGAAGATCGGCGGGACGCTTGTCGTGACAGGGCCCGCCAATCAGGAATGGCGCATTCCGGTGAAGCTCGACGCAGCCGGCGGCTTCTATCACAAGTTCGACGCGCAAACCCAGGCGACGGGCGACTATTCGGCGCGGTTCGAACCGGATGCGCCGAAAAAGTCGAAGAAGGCCGAAGCGCAGAAGACCGAAGCGGAGGAAACCGCCGAGGGAGAGAGCGAAGCGGCCGAGCCCACTCAGGACATTTCCTGCGGTCAGTTCACCTTCAAGAAAGAAGCCTATCGATTGCCGACGTTTGAGGTCGTGCTCAATGCGCCGCAGACCGTTGCGCTCGACGGGACCTTCGACGTCGATCTGCTTGCCCGCTATTTCGCTGGCGGACTTGCGGCGGAGCGCCCCGTCAAATGGCGGGCCGCGCAATTTCCGCATGTCTTCACGCCGCCGGGTCGCGAAGGCTTTCTCTTTTCGACCGACGCGCGCTTCTCCGGCGACGGCAAGTTCAAATCGACGGCTGTGCTGGAGCGCGATCAACGCACCGACGCCGGCGGCGCCGCGCGAATGACCTTCGACACCGCGATCGAGCCGACCGCGCAGCCGCGCCGCTACTCTATCGAAGCGACGGTGACGGGCGACGACGGCATCGAAGTGCGCAATGTGCAGAACGTCATCGCGCTCCCGCCCTTCGTGCTCGGCGTGAAGACGCCCCGCTATGTCGAGCGCCCCGGCGCGGTGACGCCGGAGCTCATCGCCATTGATGGCAAGGGCGACCCGGTCGTCGGTCTTGAGATGACGCTGCGGCTCATCAAGCGCAACTGGATTTCGACGCTTCAGGCCTCCGACTTCGCGCAGGGGGCGGCGAAATATGTCACGCAGACGCAGGACGACGTCCTGATCGAACGCAAGGTGACGAGCGCCAAGGAGGCGCAGAAAGTCGAATTGGCGACGCGCGACGCCGGCGTCTATGTCGTGCAGCTTGAGGCCTATGACAGGCTCAAGCGCCGGCAGCAGGTGAGCGTCGACTTTTTCGTCGGCGGCGATACGCCCGTCACTTTCGCGCGGCCGCCCGCCGAATCCGCGACGATCACGACGGACAAGGACAAATATGCGCCGGGCGAGGTCGCGACGCTCATCATCCAGTCGCCGTTCCAGAATGCGCGCGCGCTCGCCATCGTCGAACAGCCGAGCGGCGTCTACGACTATCAATTCGTCGACATCGCCAATGGCTTCGGGCGCTACGCCGTTCCGGTCAGGAAAGAGCAGACGCCGAAGCTCGCCGTGCATTTCCTGATCATGCGCGGACGCCTGAAGGATGCGCCGCCGCAGCCGACGGCGAGCTTCGACCAGGGCAAGCCTGTCACCATCGCAGCGACGAAATGGATCGAGGTGACGCCGGTCAAGAACATCGTCAATGTGAAGCTCGACCATCCAGCCAAGGCGCGCCCTGGCGACGCGGTCGAGGTCGCCCTGCGGCTTTCCGACGACGCCGGCAAGCCGCTCGCCGGCGAAGCGACCTTCTGGATGGTCGATCAGGCGGTGCTGTCGCTCGCCAAGGAACGCCCCCTCGATCCCCTGCCCGACTTTATCATCGAGCGCGAAACGAAAATGGCGGCGCGCGACACGCGCAACATGGCTTTCGGCGTCATTCCGCTCGAAGAGATCGCCGGCGGCGACGGCGACGAGCTGCAGGAATGGGGCGCCGAGAACAATATTTCCGTGCGCAAGAATTTCACGCCCGTGCCGATCTATCTGCCGAGCGTGAAGATCGGCCCCGACGGCGTCGCCAAAATCAAAGTGCAGCTTCCCGATACGCTCACCGTGTTCAAGCTGCGCGCCAAGGCGGTGAGCGGACCAGACCGCTTCGGCGCGGCGGGCGGCGAAATGCTGATCCGTCAGGCGCTCGTCGCGCAGCCGGCGCTGCCGCGATTCATCCGGCCGGGCGACGCCTTCGACATCGGCCTGGTCGCGCGCATCGTCGAAGGACCCGGCGGCGCCGGCAAGGCGTCGATCGCGGCGCCGGCGCTGACGCTCTCGGGCGAGACGAGCCGCAAGATCGAATGGGCGCAGAACAGACCAGTGCGCGTCGATCTGCGCGCGCAGGCGCCAGCCCAACTCGCCGGCGACGCGACGCTCGGCTTCCGTATCGAGCGTGACGCCGACCGCGCGAAAGACGCGGTCGAAATCGCCCTGCCCGTGAAGCAGGATCGCGAGGCGACGCACCGCTTCGAATTGGTCGAGATCGCGCCCGGCGAAACCAAGACGATTGCTCCCACTGGCGAGCAGGCGCGGCCGGGCAGCTTCTCGCGCGAGACGATCGTCGCCGCCGATCCCTCGCTCGTGAGGCTCGTCGCCGGGTTGAACGCGCTCGTCGAATATCCCTATGGCTGCACCGAGCAACGCCTGTCGCTCGCGCGCGGCGGACTGGCGCTGAAAAGCTTCGGACCAATTCTCGCGGCGGCGGGACTCGAGGATCGCGTCTCCGCCAATGTGAAATCGACGGCGCAGATCATCGACCAGTCGATCGACGCCGACGGGCTCGTCGCCTTCTGGCCGCGGGCGCGCGGCAATGTCTCGCTGACCGCCTGGTCTTATGATTTCCTCGCGCGGGCGGAACGCGCCGGAGAGCCGATCGACAAGACGCTTCTGGATCGTCTCGCCAATATCCTGAAATTGTCGCTGCGCTCGGACTATCCGCGACTGCTGTCGGGCGACGAATTGCGCGAGCGCGTCGAGGCGCTTTCGGCGCTCGCTGAAGGCGGCAAGCTCGACGACTCCTATGTCGCTGAATTTTCGCGCCGCGCCGACTTCCTGCCCAATCTCAGCGTCGCGCAGATGGCCGCCGCCGCCGCGCGTCTGCCTAATGTCGATCAGCGGGCGGCCGCGGCGCTGATCGACACGATGTGGAGCCGCGTAAAATTCGCGAGCCGCAACGGCGTGCAGGTCTATGCGGGACAGGCGGCGGAAAGCGCCTCGCCGATCATTCTGCCTTCGGAGACCCGCAGCCTCGCCGAAATGGTGCGCGCCGCGGCGCTCACCGCCTCAGGCGATCCGCGCGCCAATGCGCTGCGTGACGCTCTATTGCGGCTTGGCGAAGGCGACGGCTGGGGAACGACCAACGCCGACGCCGCCGCCATCGAAGCGCTGGCCGAGGGGTGGCGTCGGCCGACCGCGTCGATCGGCGTGACCTTCAATGATGGCGGACAGGATCGCGTGCTGACGCTCGACGCCAATACGCCGGTCGTCCGCCATGTCTCCAGCAGCGACGCGCCGCTGAAGATCGCCAACGGCTCCAACGCGCCGCTCGTCGCGATGATCGAGACAAGCTACATGCCGGCGGAGCCGGGCGCGAAGGCGCAAGCGACGAGCGACGGCTTTACGATCACGCGCCAGGGCTGGCGCATCGAAAGCGGCAAGGCCCCGGAAAAGATCGAAGCTCGCGACGGCGTTTTGCAGGTGAAGCAGGGCGACCTCATCGAGGAGACGGCGGAAGTGGTCAATCCCGAGGATCGCACCCATATCGCGATTTCGATCCCGCTCGCGGCGGGCTTCGAGCCGCTCAATCCCAATCTCGCCACGGCGCCCGCCGAAGCGCAGCCCTCAATTGCGCCGACGCTGCCGCCGACATGGGTCGCCTTTGGCGACGACCGGGTGTTCTACGCTTACGATTCGCTGCCGAAGGGAACCTACCGCTTCGCCTTCCGACTGCGCGCGCAAACGGCGGGCGCCTATACGCAGCCGCCGGCGCTTGTCGCGGCGATGTACAAGAAGGGCCTTCGCGCGACGAGCGCCGGCGCGAAGGTGGAGATTGGGAAGCAATGAAAGTTAGCGACGCTGCGCCGACGCGCGCCTTCTCCCGCTTGCGGGAGAAGGTGTCATGCGAAGCATGACGGATGAGGGTCGCTGAGTTCGCCCTCACCCGACCCCGCTTCGCGGGGCCACCCTCTCCCGCGTGCGGGAGAGGGTTCGCACGCGCAATCTTTCTTGCTCTCATCGCGACATTCATTGCAACCGCCGCCTGGCTCTCGCGCGAGGCGCTGTCGCGCGCGGAACTTATCTCTCCG
>Ga0208242_100323_pt1 | contig 42076 bp, 45 predicted proteins | sample SubbioAug_CSW13A_FD_184825 | JGI IMG/M metagenome (GOLD analysis project Ga0208242, IMG submission 184825) | Serpentinite rock and fluid subsurface biosphere microbial communities from McLaughlin Reserve, California, USA - CR12Aug_CSW13A (SPAdes) | ecosystem: Environmental > Terrestrial > Deep...
TCATTGAAGGTGCCGTCAAACGCAGCGAAGAAGGTGAACCGGGTGGCGCAGCCCTGGGCGCCCGCTGCCATCATTTCTTGCCGGGCCACCGGCATCCGCGCCATCTCGGCTTGCGTGAGCGGGCGTTCTACCGTCGGGCCCATCAGCGCTCACCCTTTTGTTCGTTCTGGGGGTAGATCTCGTAGACCACGTTGTACCGGGACAGCCAGGTCTTGTGCGTTCGATGCCGAACTTCTCTGGCCTGATCTTGCGGTGTCACGATGTAGACATACAACTGCCGACCATCGATCAGAAAAGTCAGCTCATGCTCGTTCATGTCGCGCGGCAGCCGATCGCGCAGATCCACCCGCTGCTCCAGCACTTCGCCCGTGGCCTTGATGCGCCACTTGACGTACAGGAACTCGCCGACAGGTATGGAGCCGTAGACACCCGACTGGACTCCCGCAGCCCTTCCATCCCGCGCCTTACCCCGCACCGGTTCGTACGCGTCGCCGTACGCGTACTCCAGCAGGTCGACTTCCTTGGCCCAGCCGTCGTACCATCCGTTAAAGTTGAAGCCATGCGGCACCAGCTTCGGCCCGGTGGCGCAGCCGGCCAGGGCCAGCAGCAGGCCCAGGCTGGCCAGCCAGCGGATGATGGTCTGTTGTGTTCTCATGGTGTTTTCTCCCTGTCATTGCGGCCCCCTGGCCAGCGCTGCGGCGAGCATAGCCACATGGGCGCGGCCCGCCGCCCGGCACCTGCCGTTCGTCCCCTCGATAGGTGAAAGGTTGTAAGCGGCGCTCCTGAAACGATGGCACCCGATCGGCCAGCTTGTGGCCTGGAGCGGCGGACGGGCGGTTTGTAAAGAGGGGCTGCCCGGGGTGTGGATAAGTCCGTGCTGGGCCTACAATCACGCCCCTGCCCGAGGGCATTTGTCCACAAGAACGAAATCACCCCCCCGCCCGAATGATTGAGGGAAACACCCCCGTTTCGCCAGCCCTGGCCACGCATGCGCTGTGGCCGGCCTGTGTCGAGCAGCTGGCCCAGGAAATTCCGGAACAGCAGTTCAACACCTGGATCCGGCCGCTGAACGCCACCGTGGCCGAGGACCTGTCCAAGGTCACCCTGCTGGTGGCCAACCGGTTCAAGCTCGACTGGATCCGCGCCCAGTACGCCGCCCGCATCACCGCCTTGCTGGAGGCGGTCAGTGGCTTGCCGATTGCGCTGGAGTTGGCGCTCGCTCCGCGTGAAACCCCCGTCAAATCGACACCTCTGCCCCGAAGCGTGCAGGAAGAGGTGCTGGAGGAGATGCCCGATGTGGCGCCCGCCGAGCCGGCGCCAGCACAGGGCCCCAAGACCCGGCTGAACCCGGCGCTGACCTTTTCCACCCTGGTGGAAGGTTCGGCCAACCGCATGGCGCGGGCGGCGGCCATGCACGTGGCCGGCAGCCTGGGCCAACTCTATAACCCGCTGTTCATCTACGGCGGCGTCGGCCTGGGCAAGACCCACCTGGTGCATGCGATCGGCAACCACCTGCTGGCCGACCGGCCCCAGGCCAAGGTTCTCTACATCCACGCCGAGCAGTTCGTCTCGGATGTGGTCAAGGCCTACCAGCGCAAGACATTCGACGAGTTCAAGCAGCGCTACCACTCGCTGGACCTGCTGCTGATCGACGATGTGCAGTTCTTTGCCAACAAGGAACGCACGCAGGAGGAGTTCTTCAACGCCTTCGAGGCGCTGCTGGCCAAGAAAAGCCACATTGTGCTGACCAGCGACACCTACCCCAAGGGCCTGGCCGACATCCATGAACGGCTGGTTTCGCGCTTCGACTCGGGCCTGACGGTGGCGATCGAGCCGCCCGAACTGGAAATGCGGGTGGCCATCCTGATCAACAAGGCGGCGGCCGAGAACGCCGTCATGCCCGAGGAAGTGGCCTTCTTCGTGGCCAAGAACGTGCGCTCCAACGTGCGCGAGCTCGAAGGCGCACTGCGCAAGATCCTGGCCTACAGCCGCTTCAACCAGAAGGAAATCTCCATCCAGCTGGCCCGAGACGCGCTGAAAGACCTGCTGTCGATTCAGAACCGGCAGATCGGGGTGGAGAACATCCAGAAGACGGTGGCCGACTTCTACAAGATCAAGGTCGCCGACATGTACAGCAAGAAGCGCCCGGCCAGCATCGCCCGGCCGCGCCAGATTGCCATGTTCCTGGCCAAGGAGCTGACCCAGAAAAGCCTGCCGGAGATCGGCGAGCTGTTCGGCGGGCGCGACCACACCACGGTGCTGCACGCGGTGCGCAAGATCGCGGCCGAACGCCAGACCAACACCGAGCTGAACCAGCAGTTGCACGTGCTAGAGCAAACGCTGAAAGGCTGAAAACGGGTGCCGGTAAAAAAGGGTGAAAATAGAGGAGTTTGGCCACAGAACGGCCGGCTCTACAAGAGACGAAAGACCCCGACATGATCGTTTTGAAATCGACCCAGGACAAAGTGTTGGCTGCACTGCAGTCGGTGGCCGGCATCGTCGAACGCCGGCACACACTGCCCATCCTGGCGAACGTGCTGCTGCGCAAGACCGGCTCGCAGGTGCAACTGACCACCAGCGACCTGGAAATCCAGATCCGCACCACGGCCGAGCTCGGTGGTGACGAGGGCAGCTTCGCCACCACACTGGGCGCGCGCAAGCTGATCGACATCCTGCGCACCATGCCGGCCGACCAGGCGGTCAGCCTGGAGTCCACCGGTGGCAAGACGATTCTCAAGGGTGGCAAGAGCCGCTTCACGCTGCAGAGCCTGCCGGCCGAGGACTTCCCGCTGGTGCAGGAGTCGCCCAGCTTCGGCCCGACCTTCAGCGTGCCGCAGAAGACGCTCAAGAGCCTGCTGGGCCAGGTCTCGTTTGCCATGGCGGTGCACGACATCCGCTACTACCTCAACGGCATCCTGTTCGTGGCCGAAGGCAAGAAGCTCAGCCTGGTGGCCACCGACGGCCACCGCCTGGCCTTTGCCAGCGCCGACCTGGAGGTCGAGGTGCCCAAGCAGGAAGTCATCCTGCCGCGCAAGACCGTGCTGGAGCTGCAGCGCCTGCTGTCCGACAAGGACGGCGCGATCGAGATGCAGTTCGCCTCCAACCAGGCCAAGTTCAGCTTTGACGGCATGGAGTTCGTCACCAAGCTGGTCGAGGGCAAGTTCCCCGACTACAACCGCGTCATTCCCAAGAACCACAAGAACATCGTCACCCTGGGTCGCTCGCCGCTGCTGTCCAGCCTGCAGCGCACCGCCATCATGACGAGCGAGAAGTTCAAGGGCGTGCGCCTGAACGTCGAACCCGGCACCCTGCGCGTGGCCTCGAGCAACGCCGAACAGGAAGAGGCGGTCGACGAACTCGACATCGACTACGGCGGCGACGCGATTGAAATCGGTTTCAACGTGACCTACCTGATCGACGCCCTGCAGAACATGGGCCAGGACATGGTCCGTATTGAACTGCAGGACGGCAACAGCTCGGCGCTGGTGACGAACCCCGACGACAACGCCTTCAAATATGTGGTGATGCCTATGAGAATTTGACCCCCCCTGCGCCGCCTTCGGCGTCACCCCCCAGGGGGCGCCAGCTGCGGCCCGGCAAAGCCGGTTCCGCGCTGGCCTGGACGAAGAACCAGCGCACCACCGCTCCCCCAAGCTCAACCCGCACTCTGCGGGTTTGGCGTTTCTAGAAGTCTGTGAGATCTGACATGTCCGAAGCCAACAAGCCCGCCGAATCCGGAAACGATGCCGTCCATACCGGTGAAGCAGGCGCCGACAGCTCCATTTTCCAGCCCAAGATCGACACCAACCAGGCCGGTGCGAGCGAGGGGTATGGCGAAGGCGCCATCCAGATCCTGGAAGGCCTGGAGGCGGTGCGCAAGCGCCCGGGCATGTACATCGGCGACACGTCCGACGGCACCGGCCTGCACCACCTGGTGTTCGAGGTGGTCGACAACTCCATCGACGAAGCCCTGGCCGGCCACTGCGACGACATCGTGGTGACCATCCACACCGACAACTCCATCAGCGTGACCGACAACGGCCGCGGCATCCCGACCGGGGTGAAGATGGACGACAAGCACGAGCCCAAGCGCTCGGCGGCCGAGATCGCGCTGACCGAGCTGCACGCCGGCGGCAAGTTCAACCAGAACAGCTACAAGGTCTCGGGCGGCCTGCACGGCGTGGGCGTGTCGTGCGTGAACGCGCTGTCGGTGTGGCTGCGCCTGACGGTGCGCCGCGAGGGCCAGGTGCACCAGATCGAGTTTGCGCGCGGCTTTGTGCAGAACCGCATTGTGGAGACCAAGGACGGTGTCGAGATTTCGCCCATGAAGGTGACGGGCACCACCGAGAAGCGCGGCACCGAGGTGCACTTCCTGCCCGACACCGAAATCTTCAAAGAGAACAACGACTTCCACTACGACATCCTGGCCAAGCGCCTGCGCGAACTCTCGTTCCTGAACAACGGCGTGCGCATCCGCCTGAAGGACGAGCGCAGCGGCAAGGAAGACGACTTCTCCGGCGCCGGCGGCGTCAAGGGCTTCGTCGAGTTCATCAACAAGGGCAAGCAGGTCCTGCACCCCAACTGCTTTCACGCGCTGGGCGACCGCACCAGCGACCAGGGCACCAACATCGGTGTCGAGGTGGCCATGCAGTGGAACAGCGGCTACAACGAGCAGGTGCTCTGCTTCACCAACAACATCCCGCAGCGCGACGGCGGCACCCACCTGACCGGCCTGCGCGCGGCCATGACCCGCGTCATCAACAAGTACATCGAAGAAAACGACCTGGCCAAGAAGGCCAAGGTCGAAGTGACCGGCGACGACATGCGCGAAGGCCTGTGCTGTGTGCTGTCGGTCAAGGTGCCTGAGCCCAAGTTCTCCAGCCAGACCAAGGACAAGCTGGTCAGCTCTGAGGTGCGCGGCCCGGTGGAAGATGTGGTGGCCCGCCTGCTGACCGACTACCTGCAGGAAAAGCCCAACGACGCCAAGATCATCTGCGGCAAGATCGTCGAGGCCGCCCGCGCCCGCGAGGCCGCCCGCAAGGCGCGCGAGATGACGCGCCGCAAGGGCGTGCTCGACGGCATGGGTCTGCCCGGCAAGCTGGCCGACTGCCAGGAGAAAGATCCCGCCCTGTGCGAGATCTACATCGTCGAGGGCGACTCCGCCGGTGGCTCGGCCAAGCAGGGCCGCGACCGCAAGTTCCAGGCGATTCTGCCGCTGCGCGGCAAGATCCTGAACGTGGAGAAAGCGCGCTACGAGAAGCTGCTGTCCTCCAACGAAATCCTGACCCTCATCACCGCGCTGGGCACCGGCATCGGCAAGGCCGGCGGCGGTGAGAGCGGCAACGGTGACGGCAAGGACGATTTCAACGCCGCCAAGCTGCGCTACCACCGCATCATCATCATGACCGACGCCGACGTGGACGGCGCGCACATCCGCACCCTGCTGCTGACCTTCTTCTACCGGCAGATGCCCGAGCTGGTCGAGCGCGGCCACATCTACATTGCGCAGCCGCCGCTGTACAAGGTCAAGGCCGGCAAGGAAGAGCTGTACCTGAAGGACGCCGCCGCGCTGGACGGGTTCCTGCTGCGCGTGGCACTGAAAGACGCCCGGGTGCACACCGGCGGTGCCAACCCCACGGTGCTGGAGGGCGACACGCTGGCCGAGCTGGCGCGCAAGCACCAGGTGGCACAGAGCGTGATTGCGCGCCTGTCCAACTTCATGGATGCCGAGGCGCTGCGCGCCATGGCCGATGGCGTGAGCATCAAGCTGGACACGGTGGAAGAGGCCGAGGCCAGCGCCGTGGCCCTGCAGGCCAAGCTGCGCGAGCTGTCCACCACCGGCGTGCCGGCCGAGGTGGCCGGCGAGTTTGACGTGCGCACCGACAAGCCCATTCTGCGCATCAGCCGCCGCCACCACGGCAACATCAAGAGCAGCATCATCACGCAGGACTTCGTGCACGGCGCCGACTACGCCGCGCTGGCCACCGCGGCCGAGACCTTCCGCGACCTGCTGGGCGAAGGCGCCAAAGTGACCCGTGGCGAAGGCGACAAACAGCGCGAAGAACGCGTGGGCGACTTCCGCCAGGCCATGGCCTGGCTGATCAGCGAAGCCGAGCGCACCACCAGCCGCCAGCGCTACAAGGGCCTGGGCGAGATGAACCCCGAGCAGCTGTGGGAAACCACCATGGACCCGGCCGTGCGCCGCCTGCTGCGCGTGCAGATTGACGACGCCATTGAGGCCGATCGGGTGTTCACCATGCTGATGGGCGATGAGGTGGAGCCACGGCGGGATTTCATTGAGACCAATGCCTTGCGGGCCGGCAACATCGACGTGTAAGCGCTATGTAGGTGCACCCATAAGGTGAGACAGAGAGGCCCATAAGTTGAGAAATTTATGGGCCTCTTGCTTTCAGTAGCCGAGGTATGAGGTGGGTCCGCTCTTTCGTAACCATGGCTGACTGAAATCCCCTCGTATTTCTGAGCCAGTCAGAAGGTCACAAGGGTTTCAAGGTTGCAGATGTTCACCAAAGAACTGCAGCAGCAGACGGCGCTGACTCGCGAGGACTGAGTCGACGTGGGAAGGAGCGACGGTGTCGGGGTCAACAGGTACCCCGTACCTGGCCCACAAACCCAGGTCCGTGAAGTTCATGTGCTTGGCCTGGGGCAGTCTGGCCAGCACCGAGTTCGTGGAAGCGTTGTGAATGAAGTAGGGCTGGCCCCTTCTTGCCACCTCGGTTGCCTCCGCTTCAGAAAGCCCCAACTGACGCAAGGCCGCAATACGGGTTCGCTCTTGATGTTCTGCGTGGACATTGTCGCCACCCAACAAGGTGAGCAAGGCCTTGCCATGGTGAACACCAGAAGCGTATTGGTTCGAGAACACAGTGCCATCGATGTTGGCAGCAGCGACCACTTGAGGGATTTCAAGCAGTGATGCGAACGCATGTGAGCCACCAAAGGAGTGTCCCCAGACACCGACCCGGTCCAGTTCCAGTCTTCCTGCGAACAATGGATGACTGGTGTTGAGCGCCCGCAGGTGCGCAATGGCACTCTTGATGTCTGCGGTGAGGTATTGGCTCAGCAAGACCTGGTAGTTCCAGTTCGCCGTGTACTGCTCAAAGGTGGAACCCGGCCCAAGCTGAGGCGTGGCGCCCATCGGGTCGCATCTGGGCTCCAGCATGGCCACATCTCCGTTATTAAAGAATGTGGTCAATGAGTGGTGGGGATGGGACATTCCGACAACGATGTACCCAGCGGAGGCAAGAGACTCCGCCGTGCTCGAATACAGCAGAGGAAATCCTCCCCCGGCACCGTGGGACATGATGAGCACGGGGTGCGAATCCCAAGCCTTGGACATGCTCGCATTGACCCGGCTTCCACTGGGTATGGCCGCCAGAATCTGGGCAGAGATGCCATACATCTGCGACAGGATGCCCGCCTGGACCGCATCGAACACGGGCGATTTCACGGCGTCTGCCGAGGGTGTGGCGGGATACCAGACGTACGCTTGAAGCTTGCGTGCACTGCGCTCCTGCGCTCCAGGACATTGATTCGAACGGCTGCTGTCAGTCCACTCGATGGTGGTGCGACCTACAGGAAAGCTCACCGGCTCAGGTGGAAGAGAGATGCTCCCGCCACCGCAACCGTTCAACAGGCCAAGGGCCACCGCCAACGTCACAAAAAACCTGCGCGAATTCACAAATAGTCCTGAGTACTAGAGTCAAAGAGAAGAAAAGACCAAGAGCAGGCGCTTGCCGCGCCAGCACGGTCCGGTGAGATTCAGATGGAGCCCTCACGCTCAATCACCAGAATGCGGGCAGGCCCCAGCGGGTGGGCCACATGCTCGCAACCCACGGTGGCATGGAAGATGTCACCTGCTTCGAGCACCCGTTCGTGCTCGTTGCCGTCGACGCGGTACTTCATGCACACACGCCCGTGCATGACCGCAAACACCTCTTCACCATCGTTGACATGCCACCGGTACGGCTGGTCCGTCCAGTGCAGGCGGACGGTGACGCCGTTGATGGATGCAATGGGCATGGCGTCCCACGCAAATTGACCTTGGTACTCATGAGCGCGTATGAACATCATCGGTTTCACCTCTTTGAGAAGTCAGGGATGGGCAACGCCGGAACTGCTCTGGTCATGTGCAGCAACCCATAGGGTTCACCGTCTGCATCAACCGGACTGACATCAGCGACCGTGAAGCCATGGCGCTCATAGAACTGTCGTGCACCCTGATTGAGCGAATACACGTCGACGCTGTCAAGATGCACCGTCTCATGAACACAGTTCAACAGTCGGCTCCCGATGCCTGCGCGCTGACGCGCGGGGTCGACAAACAGGCCCGCAATGTGGCGCTGGGGATGGATGGAGATGAAGCCGCACACCAGGCCTTGCTGCACATAGACCCAGGTGGCCGCCTGTCTGAGCTGCCCTCGCCAGAGCCTCCACGCCTGTCTGAACCAGGCCCCAAGCCCCAGAAACCTGTGGGCACGACGAGTCGACTTGGCCCACAACATCATGCAAGGGATCAGGTCAACGTCGTCATAGGGACGGACCTGGTACCACTCGTGTTTAACCGGCTGCCAGCCATTCGCTGAGGCCAAACGGGGTGCGAACGGCGAGAACTCAAACAACATGTTCATGACACACGGACTCAAAGTACCTTTCTGACGGTCGGCGACAAGCGCAGCACGAAGGAAAGGGAGAAGGACAGGACGGTGGCTGTTGCGGCCACCAGCGCGAACTTGACAAGGACAGGCACGGCAATGGAAGACGCCGCCACGGAAGTGAGCACAAGGACCGGTGCGTGCAGGACGAAGGCGCCGTACGCGTTTTCAGACAGCGTCGTCCATGCCCGAGATGCCTGGTTCAGGTGCTCTCGCCCCATGACCAGCAGCGATGCAATGATTCCCCAGGCCACCAGCGGCTCCCACAAGGCGTAGGCCAGGGCCAGTACGTTCGCACCTCCGGCGTATGCGGTTTCCGGCATGTCCATCTGCCTGGACAGCAGCAACAGCATCGGCAGCAGCGGCAAGCTCACCAGCGACAGGCCCATCAGCCACCGGGCCTGCGCCCGGGACACCCGTTCCAGCAGCTGCTGTCGCGCCGCCATGCAGCCCATGGCAAAGAGGAAGACGTAGGACACGAAGTAACCCAGCTGCAGTCCTGCAAGGCTTTCGCCGACCGGGAACACCAGTCGGACGACAAAGGCCATCAGCCCCACGCCGAGCGCGCTCACCACCCAGGACATGGTGGATGGCATGGCCTTCAGCGCGACGCGCACCCGAGCGAGCTGGCACCCCACGAAGGCGACAGAGAACAGCAGCAAGGCCCAGCAGAACCAGAGCGGCCCCATCACGAAGTTCCAACCCCGCGCCGGAAAGAAGTGCCACTGCAGCTGCGCCACATCGACCCCACGGGCAAGCTGCACGGTCAGCGGCCCCAGCAGACATCCGAACACCAGCACGGGTACACCCAGGCGCACCAGCCGCTCCCGCAGGAAACGACCGGGTCCCTTGCGCTGCAAAGCGCCCGGGGTGAAGTACCCGGCCAGCAAGAAAAACATGCCCATGAAGAACGCCTGGTTCACCGCGCAGAAGAAGGTCAGCAGCAGGCTGGCCGGCGAGCCGTCGGCAGCACGCTCGCGGTAAAACCAACCTCCTGCCGCTCCATAGGTGATGGCTGCGTGGTGAGCAACCACCAGCACGGTCAGCAGCGTTCTCAGCCGGTCGAGAAAGACCTGTCGCTGCGGCGCTGGTTGTCCGGCCATGCTCATGTCAGCGCCCATAGCGCCCCCATGGCCAGATGCGAACAGGCGTGACTGAGCATGGCGGCTTCCAGGTGATGGCGCCAGAACACCCATGCGTAAACCAAAGCGGCCAGGCCGTTCAGGCACACGGTGCGCCAGACCATGCCGGCACTCAGCTCCAGCTGGGCCTGAAGCACCGGCAGGTGGGCCAAACCGAACACCACCGCGGTGACCAAGGCGGCCAGCACAAGCGAGGCACCCAGATGCCGCTGGCCACCCAGGCTCCACAGGGCCCATGCCAGAGCACTCATCAATCCCCAGCGCATCAGAATCTCTTCGGTGATGCCGCCGTACAGCACGCCCATCAGCAACGCGCTGGCATCTGCGTGCGAGGCCTGCGACAGAAACGCCTGCCATGGCCCACCCAGCCAAGGCGCCAGCAGCATGTCCAGGCCAACAATCAGTGCGCCCGTGGCCAGACCGGCCACTGCTGCCAGCCACCAGCCTTGGGTGCGTTCCCCGGGTTGAGCCGTGCCCGCCAGCAGGCTCCGCAGACCCACCCGGTGTGCAACAAGCACACCCACCAGCGCGGCCACCACCAACAGAACCGTCGGGTTCACCAAGGCCAGCAGCTTGAGCGCCCACCAGGGCAAGGCCGCCAGTTCCGGTTGCGCCGTCAGAGCAGCCTGCGGGAGGGGCTGCAGCACAAGCGCAACCACGCCCAGGAGGCCCACGCCCACCAGCGTGCCGGTGCGCTGCCATGGCGCGCCGCGGGGTTCAATCACCGCATGCATGTCACCGGACCTCTCTTCAGACGGGCTCATGTCGGGCACAGGCACATGGAGTACCCCACAAAGCCCCGAGAACGCTCAAAGCCCAGCTCTTCGCACAGGGCCTGAGCCCGCGAGTTGGTTTCTGCAGTCTCCAGCACCACAAAGGCGACGCCGGCCCGCCGGCTCATCGCAATCGCGTGCGCAATCAAAGCCCGTCCCACTCCGGCGCTGCGGTGGTCTACGTCCACATACAGGTCGTTGAGGATGGCGGTGCGGGAACAGGAGATGGAACTGAACCCCCGGTACACCTGGCAGAACCCCACCCACCGGTCTTCCAGCCGGGCCAGCAGAACGGTCGAATCGTTCGCCGCCAATCGCTCACGCAGGTAGTGGTGGGCCAGGCTCAGGTTGGTCGGCTTGCCGTAGAAGCTGCGGTAGCGGTCGAACAACTTGGAGGCTGCTCCCAGCTCGGGGCTGCGGGCGCCAATCTCAATGACTTGTGTGTGTGGCATGACAGAACTCCAATGGCAAGGAGCGCTATGGTCAGGAAAAATTGGTTTCTTCTGAAGAACCAGTAGTCAGATAATTGGCAAACCAGTTGAGCCTTCTGGCGCGCCAGGGCGCATTGCTTGTGGCGGTCTAATGACCTGCATCGAGAATAGAACCCGGACTCTGGTTCTTGGCCGACCCATCGTTCGTTCTGCCAGTCATTCCGTCTGAAGTGAGCGTCCATGAGCAAGCTTGACCGCATAGACCAACGGATTCTTGAAGAACTGCATCAGGAGGCACGCCTGCCGATGGCCGAACTGGCCCGCCGTGTCCATTTGTCCAGAACGGCAGCCATGGCCAGGGTCAGGCAGCTGGAGGCGGATGGGGTCATCGTTGGCTACCGTGCCGAGATTCGATGGCCGAGTGAAGACAATCCTCTCTCAGCGATGCTGCTGCTGAGCTTCAGCACCCGCCCCTGTGCTCCCGTGCTCGCTTACCTCGAAGCGCAACCGGAGGTTCGCAACGTCTGGTCGGTATCGGGGCTTCACGACGCGATTGCCGAAGTTTCGACACCGGGTTCTCAGGCCCTGTCCGCCCTGGTCGACAGGCTCTCAGGGTCGCCGTATGGCATGCGGGTGGAAACCCGTCCTGTGCTGTCCAAGAACGCTTCATCCCGTCCTTTGGGGTGAGCACGCCACGAGACATGTGGTGAGTCGACCACCGCCGAGGACACCCGTCGCCGCTCCATCCATGGACAAGACCTCTGCCCTTGCCCTAGACATCCTCATCAAGCTGGCCAACGAACGGCGCGGCCATCAGTCCGTGGTGCTGCATCTCACCCAAGCCATGCGAACGGCCATCCTCAGCGGTAGCCTGATAGGCGGTACACGCCTTCCGAGCACCAGAACATTGGCTCGAGCAACCGGGATTGGTCGAAGCTCCATCGTCGAGGTCATCGAGCAACTGGCCATGGAGGGCTACCTGGAGACGCGCCAAGGAACTTACACGCGTGTGGCCGTGATTGACACCGACAGCGCTACCCGGACAGCACCGACGTCGGCGCAGCCCGTGCACCTGGAACACTGGGTGCTGGACGACCCGCCGGCGCCGGTCACGACCGGAGCTTTTCGCGCCGGATTGCCTGACCTGCGAAGATTTCCATCGCGAGAATGGGCCGCCTTGGTGGCACGGCGATGCCGGCACCCTATCAGCCACGACCTCAGCTATGCGCATCAGTGCGGACTGCCTGCGCTACGGGAGGCGCTGCTGGTGTACCTGCGTCAGGCAAGAGGGGTGAGAGCCACGCCTGAGCAGGTGCTCATTGTGCCGAGCGCGCAGGCCGCCTTTGCCATCGTGGCCAATGCCTGTATAAGCCAAGGCGACACCGCATGGGTCGAAGACCCTGGTTATCCCGGGATTCGTTCAGTGCTTCGCAGCAAGGGCGCGCGCATCGTGGCACAGCCAGTGGACCAAGACGGGATGACCCTGGACAGTGGCGCAACCATTGCCCCCAAACTCGTCTACACCACGCCTTCGCACCAGTTTCCCACCGGCGTGACCATGCCGCTGCCTCGACGACTGGCTTTGCTGGACCATGCAGCCCGGGTGGGAGCCCTGGTCATCGAAGACGACTATGACAGTGAGTACCAGTACCACGGCCGACCTATAGCGAGTCTGCAAGGTCTGGACACACAAGCCTGTGTTGCCTATGTCGGCACATTCTCAAAAACGCTGGCTCCTGGATTGCGGATGGCTTACATGGTGGTGCCGCGACGCTGGATGGGGCTGATGGCAACCATCGCCACCGTCAGCGGGTACGCGGTGCCGGTACATCTTCAGCTGGCCATGGCCGACTTCATATCTGGAGGGGGCTTTCAGAAGCATCTCAAACGGGTGACCACCGAGGCGGGCGAGCGCATCCACCTGCTTTCCCGGACCTTGAAGCAGGCACAAGAGCCGCGCCTGGAGATTCCGACACCACAGGGGGGCCTTCAGATATGCGTTGGCTGGAAAGGGTACATGCCGGACACTGAACTGGCCCAGCATCTGCTGGAGGCCGATGTCGTGACCCTGCCGCTTTCCACGCTGTGCCACAGCACCGTCCGCCAAGGTCTGGTACTGGGTGTGGGACTTGTACCCAAAGAAGACATCGCGCCAGCCTGCCAGCGATTCTTGAAGTACACGAGTCGACTAAAGTAGGGCGTCACTGCCCTCGCTGGCTTGCCTTGGCAGCGCATGTTGGCTTCCAGTGACAAAGATATTCGCCTTATGGAGAAACCCGTCTCAACCAATGGTGCGTACGCCCCGGAAAGCCATTGATTCGTAAGGGGCTCTTGTCTCACTTACGTGTCTTCCTTCACGCTATCATTCCCATAAGAGTACTTGAGCGGCGTAAGCGCTCTGATAAGAGCGTTTGTGGAAAAGTCGGAGGGTGGACGCTACAATTGCTCTGATCAGAGCGCTTGCGCTTGAATGGCGCTCGTATAAGAATGCTTATATGGTCGCCGCCCCCAACCTGACTGTAGCCCGGGCCCTCGCGGCTTTGGGTCGGAACATCGAGCTCGCGCGACGGCGTCGCGGCCTTTCGCAAGCCGATCTGGCGTCGCGCATGAGCGTCTCGGTGAGCACGGTGCGTCGGCTGGAGGACGGCCATCCTGGAACAGCGCTCACCTACCTGGCCAGCGCGTTGCAGGTTTTTGGTGAGTTGGACAAGCTGAGCCTCCTTTTGGACACGCAGGCCGACGCCGTCGGACTTGCGCTGATGGACGCAGAGCTTCCATCTCGCATTTACAGCAAGCGTCGCAAGACGCCCAAAGCCTTTTGACGGCTTGTTTGCGATATGGCAACCAGGGCAGGTGCCGAAGCACAAAACATGAAGACGGAACTCGATGTGTGCCTTGGAAAAGCTGGCACACCTGTGGGAAAACTCGTGTTTGTGCGAAACGGGCCTCGCGTATTCACGCAGTTCGCCTACTTCCAGGATTGGCTCGCCCACGCTGACACGTTCAACGTATCGCCAGACCTCACGGCAACGCCCGGCTACCAGACCCGCAAACCTGCGACCAAGGAAGACTCACTTTTCTTCCTTGCCCTCGCAGACACCGAGCCGGATGCGTGGGGTCGTCGGGTCATCGCTCGCGCACACGCCAAACGCCGAGCGAAAGACCCCAAGCTGGGCGCATTGACCGAGCTCGACTATCTCTGTGCGGTCGATGACTTCAGCCGCATGGGTGCGCTGCGCCTGCGCAATGCGCATGGCGCTTACCTGGAGTCCGTGCCTGAAGGCAGGCGAGCAACGCCTCCCATCATCGAACTCGAGAAGATGCTCACCGCTTCCCGAGCCGTCGAACTCGGCACGGAAACCGCCCAGGATCTGGCCTATCTGCGAGGCAAGGGGACCTCTCTTGGAGGGATGCGCCCCAAATGCAGCATCCTTGACGAAGAAGGCCAACTGGCGCTGGGCAAGTTCCCGAGCATCAACGACGACCGCAATGTGACGCGTGCGGAGGTGTTGGCGCTCAAGCTGGCCGCCCTGGCGGGCATCAGCGCCGCGAAGGCCCATGTGTCGGTGGTGCAAGGCACCCCAGTGGCGGTCATCCGGCGATTTGACCGCACCCCCGACGATGCACGGATTCCCTACCTGTCAGGCGCCACCCTGCTTCAGGCGAATCGACAAGATGACCACGCCTACACCGAGGTGCTTGCGGTGATGAAGGGGGTATGCGCAGACTACATTGTTGACGCCCGAGAACTGTGGCGACGTCAGGTGTTCAACCACCTCATCACCAACGTCGACGACCACCTTCAAAACATGGGCTTCCTCTACATGGGCGGCAACCAATGGCAGCTCGCGCCTGCGTTCGACATCAACCCGATGCCAGACAAAGACCGCGAGTCCAAAACCTGGCTGAGTGAAGACACAGGCCCCATCACCAGCATTTCCCAATTGCTGGGGCAAGCCTCGCAGTTCGCATTGACCCGTGAGCAAGCCCTGGCCATCGTGCGTGAAGTGGTGGGCGCCGTTTTGCAGTGGCGCGCGGTGGGGCAGTCCGCGGACGTCGGTATGAAGACGCAAGAACTCAACGCGTTTGCGCCGGCGTTCGAGCACGCCAGCCTGGCAGAAGCCCGGAAACTGGCGGGCCTTTGAGTCCGATGAGGTTGGGGGTCGGTTTCCCACGGCATCAGGCTTGCCGACGAGTTGGGCGCTCAGCTGAGCTGGCGGCGTGAGGCCCAGGGCCTGAGCAAGTCCGAGCTGGCCGCCAAACTGAGCGAAGTCGTCTACCGGCTGGAGGCTGGGGAAGACACCACGGTCGCCTACTTGCTGGCGGTCTTGTCCGCCCTCGGCCTGGCGCTGAGGCTGGAGAATGCCAGCCTGCCGTCGGCCACCGCTTCCAGATGGACGACGAAGACGCGCCAGATGGCGGGAGCGTGTAGCCGAATCCATGCGCTCGACGCCGGGAGAGGCGCGCGGCGATGGGCGGGTGCCCGCGGAAGTGCTGGGGAAAATGGGGCAGGTGTGGGAAGAAAGGTTGGGTACGCCGCCTCAAGGCGGTGTGTTTCCCCATCGGCGTTTGATGACCATGAAAATCCGCCACGAAAACATCGAATTTCATGGCGCTCGTTCTGACTTGGGAAATTGACTGGCTTGCGGGGACAATCACGGTGTGAACACAGCAATGCCTTGCCCCTTCTGCCAGCTTCCCCCGGAACGCGTGGTCGGTGGCAACGAGCATGGCCTGATCGTGCGCGATGCCTACCCAGTTTCGCCCGGTCACACCCTGATCATTCCGCGCCGGCACATGGGCTCGTTCTTCGAGCTGACACCCGGGGAACGCGATGGCCTGCTGGCGCTGCTGGACCAAGCCCGCGAAGCGCTGCAGAACAGCCAGCCCAAGCCAGACGGCTACAACATCGGCATCAACGACGGCCCCGCGGCCGGCCAGACCGTGCCGCACCTGCACATCCACCTGATTCCGCGCTACGCGGGCGATATGGCGGACCCGAGGGGCGGGGTGCGTTGGGTGATGGCTGAAAAGGCGCGATACTGGTGAGCCATGAAGGCCCTCAGCGCTGACCAGATCCGCCATCTGTTTCGAAGCATTCGCCGCGCACCCTCACGGGAATCCCGGTACGCGCCTCACAAACCCTTGCTGTTGCTGGTGGCCCTGGCCCGCCTGCAGCAGGGCCAGCCCAGGCAGTTCAGCTTCAAGGCCGTCGAACCGGAGCTCAAGCAGCTGCTTACCGAGTTCGGGCCGTCCAATGCCCCCAATACCCGACACCTCCCGTTCTGGCACCTGCACACAGACGAGCAGGGCAAGCTGTGGGAGCTTCGGCTGCCCGCCGATCTGCGGCAACACCCTCGGGGTAAGGCCCCCAGTCTCAGGGCCATACGGCGTGACGATATTTCAGCGGGCTTCAGTACCGAGGTCGAACAAGCCCTTCGCGCGCACCCCGGCCTTGTCGCCGAAATCGCACGCGGCCTGCTGCAGGACTCGTTTCCCGAGACCCTTCATGAAGACATCGCCCAAGCGGTCGGACTGGACCTGACGGAGTCCGCACACGCCGCGCGCGACGGCGAGGAGGCATTCGCCTACAGTCAACGCCGGCAGCGCAACAAGGCTTTCAGAGACCGGGTGCTCCGGGCCTATGAATACCGATGCTGTGTCTGCGGCTTCGACCTCAGGCTGGGTCACATGCCCGCTGGCCTAGAGGCGGCGCACATTCAGTGGCACACGGTCGGGGGGCCAGACATTGAGCCCAACGGCCTGTCGCTGTGCGCCCTGCACCACAAGCTGTTTGACCTTGGCGCCTTCACGCTGGAGCCTTCGTCATTGAGGATCGTATTCAGCGAACACGCCATCTCGGGCGGACGTGGCATGACGGGGGAGTTGAGACATCATGGGCAGCATTTGTTGCAACCCCTACGGGATCAAGCCATTCCTGGTACAAACTTCCTTGCATGGCATTGGGGCAACGTCTTTAAGCGCGAAGCGAGACAACTTGTTGAGCCGAAAATTGGCTTCGACACGCGATCGGACTAGGAACCGCACAAGGTGAAGTACTGGTGGGTGAATCAGAACCAAACTTTTCGGCATGAGGTGCCAGGTGGATACCTTTGGTCTCCGAAAACAAGATCAGACGGAGCGTTAAACCCCTTCTATGAGTTCATGCGCGAGGTCTCTCCAGGGGACCTGATCTTCTCCTTTTGCGATACCTACATACGCGCGATTGGCATAGCACAGTCTCCCGCATATGAAGCCCCGAAGCCTAAGGAGTTTGGCAATGTTGGCGCGTACTGGGATCGGATTGGATGGAAGGTTGAGGTGCATTTCGTCAAACTGCACAATGTCATCCGACCAATGGACCACATGGATCGATTGAATGCATACCTACCCAGCAAGTACTCGCCTCTGCGTTCAAACGGTCACGGGCTGCAGAACATCTACTTGACGGAGGTTCCTGATTTACTCGCCGAGCAGCTACTGGACATCATTGGCACGGAAGGCAGAGCCCTTGCATACGCTTGGACTGCGGCCACCCCGGCGTCTGATCGTCTGTTTACTGGCCAGGTAGAGTGGGAGGAGCATCAGATCAAAGAGATTTTGAATAACGCCGCGATACATGACACCGAAAAACAGGCAATCGTGATGGCTCGACGCGGTCAGGGCCTCTTTCGAAAACGAGTGGCCCAAATCGAGCGACGTTGCCGAGTAACTGGCGTGACGGCACCAGAATTCCTTCGTGCAAGTCACGCAAAGCCTTGGCGAGATTCAAGCAACGACGAGCGGCTTGACGGGGAGAATGGCTTTCTTCTCACTCCAGATGTAGACCTGTTGTTCGATCGAGGGTTCATCTCGTTTGAGAACAATGGCAATGTCATCGTATCTCCAGTAGCAGACCGAGCCGAGATGTCGAAGCTGGGGCTCGTCGATCACATGCTAGAGAACGTAGGAGCGTTTACTTCCAAGCAGCGGCAGTACCTAGAATTTCATCGCGACATGGTGTTTCTTAGGGCGAACGTCAAGCGTGCTTAACATCCAAAGCCAGAGATGTGCAAAAGCCATCACCGCCGGTCTAGATGAAGAGTTCAATCACTGGCATCGATCTGAATTACGGCTTCGCCTTCTCGCTCGCACCAGACAGCCTGGCAGTTCTTCTCTGCGTCCGTCATCACGAAGTTTCGATACTGACCTTTGAGTAGGTCGTGACAACCACACATCGTGGGACTGTCATCACAGGCCATTCACGCATCGAGGTCCTGGCTATCATGGCCAAAATTTCAGGGAAGGACCTCACACATGCTGCTCAAATCAGCAGACGACAAGACCAGGCGCGTGCGCTTGCTGGAAGACCTGCAAAAGTCAACCCAGCTGGATGCGCGCCAGCGGGACTGGTTGAAGGACGAGCTAGACCGGTTGCGCAAGGGCATGGCGGGCGAGAAGGCCGCCGCGCATTACCTGGACAACCACCTGGCAGAAAGCAAGAACAACGTGCTCTTGCACGACCTGCGGTTTGAGGTGGACGGTGAGGTGGCGCAGGTCGATCACATGGTGATCACCCGCGCTGCCGGCATCTTGCTGTTCGAGACCAAGAATTTCAATGGCAACCTGCGCATCAATGAGCACGGCGAGTTCAGCGTGAACTACGGGTCGCGTGAGTTCGGCATTCCGTCGCCGCTGGAGCAAAGCCGGCGCCATGCCAACGTCTTGCAGAAGCTGCTGGACAAGCTGGAGATCACGTCGCGCATCGGCAAGCGCATGGAGTTTCGGCACGTGGTGCTGGTGGACCCGAAGGCCACCATCTCACGACCTGCCGCGAAGGCGTTCGACACCAGCATGGTGATCAAGGCGGACCAGTTTCCGGACTGGCACAAGCGCTTTGCTGACGAGGACCTGGGCGTGCTGGATGTAGTCAAGACCCTGGGCAACCTGCGCAGCCCGGAGACCGTCAGGGGATGGGGTGAGAAGCTGCTGCGCCAGCACCGCCCGGCCGATTTGCTCAGGCTGCCCGACTTCATGGCTCCAAGGGTCCCTACTGTGCCTGTGGTGGATGCGCCGGCAGCCCCGGCCGGGGTGGTGCAGGAGCGTTCGGCCAGCTACAAGGCGGCGCCTACACCTTCTGGCATCGACGCTCCCAGCCCCGATCTGGCCCGCAAGCTGATCTGCGCTCACTGCTGCGGCAAGATCAGTTTTGCGGAGGGCAAGTTCTGCTGGAACAACGAGAAGCGCTTTGGTGGGCTGCAGTATTGCCGGGAGCACCAGGCGCTGGTGCGGTGACGGCTGGCGTGGCATCGCTCACCTGCACCGCCTGCACCTGCGCCATGGCTGGGCCGTGGTGGGCCCAGTCAGTGAGATTCAGCAAGGCGGCGGCTGACTGACCACCGCCCAAGGCCCGGGTCAGGCGGCAGCAGCGACGCGCTCGGCCTTGCGGGCCACGCGGCGTGCGGCGTTGGAGGTCTGGGTGGCGGTGTCGGCCACGGCCTGGCTCACGCGCTGGGTGATCTGCTTGCGCTGGGCCACGGCTTTCTTGACCTGCTGGTTGGCCGTTCGGGTGGCGGTCTTGGTGACGGTCTTCTTGAGCTTCTTGCCAGCGGCCACGGCCTGGTCCACCTGCTCGGTGGCGGCCTGGGTGACCTGGCGGCGGGTGCTGGCGGCTTTGCGCTTGGAGGCGTTGAGCTTGCGGGTGGCCACGGCTTTGGCGGGCATGGTTTTGCCGGCCACGAGTTTGACGAGCTCGGTGCTGCCTTCTTCCAGGCGCACGGCCACGTTGCTGAGCAAGGTGGCGGCCGGCAGGGCGGCGCGGGTGATCTTGTCCAGCGTGTTCAGGTTGGCGCTGCGCTCCAGGCGCCTGGCGTTGGTGGCAACCAGGCTCACGCCTTTGGTGGCCAGGTCCACGGCCACGCCCACGGCGGCCTGTGCGCGGTCGGTGCCCAGGCGCAGGCCCTTCACATACAGGCCGCTCACGCGCTGCTGGTTGGCGATCAGGGTGGTGCGGGCGTTCTTGCCCAGTGACGACGCGCCGCGGGTCACGGCAGTCGCAAAACGCTCGTCGAAGTAGCCGATGACGCGCTCGCCACCGAAACGGGTGCTGTTGATGACGTTGGTGGCGGCCATGCCGGACGCTTCGATGGCCTGGGTGGCGACGGTGGACAGGTTCTTGTTCGACATGGTGAACTCCAGAATGGGGATGAGATGGAATCGGCTGGCGGGTGGGCCCTGGGCTCACCGGCTTCAGACGGGTGTTCACGCAGTGTGTCGAAAAGCCCTAGGGACGGCACCTCAATTTCCGGGTTTTCCCTAGAGTTTGACGTCTAGCTTGTGCCCCGATAGCGCATGGCTCAGGGCCATGCGGATCAAGGGGTCCAGCTCGGTTGGGTTGTGCAGAAAGCGCTCCCAGTTGGCGAGCATGTCGCCACCGACGACACGTCAATGACCAGACCCCTACGCGGTCTGGCGCTGCTCAAACCCCTTGAGGGGCTCGTTGTCGTCCAGCGTGGCATCGCTCACCTGCACCGCCTGCACCTGCGCCATGACCGGGCCTTGGTGGGCCCAGTCGATGAGGGCCTGCACGGCGTCGGCTGGGCCGTGGGCCAGGGCTTCGACGCTGCCGTCCAGGCGGTTGCGCACCCAGCCTTTGATGTTCAGTGCCTGGGCCTGTTGGGCCATGTGCCAGCGGTAGCCCACGCCTTGCACGCGACCGGTGATGCGCAGGTGACGGGTGGTCAGGGTGTGGAGCATGGGGTGGCGTGGATGCCCGCATTCGCGGCCATGGCGAGGCGGAGGCGGGAATGAGGAGATGCCGTGGCGGGCTGCTCAGACCACGGCCTGGTCGTTGCTGTGGCGGTTGCCGGGGCCAGGCGTGGAGGTTTGCAGGGCTTCCAGCGAGGCAATCAGCTGGTCGATCTGGGTCAGGAATTCTTCGCGGCTCTGGTGGGGGCTGTCGGTGACGATGCGTGAGGCCTGTTCGGCCAGGCCTTCGCGCCCGGCGCCTCGGGCCCAGCGGCGCACGTCGCAGTAGGCAACAAAGGCCAACCGGCCCAGATCCGCCCTTCGGCGGGCGTGATGCAGGTCGGCCAGCAGGTCGTCCAGATCCCATTGGCTGTTCATGACGCGTCTTGAGTCCATGTTGCAGTGCAGCATAGTCTCTGCCTGCTGGCGGCGACTGTCAAGCCCTGGGCTGGACTGGGCAGTCTAATGAGCGACCGCCTGTCGGCCACCCATCAAGGCAAAGGGCTCAGGCGCCGTGGCATTTCTTGTATTTCTTGCCGCTGCCGCAGGGGCAGGGGTCGTTGCGGCCGGGTTCGGCGGTCTTGCGCACCGGTTCGGCACGCTCGCCCAGGCTTTGCCAGATCTGGCGCAGGTCGTAGACGGCCCACAGGGCCGAGCCGAAGGCGTTGGCGCGTTCTTCGCTGACGCTGGGCGGGCCTTCTTCGGCGTGCAGGTTGAAGGCGGGTTGGGCGGTGTCGTCCTCGGTGATGGCAACGATGGCGTCAAGCGCTTCGTCGATCCAGCCGGCGGTTTCCTTGTCGCGCGGGGGCTCCCATTCTTCGGGCCAGTTTTCCACCACGAACATGAAGCCCAGCGCCCACACCTGACCGTAGGCGGGCAGGTCTTGTCCGGCCATCTCGGCGCGGGCCTCGTCGCCAAGCATGGCGACGGCGCCGCGCACGTCCATGACCTCGGGGTGGTACGCACGTTCGTCGTCCAGCGCCTTGACGTCGGCATTGAGCGATTCGGCCACCTCGTTCCAGCGCCGGGTCCAGAGCGCTTCGAAGCGCTGCGCCTGGGCCTGGTCGGCGAAGCGGGTGGCTTCGGGGTCGGCCTCGTCCACCCCCAGCAGCACGGGCAGATACTCACTGGGCGGGATGGCGCGGCGGGTGCACTGCAGCGCGGCCATGGCGCCTTCGAGGAATTCCCATTGCGGCACGTCTTCGCCGCGGGTGCGCAGGTCGTCCAGGATGTCTTCGAGCGCGTCGAAGTCGGGGCCGTCCAGCGGCGGCAGGGGGGAAACGTCGGCCAAGGGAACCTCGTGGGTCAGAAGAGAGGGGGGGAAAGCAGGCAGTGTAGTGGCCCGGGCGCGCTCAGCGGGCCGAGGCGGGAAGGCCGAACAGGCGATCGAACACCCAGCTGAAGGCGAAGGTGTAGATGAGGAAGAAGACGATCAGGCCGACATCGAGCACGAAGGCCTGCCAGAGGCTGATGCTCAGCCACCAGGCGAAGAAGGGCACCAGGGTGAGGATGAGACCGGCCTCGAAGCCGGCAGCGTGGGCCATGCGGCGCTTCCAGCTGCGGCCGCGCACGACCTGGCGCGCCTCCCAGCGCTCGAAGACGGTGTTGTAAATGAGGTTCCAGATGACGGCGATGACCGAGGACACCACGGCCGCGACGCTGGCGCGGCCGACCGAGCTGTCGGAGAAATAGGCCAGGCCGGCGGTGCTGATGGCGATGGCGAACAGTTCGAAGAAGCTGACGTAGAAGATTTTTCGGCGGATGCCTTGCAATTCCATGGGTGCCGTTTCGGTTCGCTCAGGTGTCGGCGGCCGGTGCCGAGATCAGCCGGGCCAGGTCGGTCAGGCCAATGGCCTGGGCACCATGGCGCAGCGCAAAGCGCTCCTGCCCGGGGTAGACCACATAACGCCGGGTGATGCCCAGGTCGTCACAGGCCTGGCTGAAGCCGCGGTCCGGGGACGGGGCTGTGGAGCGTTTGACCTCGACTGCCCATCCGGGACGGCCGCCTCGCTCGATGAGCAGGTCGATTTCGGCGCCCTCATGGGTCCGGTAGAACCAGGGCCGGGCGGCGGCGGGTAGGTGCTGGATGAGGGTCTCGATGACCATGCCTTCGTAGCTGAGGCCGGCCACGGGATGACCCAGCACCTCGTTCTCGGTGGCCAGGCCCAGCAAGGCATGGACCAGGCCGCTGTCGCGCACATAGACCTTGGGACTCTTGACCAGCCGCTTGCCCAGGTTGGCCGACCAGGGCATGAGCCGGCGCACCAGGTGCAGGTCGCACAGAAGGTCGACATAACGCCCGACAGTGGGTGCGCTGACACCGAGCCCCGCCGCCAGTTGCGCCTGGTTGAGCAGGCCGCCCTGCTGGTGCGCCAGCATGGTCCACAGTCGACCCAGGGTTTGAGCGGGCATGCGGGGCGCGAACATGGGCACGTCGCGCTCGAGGTAGGAACGGATGAAGTCCTGCCGCCACAGAAAGCTCTGCGGGTCGTCCGTGGCCAGCAGGCTGTCGGGGAAACCGCCTCGGCTCCAGAAACGCCCCGCCGGCTCGCCGGCCGTTTCGGCCTCGTCGGCCGTGACCACCGACATGTCGAGATAGGCCACACGCCCGGCCAGCGTCTCGCTGGACTGGCGCATCAGGTCCAGCGCTGCCGAGCCCAGCAGAAGGAAATGGCCGAAACGCTGGCCGGCAGCCCGGCGCTCATCGATCAGGCTGCGCAGCAATGCAAACAGCTCAGGCGCGTGGTGGATCTCGTCAATGACGACCAAGCGCGGCGACTGGGCACGCAGGTAGGCCTCGGCGTCATCCAGACGGCGCTGGTCGGAAGGGCGCTCCAGATCCAGGTAGACCGCACCGCTGGGCCAGTCTGCGGCGATGCGACGGGCCAGCGTGGTCTTGCCAACCTGGCGAGGCCCGAGCAAGACGACAGCAGGCACCGCCTGACTCAGGCGTTGTCGGACCAGATCTTCAATACGGCGAGGTATCATTCAAGAAAATCATACACTACATGTTTGTTTTTCAGGTTTATTGAAGGTCACGCAGCTCAACCTCGTAACCCGCCTCGGCCAGCGCAGCCGCGATGTCCTCGGGCGCGATCATGCTGGTGTGGCTGACCCAGGCGGTCTGCGCGGCCAGGTCGACATCGGCCTGACTGACGCAGGGCAGGTCCTGCAGCTCGAACATGACGGCGTCGGCGTCGTCCTGGGTCTTGAGGGCGGGGATGTGGAAGGTGGTTTCGGGCATGTCGGACAGGCTGGCAGGTTTCCCCGGGCGGGGACGACATTGTGCGGCGCAAAATAAAAGCTGTACTTTCCGAACAATACCGTCTACATTAGTTGAAGGGGTTGTTTTGACGCCGGTCTTCATGACCTGAGCGACTGAACAGACCCAGCCGGTGGCGCCTCAGGCCCCGGTCCGCTGCGGCCCTGTGGCCGCCTGCGATGCCAGCCGAGCTGCTGGCCACTCGCTCCTCATTCACTCTCTGCTCAAGCCCCGATTGGCGCGCCCCGGTTTTTGGCCGGCCCTGCGCCTGTTCCAGCGGTGTCGATGTGATGCCGCTTTCTCTCTGGCGCCCCCCATTGAACCGGGATCCGGCCGCCTTCTCTCTCTGAAAGGCTCATCATGAGCAACAGCAAACTGTACGTTGGTAACCTGCCCTACTCGGTGGATGACCACACCCTCCAGAACAACTTCTCCGAATTCGGCACCGTGGCCTCGGCCAAGGTCATGACCGACCGCGACAGCGGCCGCTCCAAGGGCTTCGGCTTTGTGGAGATGGGCACGGCTGAAGAAGCCGAAGCCGCCATCCGTGGCATGAACGGCCTGTCGGTCGGTGGCCGCTCGATCGTGGTGAACATTTCCCGTCCGAAGGAAAGCACCGGCGGCGGTTTCGGCGGCGGTGGTTACCGCAGCGAGCGCCGCTCGGTTTACTGAGCGACCGCACGCTGACCGGTTGTCGGCCCCCAGGGGTTGATGCCGGGAGCTGAAGAGGCTCCACCTGAAGAGGTGGGGCCTTTTTTTGTTGGGAAATGGGTGCGTGTTTCGGTGCGGCTGGCGGCCCGAAACGGGGCGTGTGGGTGGTTTCCGGCCTTGATGTGCACCGATCTGATGCGCCTATCTTGCATACAAGCTCTGTAGACAGCTTGTAGGCAGCTGGCACGGTTCTGGCAAGTGGGTGAACAACACCGTTTGCCCACCATGAACTCCAGCGACATCGCCGACCGCATTGTTGAAGCCATCCTGGCCCAGAAGCTGGCGCCAGGCAGCCGCCTGGGCGAGCAGGCGCTGTCGATGCTGTTCGACTGCAGCCGCACGCTGGTGCGCGAGGCCATGATGCAGCTGGCCGCGCGCGGCATTGTGACGGTGAGCTCACGCCGCGGCTGGTTCGTGGTGGAGCCGTCGGAGGTGGAAGCGCGCGAGGCCTTCGAGGCGCGGCGTGTGATCGAGACCGGCCTGATCCGCAGCGCGGGCCCGATGGACAAGGCCAAGCTGGACAAGCTCAAGCGCCACATCCGCGAAGAGAAGCAGTCGCTCAAGGGCACCGATGTGGGCCGGCGCAGCTACCTGCTGGGCGACTTTCATGTGTGTCTGGCCGAGTGTCTGGGCAACCAGCTGCTGGCCGACACGCTGCGCGATTTCACCGCGCGCACGACGCTGATTGCCATGCTTTACCAGAGCACCCACGACGCGGCGCATTCGTGCCAGGAGCATGTGGAGATCGTGCAGGCGCTGGAGGCCGGCGACACCGCCCGCGCCGAGGCGCTGATGGCACAACACATCGGCCATGTGCAGCAGGCACTGCGGCTGGACACGGCCGCGGCCGACCCGCTGGCCGAGTTGCGCGCGGCGCTGGCCCCGGTGGCCGCGCCCGGCCGCACCCGCGCGCCCCGTCGGCGCCTGGCCAAAAGCGCTGGCACCGACGACCCGCTTTCCTCGCCCACCCCTTCCACTTACCTAGGAGCCGTTCTATGAACACCACCAAACGACACCTGCTGGCCATGGCGGCCGGCCTGACCCTGGCCGCCCTGACCCCGGCTGCGTTCGCGCAAACGGCGCTGGCCGACATCGAGAAGAACAAGCTGATCAAGATTGCGGTGCCGACCGACTTCCCGCCCTACGGCTTTGTGGGGGTGGACCTCAAGCCGCAGGGCCTGGATGTGGACATGGCCAACTACATCGCCGAGAAGATGGGCGTGAAGATCGAGCTGGTGCCGGTGACCAGCGCCAACCGCATCCCCTACCTGCAGAGCAAGAAGGCCGACCTGGTGATTTCGACCCTGGGCAAGAACCCGGAGCGCGAGAAGGTGATCGACTTCACCGCGGCCTATTCGCCCTTCTTCCAGGGCATCTTTGCGCCCAAGAGCATCGAGCTCAAGTCGATGGCCGACCTGGCCGGCAAGAGCATTGCCGTGACGCGCGGTGCCATCGAAGACCAGGAGCTGACGAAAGTGGCACCGGGCGGTGTCGACATCCGCCGATTTGAAGACAACAACGCCACCGTGTCGGCCTTTGTGTCGGGCCAGACGCAGCTGATCGCCACCGGCGTGTCGGTGGCCGAGAACATGATGCAGCGCAACCCGCGCCTGGGCGCCGAGTACAAGCTGCTGCTCAAGGACAGCCCCAACTTCATCGGCGTGGCCAAGGGCGAGGACGCCCTGCGCACCAAGGTCAACGCCATCATCGCCCAGGCCAAGACAGCGGGCGACCTGGACAAGATGGCGCAGAAGTGGCTCAAGCGGCCGGCAGGCAACTTGCCCGAATGAACATGACAGACGCCCCCTCGCTCCGCCGCTGCGCGGGTCGCTGCCCCCCAAGGGGGCGCGAATTCAGCTTGGGGCGGCCCTGCGCTGAATTCCTGGCCCCCTCGCTCCGCCGCTGCGCGGGTCGCTGCCCCCCAGGGGGGCGCGAATTCAGCTTGGGGCGGCCCTGCGCTGAATTCCTGGCCCCCTCGCTCCGCCTCACTCTTGTCGATCAATCGTGTCCATGAGCATTGAACTGGACTTCATGGCTGTGCTGGCCGAGTGGCCGATGCTTCTGCGCGGCGCCGCGTGGACCCTGGGGCTGACGGCCATCTCGGCGGTGCTGGGAGTGGCGCTGGGCATTGCCTGCGCCTGGGCACGCACCGAGGGTGCGGCGCCACTGCGGTGGGTGGTGGGCGCGTATGTGGAGCTGATCCGCAACACGCCCTTCATCGTGCAGCTGTTCTTCATTTTCTTCGGCCTGCCGGCACTGGGCCTGCGTCTGTCGCCGGAATGGTCGAGCGTGATTGCGATGGTGGTGAACCTGGGGGCCTATGCGGCCGAGATCGTGCGGGCCGGTGTGCAGGCCACCCCCAAGGGACAGGTCGAGGCCGCCATGAGCCTGGCGCTGACACGGGCCCAGACCTTTGTGCACGTGGTGCTGCCGCCGGCGCTGCGCCGGGTGTGGCCGGCGCTGGTGTCGCAGATCATCATCGTGATGCTGGGTTCGGCCGTGTGCGGGCAGATCGCCACGCAGGAGCTGAGCTACGCAGCCAATCTGATCCAGAGCCGCAACTTCCGCGCCTTCGAGGCCTTCATCATCGCGACCCTGATGTACCTGCTGATGGCGATGGCCATCCGCCATGTGCTCAACCGGGTGGGTGACCGGTTCCTGTTCGGAGGCCGCCGTGGTTGACTTCACCCTGTGGGACATCGTGCGCAACCTGCTGCTGGCGGCGCGCTGGACGGTGGTGCTGTCGCTGATCGCCTTTGTGGGCGGTGGTCTGGTGGGGCTGGCGCTGCTGGTGCTGCGCTCGCTCGACAAGCCCTGGCTGCAGCGGCTGGTGGCCGGCTATGTGCAGCTGTTCCAGGGCACACCGCTGCTGATGCAGTTGTTCCTGGCCTATTTCGGTCTGGCTCTGCTGGGCGTGGAGACCTCGGCCTGGTTTGCCGCCTCGCTGGCGCTCACGCTCTACACCAGCGCCTTCCTGACCGAGATCTGGCACGGCTGCGTGCGCGCCGTGCCGCGTGGCCAGTGGGAAGCCGCACAGAGCCTGGCGCTGAGTTTCATGGAGCAGATGCGCCATGTGGTGTTGCCGCAGGCGGGTCGCCTGGCGGTGGCGCCGACGGTGGGATTTCTGGTGCAGGTGATCAAGGGCACGGCCCTGGCTTCGGTGATCGGCTTTGTGGAGCTGACCAAGGCCGGCACCATGATCACCAACGCCACCTTTGAGCCCTTCCTGGTCTACAGCTGCGTGGCGCTGATGTATTTCGCGCTGTGCTACCCCATCAGCCATTACTCCCGCGTCCTTGAGGGCAGGCTTCATGTCAGACACTGATCAGAACAACAACGGCGCGGCCGTCAGCATCAAAGGGCTGCGCAAGTCCTACGGGTCCAACGAGGTGCTCAAGGGCATCGACCTGGAGGTCAGGCCCGGCGAGGTGATTGCCATCATCGGCAAGAGCGGTTCGGGCAAGAGCACGCTGCTGCGCTGCGTGAACGGGCTGGAGGTGTTCCAGCACGGCGAGCTGCAGGTGCAGGGTCAGCCGCTGGTCTACCAGGACGCGGCCGCCATGCGCTCGCTGCGCCAGCGTGTGGGCATGATCTTCCAGCAGTTCAACCTGTTCCCGCACCTGAGCGTGGGCCGCAACGTGATGCTGGCGCCAGGGCTGGTGAAGAAGGAGGGCGGGGCGGCGCTGGAGGAACGCGCGAAACAGCTGCTGGCGCGGGTGGGTCTGGCCGACAAGTTCAGCGCCTACCCGGACCAGCTCTCGGGCGGGCAACAGCAGCGGGTGGCGATTGCGCGCGCGCTGGCCATGAACCCGGGCATCCTGCTGTGTGACGAGATCACCTCGGCGCTGGACCCGGAGCTGGTGGGCGAGGTGCTGGGCGTGGTGGAGAGCCTGGCGGCCGAGGGCATGACGCTGCTGATGGTCACGCACGAGATGGGCTTTGCCCGCAAGGTGAGCGACCGTGTGATCTTCATGCACCAGGGCCGGGTGCACGAGGTGGGGCCGCCCGCCGAGCTGTTCGCCGCGCCGCGGACGCCGGAATTGCAACAGTTCCTGGCGTCGATTCATTGAGGCGGGGGGCGTTGGCGGGCGACATGTAAAGACATGTTTCCCTCGTAACCGCAAAGTGTTACCCTTGCGTCTTTCCAAATGGGAAGACCGGAGGCGGATGTGATGGGCGGCTGGATCTGGCGCCTGCTGGGCGGCGCGTTGCTGTTTGTGCTGGGGGCGGCGGGCGTGAGCGTGTGGCAGTTTTCCAGTTACGCACCACAGGACACACCCATCACCGAGGACAAAGGGGCGCTGGCCTGGTTCATTGACGACTACACCAAGGCACGCCAGGACTTCCTGGTGCGGGCCGAGGTGCTGACCCGTCAGCTGCAGGACGTGCGCACGATCGAGGTCGAGGTGCCCAGCGGCACGAGCACGACGGAGCTGTTCGTAGACGGGCTGTACATCCCGGCCCAGGGCGGCACCCGGCGACGGCTGCTGATCGTCAGCTCGGGTGTGCACGGTGTGGAAGGGCCGACGGGCAGTGCGGTGCAGCGGCTGTTCATGCACGAGTTCCTGACGCCGGAGCGCCTGGTCGGGCCGCTGGCCGACACGGGCATCCTGCTGTTGCACGCGGTCAACCCCTACGGCTTTGCCCACCACCGCCGCTTCACCGAGAACAACGTCGACCTCAACCGCAACGCGTCGGTGGACGAGGCGCTGTACCGCACGGTGAACGCGGGCTATCCGCTGGTCGACCCGCTGATCAACCCTCAGGGGCCGGCCGACACCACCTCGCTCGGTCACCGGCTGTTCCACCTGCGGTCGATGGCGATGATTGCGCGGCACGGCATGCCCGCCTTGCGCCAGGCTGTGCTGCAGGGGCAGTACCAGGTGCCCAAGGGCATTTACTACGGCGGACGGGCACTGGAGTCGCAACTGCAGACGCTGGGGCCGATTCTGGCGCCGATTCTGGACGAGTACCCGCTGTCCATGTCGATCGACCTGCACACCGGTTACGGCGCACGCGGCAGGCTGCACCTGTTCTTCGACCCGCCGAAGGACCCCAAGGTGCGCCAGGGCCTGGAAGCGGCTTTTGCCGGCCAGCGTATCGACTGGGGGTCGGGTGACGATTTCTACACCGTGACCGGCGACTTCGCCGGCTGGCTGGGACAGCTGCGCAGCCGCGGCACCCACCTGCCGGCGGTGTTCGAGTACGGCACCATGGACAGCCAGAAAACGCTGGGTTCGATCAAATCGCTGCACATCACGGTGCTGGAAAACCAGGGTGCGCAACACGGCTACGCCTCGCCGGCCGACCAGGAACGCATACGGCGCGACTACCTGGAGATGTTCAGTCCGTCGGCACCGCGCTGGCGCACCAAGGTCATCCGCGACAGCCAGGCCATGTTCCAGGCGGTGCTGGCCAACTGGCCGCGGGTGGGGGCGGAGCACTAGGGCATGGCTGGTCAGTTCGGCGTGGTGGCCCGCCTGGGCACCACACAGACCCTGGCCTGGGCCTCGTCCTATTACCTGCCAGCGTTGCTGGCTGCCCCGATGGCGGCCGAGCTGGGCATGGCCGAGGCGCAGGTGTTCGCCGCCTTCACGCTGGCACTGGTGATCTCGGCCGTGGTCGGACCGCGCGCCGGCCGTGCCATCGATGAACTGGGCGGCCGCACCGTGCTGCTGGCCACCAACGGCCTGTTTGCGCTCGGTCTGGCCGGCCTGGGGCTGGCGCAGACGGGCTGGCAGGTCTGGCTGGCCTGGGCCGTGCTGGGGGTGGCCATGGGCAGCGGGCTGTACGACGCCGCCTTTGCCACGCTGGTGCGCCTGTACCCGGTGCGGGCACGCAACGCCATCACCGGCATCACCCTGGTGGCCGGCTTTGCCAGCACGGTGGGCTGGCCACTGACGGCTTGGGGCATCGACGCGCTGGGCTGGCGCGGCACCTGCCTGGGCTGGGCCGCGTTGCACCTGCTGCTGGGCCTGCCCCTTCACCTGGGGCTGCCCCGGTCCCCAGTGGAGGCCGCGCCGTCGCCCGAGCCTGCGGTGGACAGAGACGGTGTGGCGGTGCCAGCCCATCAACCGCCGGGCATGGGCATGGCGGTGGCCATCAGCGCGGTGTTTGCCATCACCTGGTTCACCAGCACCGCCATGGCGGCCCACCTGCCGCGCCTGCTGGAGGCACAGGGCCTCACCCCGGCGGCCGCGCTCGGTGTGGCCATGCTGGTCGGACCGGCCCAGGTGGCCGGGCGGCTGCTGGAGTTCGGTCTGCTGCGCCGGGTGCACCCGCTGCTGTCCACCCGGCTGGCGGCGGCAGCGCACCCGCTGGGCGTGGCAACGCTGGTGGCGGTGGGGCCTGCTGGTGCCTGGGCCTTCGCGGGCCTGCACGGGGCCGGCAACGGCATTCTGACCATTGCCAAGGGCACCTTGCCGCTGGTGGTGTTTGGCGCTGCCGGCTACGGCCAGCGGCAAGGCTGGCTGATGGCACCGGCACGGCTGGCACAGGCGGTGGCGCCGCTGCTGTTCGGACTGGCCATGGTGCACTGGGGCGCCAGCGCGTTGTGGCTGACGGCGGGGCTGGGTGTGGTGGCGCTGATGCTGCTGCAGGGGATGGCGGGGCGGTTGGGGCGGTGAAGTCCGGCAATGGATGTGACCGCATTTCGCGCATCAATGCGGTCGACGAAAATCGAGCTCCCGCAGCAGCTTGACCGTCTCCAATGTCAGCCGGCTCAAGGGCCTGGCGGTGGGAATCGCCAGCATCAGCTGGTTGCGCATGGCCGGTGGCCCGATGGGCGAATGGCAGACCCTGGGCGGCTGCGCGCCCAGCAGCAGGGCGCTCTCTGGCAGGATGGAACAGGCCAGTCCTCGCTCCACCAGGGACAGTGCACTGTGCACAGCGCCCACCTCGGCAATCAGGTTCAGGCTGATCTTGCGGGGCAACAGCACGGCATCGACCAGGGTGCGGATCGGATTCGGTCGCGCCGGCAACACCATCGCAAAGTCACGCAGGGCAGGCAGGCTCACCTGGGCAGGCAGGCGGTAGCCCGACGGGGTGACCAGTACGAGGCGTTCCCGTAACAGGTTTTCATACTTCAGCAAAGGCGTGGGAGCCGGATCGAACAACAGGCCGGCGTCGATACGCCCGGCGATCAGACCTTCGCGCAAAGACAGACTCAGGCCTTCCACCACCGACAGCATGGCGTGCGGAAAGCGTTGCCTGAATTCCCGAACCAGAGGCACACACAGGCCTGAGGCCACCCGGTGTGGCAACCCGACCACCACCTTGCCGGCGGGCTCGTTCTTCATTTCCCGGATCTCGAACCGGGCCTGCTCGGCCGCCGACAGCATCACTCTGGCGTGGGCCAGAAGTGCATGACCGGCGTCGGATGGCTGCACCCCACGTCCATTGCGTTCGAGCAGCCGCTGGCCCAGCTCCTGCTCCAGCAGGGCCACCTGCCGGCTGATGCTCGGCTGCGAGAGGTTCAGACGCACCGCGGCCCGACTGAAGCTGCCCGATTCACAGACCGCGACGAAGTAGTCCAGCTGTTTCAGATCCATAGGAAAAAAACATATCTGGTATAGGAGCCATTCAGTTTATGCCAAGGCCATCCTGGTGGAGACTTGCACCGACAAATGGATTGACAGGTGCAAACATGAAACGTTTTGAATCGAAGGTGGCCATCGTGACCGGCGCCGGTTGTGTGGGCCCGGGCTGGGGCAACGGTCGTGCCATGGCCGTTCGACTGGCCGAAGAAGGCGCACAGGTGCTGGCTGTGGACCGCGACCCTGCCCGGCTGGCTGAAACCCTGGAGCGCGCAGGCGCAGCGCGGGAATCGATCATCACCTGCGAATGCGACGTCACGTCTTCAGCAAGCGTCAAGGCCATGGCGGACCGGGCTATTGAAGCCTTCGGCCGCATCGACATCCTGATCAACAACGTGGGCGGCTCCGCACCGGGTGGACCGGTGGAAATGAGCGAGGAAGTCTGGGACAGCCAGGTGGACTTCAACCTCAAGAGCGTGTTCCTCACCTGCAAGCACGTGCTGCCGACGATGAAGGCACAAGGCAGCGGCGCCATCGTGAATGTGGCTTCGACCTCGGGTCTGCGCTGGACCGGCAGTGCGCAGGTGGCCTACGCCGCCACCAAGGCGGGCGTCATTCACCTCTCTCGGGTGGTGGCGGTGCAGCATGCCAAAGACGGCATCCGCGTGAACACCGTGGTTCCCGGTCAGCTGCACACCCCCATGGTCGAGGCCCGTCTGGCTGGTCAGCGCGCCGGCGGCGATGTGGATGCGCTACTGGCCCAGCGCCTGTCGCGCATTCCGCTGGGCTTCATGGGCGATGGCCGCGACACGGCCAGTGCCGCCCTGTTTCTGGCCAGTGACGAAGCCCGTTTCATCACCGGTACCGAGCTGATCGTGGACGGCGGCATGACCGCACGCTGCGACTGAACCTGAGTTTCTTTCCATCCATCACCAACGGAGACAAAGCATGAAGAGAAGAACCCTGATCGCGCTGACCGCAGCCGTGCTGGCAGCACCGACCATCGCACTGGCGCAGGCTGGCTCCAAGCCGGTTCGCATCATCGTGTCCTTCAGCGCCGGGGGTCCGGTGGACACCATGGCACGTACGCTGGCCGGTCCGCTGGGTCAGGCGCTGGGCCGCACCGTGATTGTCGAGAACAAGCCCGGGGCCAACGGCGCCATCGGTGCCAACGAGGTCTTGCGCAGCGACCCTGACGGCAGCGCAATCTGGATCACCAGTGTCGGCGCCGCGGCCATCAACCCGACGGCCTACCCCAACCTTCCCTACAACACGATCCGTGATTTCGCACCGGTGTCCCTGGTGGCCAACAACGTCGAGCTGTTCGTGGTCAACACCAAAGAGCCGGCCCAGGATGCCGCCGAGTTCGTCGCCAACATCAGGTCGGGCAAGTCCTCGCCGGCCATCGCCTCTTCGGGTATCGGCAGCATTCCGCACCTGGCGCTGGCGCAGCTGGAGCTGGCCACCGGACTGAACCTGCTGCATGTGCCATACAACGGCATGGCGCCCGTTCTCAATGACCTCATGGGTGGCCAGGTGGCCGGGGTGTTCGCTGACGTTCCGGCTGTGATGAACCATGTGCGCGGCGGCCGACTCAAGCCGCTGGGCATCGCATCACCAACCCGCCATCCGTTGCTACCCGACGTGAAGACCTTCAAGGAACAGGGGTTCCCGGACGTCGACACCAACAACTGGTACGCCATGTTCGTCTCGGCCAAGACGCCGTCCTCGGTGGTCGAGCAGTTGAACAAGGCGGTGCGGGCCGCGGTGGCCGACCCCGAGGCCAACGCGAAGATTCTGCAGTCGGGCGCCGAACCCAAGAGCTCCACACCGCAGGAGCTCGCTGCCCTGCTCAAGGCCGACACCGACAAATGGGCCAAGCTGATCAAGGACCGCAACATCGAGGTGAAGTGATGGCAGCATCGTCTGTGCGGGTGCCCCTGGTCGAGCCTGGCAGCCGACCCGAACTCAGCGACATCGAGGCGCGCATTCTGAAGGAGCGTGGACGCATCTCGCTGCTCTACCAGGTGCTGCTCAACAGCGCACCCATCGCCCAGGGCTGGGAATCCATGCTCACAGCGGTGCGCAACCGCACCTCGGTGCCGGCGGACCTGCGCGAGCTGATCATCCTGCGGGTGGCGGTGCTCAACCGCGCCAGGTTCGAGTTCGACGCCCACATTCCGCATGCTCAGGCGGCTGGGGTGTCGAGTGAAAAGATGGAAGCGGTGAGGCAGTCCACGCTTGCCCCGGTGTTCAACGAGGCCGAGCGTCGCGTTCTGGCGCTGACCGACCACATGACCCGCGACATCGAGGTGCCCGAGGCCCTGATGGCCGAGATCGGACAACACCACACGCCCGCCGAGGTGGTGGAACTGGTGGCAACCGTGGCGGCCTACAACATGGTCTCGCGTTTTCTGGTGGCCTTGAATGTCGGTCACTGAAACCCTGAAGACCTGCTGGATTCCTGCCTCCCAGGCCAGGCCCACCGACGACGCCACCTGGTTCCTCGCCCTGGACGGCAGCGGCTGGCGTGGGTATTCGGACGGACCGGTCGCAGACCCGCGCTGGGAAGCCCTGGTGCCACTGCTGGCACTGCCGGGGGCGAACGCAGAGGCGCACGCCAGCCACCACTATGTGGTGGAGACCGATGTGCCGCCCGATGCGGAATCCGACTTCAATGCCTGGTACGACCAGGAGCACATGCCTGGCCTGGCCCGGGTGGCAGGCACGGTGCGCGCCATGCGCTTTCGTCGGGCCCGGGGTCACCCGGTCTACATGGCCTGCTACGACCTGGTTTCTCCGGACGTGCTGGGCTGCGAGGCCTGGTTGGCCGTGCGCGGAACACCCTGGAGTTCGCGTGTGCGGCCTCAGTTCTTCAACACCCGGCGCACCATGCACCGGCTGGACCAGACTCCAACCCCATGATCGACAAGATTTCACCGAGTGTCGCCGACGCCCTGAGGGGCATCGAAGACGGTGCCACCGTGCTCATCGGCGGCTTCGGCACCGCCGGCATCCCCAACGAACTCATCGACGGCCTGATCGAGCAGGGTGCGCGCGAGCTCACCGTGGTCAACAACAACGCCGGCAACGGCGACCACGGCCTGGCCGCGCTGCTCAAGGCCGGGCGCGTGCGCAAGATCATCTGCAGCTTTCCGCGCCAGGCCGACAGCCACGTGTTCGATGGCCTGTACCGCAGCGGCCAGATCCAGCTGGAGCTGGTGCCCCAGGGCAACCTGGCCGAACGGCTGCGCGCCGCCGGTGCCGGCATCGGCGCCTTCTTCACACCCACCGGCTTCGGCACCGAACTGGCCATCAACGCCGACGGCAGCCCCAAGGAAACCCGCATCATCAACGGTCGCCCCTACGTGCTGGAGTACCCCATCCATGGCGACCTGGCGCTCATCAAGGCCGAGCGCGGTGACCGCTGGGGCAACCTGACCTACCGCAAGGCCGCGCGCAACTTCGGCCCGGTGATGGCCACGGCGGCCAGGCGCACCATTGCCAGCGTGTTTGAGGTCGCCGAGCTGGGCACGCTGGAGCCGGAGAGCATCGTCACCCCGGGCATCCATGTCAGCGCGGTGGTCCAGATTCCACGCACGGCAACCCAGGCCGGCGGTTTCAAGAGCGCCGCCTGAATGCAAAGTACACCATGAGCTACACCAGAAGAAGCAAGGAAGAACTCGCCAAGCGCGTGGCCCAGGACATCTTCGACGGCGCCTATGTCAACCTGGGCATCGGCCAGCCCACGCTGGTGGCCAATCACATACCGGCCGGGCGCGAAGTCATCCTGCACAGCGAGAACGGCATCCTGGGCATGGGCCCGGCGCCGGCCCCCGGGCAGGAAGACTACGACCTGATCAACGCCGGCAAACAGCCGGTGACGCTGCTGCCCGGCGGCGCCTACTTCCACCACGCCGACAGCTTTGCCATGATGCGCGGCGGCCACCTGGACATCTGTGTGCTCGGCGCCTTCCAGGTCTCGGCCAGCGGCGACCTGGCCAACTGGAGCACCGGCGAGCCCGGCAGCATTCCGGCCGTCGGCGGCGCCATGGACCTGGCCATCGGGGCCAAACAGACCTGGGTCATGATGGACCTGCTGACCAAGGCTGGTGCGAGCAAGGTGGTCAGACAGTGCACCTACCCCCTGACGGGCATCGGCTGCGTCAAGCGCATCTACACCGACCTGGCCACCCTGGCCTGCTCGCCCGACGGGCTGCAAGTCATCGACATGGTCGAGGGCCTGACGCTGGCGGCGCTGCAGGACATCGTCGGTCTACCCCTGTCACCCGCAACATGAACACCATGACCTCCATGCAAGCAGCACCTGCCGAGATGGTTCAGACCTTTCTGGATGAACCCCGCACGCCGTCCGTTCGCCTGCCCCGGGGTGCCTGCGACAGCCACGTTCACGTGTTCGGTCCCTATGCCCGTTTTGCAGCGGCAGAAGGCCAGCGCGTCATCCCGGCCGAGGCCCCCAAGGAGAAGCTGTTCGGGCTGCACCGGCGCGTGGGCATCGAGCGTTGTGTCATCGTCCAGTCCATGGTGCACGGCCACGACAACCGCGTCGTGGAAGACGCCATTGCAGCCGGTGGCGGGCGCTACCTGGGCGTGGCGCTGGTGCCGACCGATGTCCCGTCTGCCGAACTGGCACGGCTGGCGGCTGCCGGATTTCGCGCCGTGCGGTTCAACTTCATGAAGCACCTCACCGGCGGCCACACCGTCGAGGATGTGCTGGCGCTCACCCCGCGGCTGGCCGAGGTGGACATGCACCTGCAGGTGCATTTCGAAAGCAACATGGTGCATACCGTGGGTCAGCAACTGCAGCGCAGCGCGGTGCCGGTGGTGATCGACCACATGGGTCGGGTGGATGCCACACTGGGTCCGATGAACCCGGACTTCCAGGCGCTCATGGGTTTGCTGGAGAAGCCTGGCATGCATGTCAAGGTCAGTGGCATCGACCGCGTGGAGTCCGGTGCCCGGGCCGGCAGCGGTTACCCGATGGGCGTGGCACTGGCGCGGGAGCTGGTGAGCCGCTTTCCGGATCGCTGCGTATGGGGACTGGACTGGCCCCACCCCAACCACACCCACATTCCGGATGACGGTGAGCTGGTGGACGCGCTGGCGCGCATTGCGCCAACGGAAGGCTTGATGTGCCAGCTGCTGGTGGACAACCCGCTGAAGCTCTACCGCTTCGAAGCGCGGACTTGAACAGGGCGCATCAGCGCAGCACGACGTACATGCTGCCGGCCGGAAAGCGCAGGCGCACGCCGTCCTTGTCACGCTGCAGGGGCACATCGGCCACCGGCATGCCGTTCATGTCGAGCGCGGTGGCCCGACGCAACCCGGGGTTGCGAAGCGACACGTCCAGCAGCGGCTGCACCACCCGCCAGGGCGCCTGACCAAAGGCCAGCACCTCGCGCCCCTGGACAGTGCGGCCGTTGTCCAGCCGCAAGGTGGCGGGCTGGTCCTTCCAGCCGGTCGGGCGGCTGCGGGTGGCGTACTGCAGCAGCACATGGCCCGAGCTGGCCAGCGGCTGGCCGTCCACCGAGACGGCCATCAGGGCACCAAAGTCGTTGTCCGAGCGCGCACCCAGCACACTGAGCTGGTGTTCGCGCGCCTGGCCAAAGTGGGCGGCCACGCCCTGGGTGCGCGGGGTGTCGATGGTGGCGACACCCAGGCGGTGGTCCAGTGCCAGCTCGCAGGTGTTGGCGCGCACGCGTTGGGGTTCGATGTAGCGCGACAGGTCGGCCGAGGTGACGCGGGCCTGCTCTGCGCCGAACACCACCTGCACCGGCCCGACCAGAAAGGTCTCGGGCGGCACCGGCCCCTGGTGGGTCGCCGGCAGCGACTGCCTTGCTGTCTCGTCGCGGTTGGGGTCAAAGCCGGGCTGCTCGGGCAATGACACGGCATCGCGCCGCCACAGTGATGGGAGCGGACGTTCGTCGACCAGCACCGGCTCGCCACGGCGGATGTCGCCGCGCCGGTAGGCCAGGGCCGCGGCCGGAAAACTGCCCAGCACCTCGGGGGTGCCCGTCGTCCATTTCTGCAGCGAAGGCAGGTAGCCGTTGGCCGAACGCGGCGCCACCCATGCGTCCTGGTCTATGGCGAACCAGTGGTAGCCGGCCACGCCGGTGAGCGAGGTGTAGGCCGACACCAGAAACGGCGCCTCGGCACCGTGGCTGTTGGGCGGCACCCAGCTGCTTTCGGTGACCATGATGGGCCGACCCCGTGTCTGACGCAGGTTGACCGGCAGGCGCCAGGGCGCCCTGAGGGCACTCTCATCGGTGAAAAGGTCGCCGTTGACGATGGCCCAGCCTTCGTAAGGGCCACGGTGTATGTCGCTGAAATAATGGTTGACCGCGTCGACCTCGCCGGGTGTGTAGCTCCAGCGTTCGACATCGGCCAGGCGCTCGGCGCTGGCGGTCTTCCAGTTGCCGGCGTTGATCAGGCTCTGCACGCCCAGCTCGCGCCGCAGGTAGTCGACCGTCTGGCGGTTGAACTCATGCATGGTGCGGGCGAAGAACTCGGTCTGATCGGCCAGGCGGCGTGCCTTGCCGGTGCCCGACACCGGCTGGGTCAGCTCCCACAGCGACAGCAACGAGAGCCGGCGCTGGAACAGGTGGTCGCGCCAGAGCGCGTGGCCGCGCCAGGCCCACAGGGCTGACCACAGCGAGCCGTGTTTCTGCCGCACGAAGTCCGTGAACCGGCGCTCCAGCGTCTCGCGCTGCGGGCCCTGGATGGCATCGACGGTCCAGAACAGCAGGCTGTCCTCGTTCTGCAGCTGGAAGACGGCCAGGCTCGGGTCGCGCGCCAGGGCCACGCCGGTGTGGGGGTTCTCCACCGTCAGCAGCTGGCGCAGCCACGACCGGTAGGCCGCCTGCAGCTGCTCGTCGAAGAACAGCAGGCCCAATGCCGACTGTTCGTGCCCGCCGCTGATGCCCCAGCGCTGCGCGAACTTCATGGGCACCGCCCAGTAGGGCGAGAGCGTGGTGTAGATGCCTTCGCGGCGCATGGCGGCGACGGTGCGCCAGATGGCCTCGCGCTCGGCTTCGTTGATGTCGTTCAGGGCCGCGTCAGGGCGGGTCTCCAGGTCGGGGCTGACCTGCCGGTGCAGGCGCACCATGTTGACACCACGCTTGGCCAGGAAGCGTGCGTGGTGGGCCAGGTCTTCGCCTCCCGGGCCCCACAGGGGACGCACCTCCGAAGGCTCGCGGCGCGCCAGGTCCGTGTTGACAGCCCAGAAGCGGATCGGCTGGCCGTCACCGCGCACAAAACCGCCCTGCCCGTCGGTGCGCACAAAGCCCGACTGGCCCGCCACCGCTTCATTGAGGCCGCGCAAGTCGAGCAGGGACGCCGCCTCGAAGCGGTCGCGCGCGGGCTCGAAGGCCCAGGTGTCCGCCTCGCTGGCGTGCAGTGCGGTTGCCGCCACCAGGGTGCAGCACAGCAGAAAAAATCGGCGCAAGAGGACGGGCATGGGAGGGGTCGGCGTGGTGCCAACCAGTATCGCACCCGGTGCGCGGCGACGGCCGCCGGCAGTCCCTCAAACGTCCACGGCCCGCGCCAGCGCCTGGTCGATGTCCCAGAGGATGTCGTCGATATGCTCCAGGCCAACCGAAATGCGCACCATGTCCGGCGGCACGCCAGCGGCCAGCTGCTGGGCCTCGTCGAGCTGGCGGTGGGTGGTGCTGGCCGGGTGGCTGATGAGGGTGCGCGTGTCGCCGATGTTGACCAGGTGGCTCATGAACTGAGCGCTCTCGATGAACTTCACGCCCTGGGCCAGGCCACCCTTCACCCCGAAGGCCAGCAGACCCGAGGCACCGCGCATCTGCCGCTTCATCAGCTCGTGCTGCGGGTGGCTGGGCAGGCCGGGGTAGCTGACCCAGCCCACGCGCGGGTCGCTCTGCAGGTATTGCGCCACCGCCATCGCGTTGGCGCAGTGGCGTTCCATGCGCAGCGGCAGGGTCTCGATGCCCTGCAGGATCTGCCAGGCACTGGTGGGCGCCAGCGAAGCGCCGAACACGCGCAGACCCTCCATGCGGCAACGCATGGTGAAGCCGAAGTTGCCGAAGGTCTCGTAGAACTTCACGCCGTGGTAACCGGGCGAGGGCTCGGTCATGCCGGGGAACTTGCCGTTGTCCCAGGGGAAGGTGCCGCTCTCGACCACCACGCCGCCCAGCGTGGTGCCGTGGCCGGCGAGGTACTTGGTCGCGCTGTGCACCACGATGTCGGCGCCGAACCGGATGGGGTTGCACAGGAAGGGGCTGGGCACGGTGTTGTCCACCACCAGTGGCAGACCGTGCGCGTGGGCCACGTCGGCCACGGCCTGGATGTCCAGCACCACCATGCTGGGGTTGCCCAGGGTCTCGGCGAACAGGGCGCGGGTGTTGGGCCGGATGGCGGCGGCGAAGGCCTCGGGGTCGGTCGCGTCCACAAAGGTGGTGTCGATGCCGAACTTCTTGAGGTTGACCGCCAGCATGGTGACACTGCCGCCGTAGAGAGCGCCGGCCGCAACCACATGGTCGCCGGCCTGCAACAGCGTGGTCAATGCCAGCGCCTCGGCCGCCATGCCGCTGGCCGTGGCCACCGCGGCGCGGCCGTTCTCCAGCGCAGCCACGCGCTCTTCCAGCGCCGCCACCGTGGGGTTGGACAGGCGCGAGTAGACGTTGCCGAAGGTCTGCAGGTTGAACAGGCTGGCCGCGTGGTCCGCGCTGTCGAACACGAAGCTGGTGGTCTGGTAGATGGGCAGGGCGCGCGCGCCGGTGGCGGCGTCGGGGATCTGGCCGGCGTGGATGGCCAGGGTCTCGGGCTGGAACGTGCGGTCGGCCATGGCGCTCACCCCTGTCTCGGCCGGTGGGCCGAGATCACCTTGGTGTTGACACCGGCCCAGTTCAGGCCGCCGAACAGGCGCGCGTGCTCGATCTTCACGCAACGGTCCCAGACCGAATCCAGCCCGGCCTCGGTGGCCGTGCGGTCGGCCTCCTCGCTCATCAGGCCCAGCTGCTGCCACAGCGTCTTGGCACCGATGGCGACCGCGCTTTTCGCAATCGCCGGTATCTCCTCGACCTTGCGGAACACGTCCACCATGTCGACCGGAAAGGGGATGTCCTCCAGCCGGGCGTAGCTCTTCTCGCCCAGGATCTCGGGGTAGCGCGGGTTGACCGGCACGATGCGGTAGCCGCGTTCCTGCATGTACTTGGCGGCAAAGTAGCTGGGCCGGTGCCATTCGGCCGACAGGCCGACCACGGCAATGGTGCGGTCGCGCGCCAGGATGCGGCGCAGGGTGGGGATGTCGTCTTGCATGGACCGACACAATAGCGCCATGGCCACGGAGCGCAAGTCCCTGCCCGTCATTGACACGACACGCTGCACCGGCTGCGGCTGGTGCGTGGCCGTCTGCCCGCCCCATGTGTTGTCGCTGCAGACCCTGCCGGGCTGGCAGAAAAAGAGCACGCTGCACGACGAATCGGGCTGCACCGGGTGTGCGAAATGCGCGGTCCGGTGCCCGTTCGATGCGATTGCGATGGAGCGGGCGCAAGCGGGTTCATCAGCCCGCTCCCCGAGGTGAAACAGCGCCTACGCCGCGTGCGCGCGCAGCCAGGCCACGATGTCGGCCGTCACTTCCTCGCGGTTGGTCTCGTTCAGGATTTCGTGGCGGGCGGCCGGGTACAGCCGGACCGTCACGTCCCTCAAGCCTGCGTCGCGGTAGCGCTGGCCCAGCAGCTCGATCAGCGCGCCGCCACCGGCCAGCGGGTCGGCATCGCCTGACGCAATCAGCACGGGCAGGTCGCTGCGGATGCCGGCCAGCAGTGCGGGGGTGCCCACCC
>Ga0208242_100324_pt1 | contig 41943 bp, 40 predicted proteins | sample SubbioAug_CSW13A_FD_184825 | JGI IMG/M metagenome (GOLD analysis project Ga0208242, IMG submission 184825) | Serpentinite rock and fluid subsurface biosphere microbial communities from McLaughlin Reserve, California, USA - CR12Aug_CSW13A (SPAdes) | ecosystem: Environmental > Terrestrial > Deep...
AGTCTGAAACTGCTGAGCCGGGTTTCCCGCTACAACATCTGAAGATACTGATATTTGGATTTTTCGAAATTCTAGGCCGCTACCACAACGCAAGCTTACAGGGTTATACCGCGGGTGCGCAGGCTGCCAGGGCATGGGTCGGTTCCGTGGTCAGCTCAGCAGCGCCTGCGAAAACTCGCGTGCCGAGAAAGTTTGCAGGTCTTCCAGCTTCTCGCCGACACCGATGAAATACACCGGCACCACGCGGCCCTGCTGTTGCCCCCACATGGCGATCGCCGCCAGCACGCCACCCTTGGCGGTGCCATCCAGCTTGGTGACAACCAGCCCGGTGAGCTGCAGCGCCTGATCGAAAGCTTTCACCTGCGCCAGCGCGTTCTGCCCGGTGTTGCCATCGATCACCAGCAGCACTTCGTGCGGGGCGGTGCTGTCGGCTTTCTGGACGACGCGCTTGATCTTTTTGAGCTCCTCCATCAGGTGCAACTGGGTGGGCAGGCGGCCGGCGGTGTCGACGATGACCACGTCCTTGCCCCGGGCCTTGCCGGCGCTGACCGCATCGAAGCTCACCGCGGCCGGATCACCGCCGTCCTGGCTCACGATGTCTACCGTGTTGCGGTCGGCCCATACCGACAGTTGTTCGCGCGCGGCGGCGCGGAAGGTGTCGGCGGCCGCCAGGAGCACCGAGGCACCGGCGTGGGACAGGTGCCATGTGAGCTTGCCGATCGTCGTGGTCTTGCCGGCGCCATTCACGCCGGCCACCATCAGTACGGTGGGCCCGTCGGGCTGGGCGCCGATCGGCAGTGACCGTTCCAGCGGCTGCAGCAGGTCGGTCAGCGCCTCGGCCAGCAGGCGCTTGACGTCGGCCGGATCGGTGCATTTCTCGGCTTTGACGCGGCGCTTGAGGTCCTCGAGCAGGTGGGCCGTGGCCTGGGTGCCGGTGTCGGCCATCAGCAGTGCGGCTTCAAGCTCTTCGTAGAGCGCGTCGTCGATGCGGGTGCCGGTGAAGACCGTGGCGAGGCTGCTGCCGGTCTTTTTCAGCCCGGCGCTGAGGCGGTGGAGCCATCCCTGACGCGGCTCGACCGGTGCCGGGGGGGCTTCGGTGCTCACGGCCACCGGCGCGGCGGGCTCGATCGCCTGCTTCTCGACCGGCGGGGCGGACGGGGCCTGCGGAGGGGTCGGTTGCGTGGCCGGTTGCAGGGCGGGTGGTGCTGCGGGCGATGGTGGGGGTGACGGTGCGGCCGAGGGAGCAGGCGCCGGCGCAGGTGGCTCCGCCGGCGGTGAGGAGAAGAATTTTTTCTTGAGGTAACTGAACATTTGACGGGTTTCTGGAATCATCTGCATTCTATGAAACCCTTGCAACGTTTGCTGGCCCGTGCCAGGCGGGCCGTATGGATTGCGACATGGTCCACGCTGGGTGCCGTGGGCCTGGCCCAGGCGGGCAGCCCTGCCACCCAGTCAGCCCTCCGGTCCGCTGACCGGGCGGTGGCACCGGCCGCCGCGGTGGCCGAACGCTTCACCCTGTCGAATGGCATGACGCTGATCGTTCAGCCCGACCGCCGGGCGCCGACGGCGGTGCACATGGTCTGGGTGCGTGTCGGCTCGATGGACGAGGTGGATGGTCAGTCGGGTGTGGCGCACGTGTTGGAGCACATGCTGTTCAAGGGCACCGACACCCTGGCCGAAGGCGAGTTTTCGCGCCGTGTGGCGGCCTTGGGGGGGCGCGACAACGCCTTCACCAGCCGCGACGTCACCGCCTACCACCAGCAGGTGCCGGCCGACCGCCTGGAGGCGGTGATGCAGCTGGAGGCGGATCGCTTCGCTCGCAACCGCTGGCCCGACGACGCCTTTCAGCGCGAAATGGGGGTGATCCAGGAAGAACGCCGCCAGCGGGTGGAGGAGTCGCCCCAGGCTCGCTTGTTCGAGCTGTTCAATGCCACGGCGTTCAAGGCCCACCCCTACCGCCGCCCGATCATTGGGTGGATGGCCGACCTGCAGGCGCTGCGCGCCGACGAGGTGCGTGATTTCTACCGGCGATGGTACGTGCCATCGAACGCGGCCGTGGTCGTGGTCGGTGATGTCGATGTCCAGACCGTGCGCGCCATGGCCGAGCGCCATTACGGCCGTATTCCCGCGGCCGGTTTGCCCGTGCGCAAGCCTCTGACCGAGCCACTTCAGCACGGGCCTCGGCGCGTCGAGCTGCGTGCGCTGGCCCAGCAGCCCCTGCTGCTCATGGGGTACAAGGTACCGCAGCTGGCCCACCCGCTGGACGAGAGCAGCGCCGCTGCCGACGCTTTGGCGCTCACCCTGCTGGCTGGTGTGCTCGACGGGCACAGCGCGGCCCGGCTCGAGCGGGCGCTGGTGCAGGGACGCCAGCCCGATGGCCGTCTGGGCGAGCGGGTGGCCGACCATGCCGGCGCGTCGTATGGCCTGTCGGGGCGTGGGCCACAGCTGTTCCTGCTCAGCGCGGCACCCGCGCAGGGGGTGGCGCCGCAGCAGCTTGAAGCGGCGCTCAAGGCCGAGTTGCGCCGTGTGGCCGAAGACGGGGTCACGCCGGCCGAGCTGCAACGCGTCAAGAACCAGTGGGCCGCCAGCGAAGTGTTCAAGCGCGACTCCATGTTTGCCCTCGCCCGTGAGCTGGGCGAGCATTGGGCGCTCGACTGGCCGCTGGACGCGTCGGAGCGGTTGATGGCACGCCTGCGCGCGGTCACGCCGGAGCATGTGCAGGCGGTGGCACGCCGCTATTTTGCCGACGACCAATTGACGGTCGGCTGGCTCACACCGCAGGAGCAGCCATGAGCACCGTCATGTACCGTGTGACCCGCCGGTGGGCAACCGGGTGGGTGGTTGCGCTGGCCTGGGTGGCCTTTGCCGCGCAGGCGGCGTTGCCGATCGACCATTGGGTCCGACCGGATGGCGCCCGTGTCTACCTGGTGCGCACCGACGCACTGCCCATGCTGGACGTGCAGGTGGACGTGGACGCCGGCAGCCGGCGCGACCCGGCCCACGTGGCGGGGCTGGCGGGCGCCACAGCGCTGATGCTGGGGAAGGGCGTGGCCCCAGCAGCCGGCCGTCCAGGCCTTGACGAAAACGCCCTGGTCGAGGCCTGGGCCGACCTGGGGGCGCAGTTTGGTGTGACGGCGTCCAGCGACCGCATGAGCTTCACCTTGCGCACGCTGGTGGAGCCGGATCTGCTGCAGGCAGCGGTGGGACTGGCCGCCCGCCAGCTGGCTGCACCGGCCTTCCCGGCCGAGGTCTGGGTCCGCGAACGCCAGCGGCTGCAGGCCGGCTGGCAGGACGCCCAGACCCGTCCCGCCACGGTGGCCGGGCGGCGGTTTGCCGAGGCGGTGTATGGCAGCCACCCCTATGGACAGGAGCCTAGGCCCGACACCTGGGCTGCCATCGACACCACGGCGATGCGGGACTTCTACCGCCGCCATGCGCGTGCGTGCGATGCCCGCATCACGCTGGTGGGCGCGATGGATCGGCCGGCAGCCGACGCCCTGGTCCAGCGCCTGCTGGCTGGGTGGGCCGACCACGGGTGCGCCCCCTTGCCGCCGGTGGCCGAGGTCGCGCCTCTGGCGGCCGCGCAGCGGCTGGACGTACCTTTTCCAGCCGCCCAGGCCCAGGTGCTCATCGGCCAGCCCGGCATGGCGCGCAGCGACCCCGATTTCCTGCCGCTGACGGTGGGTAACCATGTGCTGGGCGGTGGTGGTTTCACATCGCGTCTGATGCAGGAACTGCGCGAGAAGCGCGGCCTCACGTACGGCGTGTACAGCTATTTTTCGCCGGGTCGCCACGCCGGAGCCTTCACCGTGGGGGTGCAGACCCGCCCCGACCAGGCGAGCCAGGCGGTCGATCTGGTGCACCACGAACTGCGCCGTTTCATGGAAGAGGGGCCAACCGAACAGGAACTGGCCGAGGCCAAGGCCTCGTTGATCAACGGTTTTGCGCTGCGCCTGGACAGCAACCGCAAGTTGCTGGACACCGTGGCTGGCATGGCCTGGAACGACCTGCCACTCGATTACCTCGACCGCTGGACGGAGCTGGTCGCGGCGATCGACCGTGCCCAGGTGCAGCGTGCGTTCCGGCGCGTCTTGCAGACCGACCGCTGGGTGACCGTGGTCGTGGGAGGTGCCCCATGAAGCCGCTCCGAGGTGCCCATGGCGCTCAGTCCCCGGGCGAGGTCCGCATCATCGGTGGGCAGTGGAAACGCAGCAAGCTGCAGGTACCGGTGCGACCGGGCCTGCGCCCCACCCCAGACCGGGTGCGCGAGACGCTGTTCAACTGGCTGGGGCAGGACCTGCACGGCTGGCGCTGCCTGGACGCGTTTGCCGGCAGCGGGGCGCTCGGTTTCGAGGCCGCGTCCCGAGGGGCTGCCGAGGTGTGGCTGGTGGAAGCCGATGCCGGCCTTGCGGCCGGCCTGAAGGCCAACGCCCAGCGGTTGCAGGCGGGCCAGGTGCAGGTGCGTGCGGGCGATGCGCTGGCGGTCTTGCGCGGTGCGCCACCGGGTGTGTGGGATGTGGTGTTCCTCGACCCGCCGTTCGAGCGGGATGCGGCTGGCGGTGCGTCGCTGTTCGAACAGGCGCTGAAAGCGGCTGTCCCCCTCCTGCGCCACGACGGCTGGCTCTACCTCGAGGCGCCCCGGCCCTGGAGCGATGAAGCCCTGGCCGCACTCGGTCTGCAGGCCCACCGGCGCCTGAAAGCAGGGGCCGTGCACGCGCACCTGCTCGTGCGCCTGGGGCCGAGCGGCGATAATCCTACCCCATGAGTTCCAGTACCCCTCAGCGCCGCGTTGCGGTCTACAGTGGCACCTTCGACCCCATCACCCTCGGGCACGAAGACGTCATCCGGCGCGCGGCCGGCCTGTTCGACGAGCTGGTCGTGGCCGTGGCCGTGGCGCACCACAAGAAGACCCTGTTCTCGCTCGACGAGCGGTTGCGTATGGTGGCCGACGCCTTGAGCGACTGCGCCGTGGTGCGCGTGCTGCCGTTCGAAGGGCTGATCATGGATTTCTGCCGCCAGCAGGGGGCCTGCGCCGTGGTGCGCGGCATCCGCAACGTGGCCGATTTCGATTACGAGGCCCAGATGGCCGCCATGAACCGCAAGCTCTTGCCCACGGTGGAAACGGTGTTTTTGCTGCCACAGGCGCAGCTGCAGTGCATTTCCAGTACGCTGGTGCGTGAAATTGCCAAGCTGGGCGGGCGCGTCAGCGAGATGGTGTCGCCAGCGGTGGAAGGGCGGCTGCTCGCCGCGACCGCGCCGGTCCAGCGCTGAACAAGGAAGCACCATGGCGCTGATGATCACCGACGAATGCATCAATTGCGACGTCTGCGAACCCGAGTGCCCCAACCAGGCCATCTCGATGGGGCCGGAGTATTACGTGATCGACCCGGCCCGCTGCACCGAGTGCGTCGGGCACTTCGACGAGCCGCAGTGTGTGCAGGTGTGCCCGGTGGAGTGCATCCCGGTGAACCCGGCGCACGTCGAAACCCAGGAAACCTTGTGGCAGAAGTACCGCCGGCTGCAGGCCTTGGCAGCCGGCCAGTGACGGTCGGCTGAACGAAACGCCCGCCGAGCGGTTCCGTCAGGAGGGTGTGTCGGCGCCGCTGGCAGCCGGTTTCGGCGGCTTGGGGCGAGGCGGTTTGCTGGTATGGATGGCCACCGTGGCCTTCTCGGGCCGGCCGGCGAGCAGGTCGGGCAGGGCGCGCACCGAGCGCTCGATCGCGGCCTGCAGGGCATCGCGCTGCGCAGGGGCCGGCTTTTTCAGCACCCAGTTGGCCACTTCCGACTTGTGTCCCGGGTGGCCGATGCCCAGGCGCAGGCGCCAGTAGTCCGGGCTGCCCAACTGGGCATGGATGTCGCGCAGGCCGTTGTGCCCGGCATGCCCGCCGCCTTTCTTGAGCCGGGCGTCACCGGGCGGCAGATCGAGCTCGTCGTGCGCCACCAGGATCTGTTCCGGTGCAATCTTGTAGAAGCGGGCCAGCGCTGCCACCGCCTGGCCGGAGCGGTTCATGTAGGTCATGGGCTCCAGCAGCCACAGCGGTTGGCCGTCGTGCGTGGCCCGGGCCACCAGGCCGAAGTAGCTGCGCTCGGGCTGCAGGTGTACCTTGAGCTCGCGCGCCACGGCTTCCAGCCACCAGAAGCCGGCGTTGTGTCGCGTGTCTTCGTACTCGGGTCCGGGATTGCCCAGGCCGACCAGGAGTTTGAACATTGGCGGTGTTCCCATGAAAAAAGGCCCGCAGTGCGGGCCCCGAGGCAACCACGGGCGGCATGGCCACCCGTGCAGGCATTACTTCTTGCCCTTCTTGCCCTTCTTGTCGTCGGCGGCGGCCACCGGCGCAGCGATCACCTCTTCCACCGGTTCCACGATGGTGGCGATGGTCGGGTTCGGCTTGCCATGGGTGACGATCTTCACGCCGGCCGGCAGTTGCAGGTCGTTGGCGTGGATGGACTGGCCCTTGACGACGTTGCCCAGGTCGACGGTGATGAACTCGGGCAGCTGGGTGGCCAGGCACTCGATCTCGATCTCGGTGGCAACGTGGTTCACCAGGCACTTGTCCTGCTTGACGGCCGGCGAGTTCTCGGCGTTGACGAAGTGCAGCGGGATCTTCTTGCGCAGGCGGGTCTTTTCATCGACGCGCTGGAAGTCCACGTGCAGCACTTGCGGCTTGAAAGGGTGGTATTGCACATCGCGCAGCAGCACCTTCTGCACCTGGCCATTCAGCTCCATGTCGAGAATGGAGGCGTGGAAGGCTTCCTTGTGCAGCGCGTGCCACAGGGCATTGTGGTCGAGCTCGATGGTGGCGGGGGCGATACCGCCACCGAAAACGATACCGGGCGCACGGCCGGTGTTGCGCAGGCGGCGGCTCGCACCCGTACCCTGCTGTTGGCGCTCAAAAGCGACGAATTGCATGGTTGACTCCATAAGGGGCTCGGCCGCGACCAGCTCGAACCCAGACTGAAAAAACGCCCGTTGGCCACCTGGCCTTCGGGCGCGGCTGATGCCCGCGTGGCAACCTTCGGCTCAGGCCGAGTGGTCTGCGTCGGCGAACAAACTCATCACCGACTCACCGCTGGCGATCCGCGCGATGGTCTCGGCCATCAGCGGTGCCACGGAGAGTTGGCGGATCTTGGAGCAGGCCTGGGCGGCCTGGCTCAAGGGGATGGTGTTGGTCACGACGACTTCGTCCAGGGCCGAGCCCTTGGCGATGCGGTCGATGGCCGGGCCCGAAAAGATCGGGTGGGTGCAGTAGGCGTACACGTTCTTGGCACCGCGCTCCTTGAGCACCTCGGCCGCCTTCACCAGCGTGCCGGCGGTGTCGATCATGTCGTCCATGATCACGCAGTTGCGGCCTTCGATGTCGCCAATGACGTGCATCACTTCCGACACGTTGGGCTTAGGGCGGCGCTTGTCGATGATCGCCATGTCGCAGTTCAGCTGCTTGGCGAGCGCCCGGGCGCGCACCACGCCGCCGACATCGGGCGACACGACCAGCAGGTCGGGGTAGTTCTTCTGCCGCAGGTCGCCCAGCAGCACGGGCGACGCGTAGATGTTGTCGACCGGGATGTCGAAGAAGCCCTGGATCTGGTCGGCGTGCAGGTCCATGGTCAGCACGCGGTTGACGCCCACGGTCTGCAGCATGTTGGCCACCACCTTGGCGCTGATGGGCACACGGCTGGAACGCGGACGGCGGTCCTGGCGGGCATAACCGTAGTAGGGAATCACCGCGGAGATGCGCGCGGCGGACGCCCGCTTCAGCGCATCGACCATGATGATGAGTTCCATCAGGTTCTCATTGGTCGGCGCACAAGTGGACTGGACCACGAACACGTCGCGGGCGCGGACGTTCTGGGTGATTTCTACGGTCACCTCACCATCGGAAAAGCGGCCGATGTTGGCGGCCCCGAGTGTGGTACCGAGGTGTTGGGCGATTTCAGCGGCCAGTACCGGATTGGCATTGCCGGTAAAGATCATGAAATCCGGTGCTTGCACTGGCGTGGAGACTTGCATGGAATGACCGGCGCAGGAAAAAGATTTGGCAGGGGAGGAAGGATTCGAACCCTCGTATGTCGGAATCAAAATCCGATGCCTTAACCAACTTGGCGACTCCCCTACACTGGTTTGCCGCTGACGCGACACACCGAATGCAGTGTTAGCTCGACTGTTTGAGTAACAGCTGGCATTATAGCCGCTAAATCCACTCAAGCAGAGGATGCTTGCTCAAATTGCTGCAAATTTTTGCGATCCATCCGTTCGGTAGCGGCTCGGCTTCAAAGCCTGAAACTACCGGCGCGAACAGTGCGCTGCCTGAGCCTGTCATGCGGCCGCTAAGGCCGTTTGTTGCCATCCAGTTGAGCCCGACCTCGATGTCGGGGCACAGCCGGCTGGCCACAGGCTGCAAGGCGTTGCAACCGAACCCGAAGGTGTCTGTTGCATCAGCTGCAGCAAAGTCCGCTATTGTAGCCATATTTTCGTCCCGTTTCAAATCCGGGCTCTGAAAAATCGCGGGTGTGGAGACGCCGGTGGGTGGCTTGAGCACCAGGAACCGTGCCGGGGGCAGGGCGATCGGGGTGAGCTGCTCGCCGATGCCTTCGACCCAGGCGTTGTGCCCGCCGAGGAAAAACGGCACGTCTGCCCCCAGTTGGGCACCGAGCGAGAGGAGCCGCTCGCGCGGCCAGTGCAGCCCCCAGAGGCGGTTGAGCGCGATCAGGGTCGAGGCGGCGTCGCTGGAGCCGCCGCCGAGCCCGGCCTCCATCGGCAGGCGTTTGTCCAGGGTGATGTCGGCTCCCAGTGGGCAAGCGCTGGCGCTTTGCAGCAGGTGGGCCGCTCGCCAGACGAGGTCGTGCGCGGGCAGTGGGGGCGCATCGCCGTTGGCGTCGTGGCGGCGCAACAGGCCGTCGCTGCGGCGCTCGAAGTGCAGGGTGTCGGCCCAGTCGATGAGCATGAACACGGACTGCAGCAGGTGGTAGCCGTCGGCGCGCCGACCGACCACGTGCAGGAAGAGGTTGAGCTTGGCGGGCGCAGGGACGTCCAGCAGTTGGGTCAAGGCCATGGGTGGGTCATTGCAAGACGAGGCGCAGCTGCACTGCGGGCAAGGGGTGCAGCCGTTGGGCCGACAGGCGGCCTTCGGCGTGCCGGCTCAGGTCGGCGGTCCAGCCCGGGACGCTGGCCGACTGGCCGCGCAGCCAGGCGAACAGGGCGGGCAGGGGCAGGGCGGTGCCGGTCAGTTCGGTCGTCAGGGTGTCGGTGTCGGGGTAGAGGCGGGTGTCGTCGCCGCGCCGCAGCATGGCCTGTGCGGGGGTCCAGCTGGCGGTCGCCACGGTCTGGCCCAGCGGGGTCATGAGGCGCAATTCGCCGCTGTCGGCATTGCCCAGCAGCTCGAAGGCGCCGCTGAGGCGCTGTGGTGGCTCGCTGTCGATCTGCAGCGACAGGCGGCCAGCCCAGTACGACTCGGGCCGTTCTTCGTGCGGGCGTGGCGGCGTGGCGCAGCCACCCAGGGCCAGGGCGGCCGCGCCGCTCAGCACCCCGTGCAACCAGGTGCGGCGGGACAGCGCTGCGCTCACGGCTGCACCTGCAGGCGGCGCAGGGTTTGCAGCAGCGTCTCGTTGTCCGGGGCCAGCAGCAGGCCTTCTCGCCACACGGCCAGGGCGGCCTCGCGCTGGTTCAGCACCCAGTGGACCTCGCCCAGGTGGGCGGCGATTTCGGCGTCCGGCCGGCGCTGGTAGGCGTCGCGCAGGATGCGCAGCGCGTCGCCATGGTTGCCCAGGCGGAACTCGACCCAGCCCAGGCTGTCGAGGATGTAGGGGTCGTTGGGGGCATGGCGCAGGGCTTGCTGGACCAGGGCTTTGGCTTCGGGCAGGCGCTCGTTGCGGTCGGCCAGGGAATAGCCCAGGGCGTTGTAGGCGTGGTGGAAGTCGGGCTGGCGGGCAATCAGGGCGCGCAGCAGGCGCTCCATGTCGCTGTGGCGTCCGGCCTTGTCGGCGGCCATGGCGTGTTCGTAGGCCAGGTCGGCATCGTCGGGGAAGCGTTCGACGGCGGCGGCATAGGCCTCGAAGGCCAGCGCGTGCTGGCCCACGTCACGCAGCATCTGGGCTTCGGTCATGTATTGCCGGCGCAGTTCGGCGTCGTCGCGTGCGGCGGGTTGGCGCAGCAGGCGCCGTGCGTCGTCCAGCCGCCCCTGGCGGGCCAGCAGGGTCGCGCGGCGCAGCTGCGCTGCCAGCAGCGCATCGGCGTTCTCGATGCGGTCCAGCCAGGCGTTGGCGGCGACGAAATCGCCGCGCTGTTCGGCCGCCTGGGCCAGCTGCAGGAAAGCCTGGTTCTGGCCCGGGCCCGCTTCGGCAGCTGGCAGGTCGCGTGACAGGGTCAGGTAGCGTTGCAGGGCGGTTTCGGCTGCTTCGGGCTGGCGGCTCTGGACCAGCAGGATGCCTTTGAGCAGCCAGGCCTGCGGCAACTCCGGGGCGCTGGCCAGCAGGCGGTCGAGTTCACGCTGGGCGGTGTCCCGCCGGCGTTGGTCGATCAGCACCCGCACGAACGCCAGGTGGATGCCGGTGCGTGCGTGCGAAGTTGGGGCGTTGGGCAGGTGCACGTAGCGTTCGACCAGGGGCAGGGCACCGGGTTGCTCGCGCTCCAGCAGTTCGAGGGCGAGTGTGGCGGCCGCGACAGAGCCGGGTTCCTGCGCCAGGGCGCGGCTGGCCGAGGCCAGGGCTTCGAGCGGTTGGTCTTGCGCCAGCTCCAGCCGGCCGAGGGTGGCCCAGGTCGTGGCGGCGGTGGCGGGGTCGGCCAGCGAAGGCGCCAGCGCCTCGCGCGCCGCCTGGGAGGCTGCCGTCTTGTCTGCACTGCGGGCCAGCGTCTGGGGAATGGCGGCGATGACCTCGTTGCGGCGTTCGGGTGGGCTCAGCCGGATGATCTGGCGCAGCGCATTGGACACCTCGGCCGGCCGGTTGAGTGCGAGCAGGATTTGCAGTTCGTAGCGGTACGGCTCGTCGCTGTTGGGGTGCACCGTGGCCCATTGCCGGGCCGCGGACAGGGCGGCGTTGCCGGCGCGGCCCTGCAGGGCGATGTCCACCGCTCGCCGGTACAGCTCGGGGCGGCGGGTCCGGTTGGCGGCATCGAGCACCAGGGAGTAGGCCGATCCTGGGTCGTTGCGGCGCAGCTCCAGCTCACCCAGCAGCAACTGGTAGAACAGCTCGGCGTCCATGTCGGACGAAACGGGCGCGGTGGTGGGTGCCGCGGGCGCTGCCGTTTGTGCACCGGCGGCCAGGGCACCGGTGAGGAGGCACAGTGCCATGCCGCGGCGCAGCCAGATGGGTTGGCGCGGCGGTGGGAACGGGCGCCTGTGCAGGCGGGGGTCGGCAGTGGCTTCCCTGGTCATGCGGCCATGATAATGGAAGGCCGATGTTTCAGCCGTGAGCCCGCGCATGCCCGAATTGCCCGAAGTGGAAGTGACCCGCCGCAGTTTTGCCGACGCCATTGCTGGTGCAGTGGTGGACGGTGTTTGGCTGGGCAAGCCGCTGCGCTGGCCGCTGGGTGTGGCGCCTGCCGCGTTGGTGGGGCGCCGGGTGCAGGGGGTGAGGCGCCGGGGCAAGTACCTGCTGCTGGACCTGGACGACGGGCTGCTCTTGTTGCACCTGGGCATGTCGGGCAGTCTGCAGTTTGCGCCTTCGCTGCCACCGGTGGGGCCGCACGACCATTTTGAGTTGCGCACCGACCGGGGGGTGTTGCGCCTGCACGATCCGCGCCGTTTTGGCGCCGCGGTGTACGCCGCCGGCGAGCAGGATGCGGTGGCGCGCAAGCTGCTCGGCGGCCTCGGGCCAGAGCCGTTGACCGAGGCCTTCGACCCGTTCGTGTTCCACGCCGGCCTGCGGCAGCGGCGCGCGGCGATCAAGCAGGTGCTGCTGGCGGGTGACCTGGTGGTGGGCGTGGGCAATATCTATGCGTCGGAGTCGCTGTTTCTGGCCGGCATCCGGCCGACGGTGCGTGCCGACCGCATCAGCCGCCCGCGCGCCTTGCGCTTGCACGGCGCGATCCGCACGGTGCTGTCCAGGGCGCTGGCGGTGGGCGGGAGCACGCTGAAGGACTTTTCCAACGCCCAGGGCCAGAGCGGTTATTTCCAGCTTGAAACCATGGTGTACGACCGCGCCGGCCAGCCGTGCCGTGTGTGTGGCACCCCCATCAGGGCCTTGCGCCAGGGCCAGCGCTCGACGTTCTATTGCCCGGTCTGCCAGAAGCCCTGAAGGGTGGCCCCAAGGGCCGCCCAACAGTGATGACAATGCTATATTGCCTTCACCGCCCGGACACCGGGGTCCAACGACACACAGCCATGTCATTCAATCAGGAATTCGACGAGCACAGCGCCTGGCGGCAGGCCCAGGCGGCACGGCTTCAGGGTCTGGCCGAATGGCTGGAGGCGCGCGACCTGCTGGACCCGGGGGCCCGCGAGCGGCTGGAGCAGTTGCGCCACCAGTTGCGCAGCGACAAGGTGATGGTCGCGTTCGTGGCCGAGTTCTCGCGCGGCAAGTCGGAACTCATCAATGCGGTGTTCTTTGCCGGCTACGGCCGCCGCATCATGCCGGCGAGTGCCGGCCGCACGACCATGTGCCCGACCGAACTGGGCTACGACGCCGATGTGCCGCCCTGCCTGCGCCTGCTGCCGATTGAGACGCGCCTGCAGCCGCAGTCGCTGCTGGAGTGGCGTGGTGCGCCCGATCAGTGGGAGCGCATCGACCTGGACGTGAACGACCCCGGGCAGCTTGCGCGCGCGATCGAGAAGGTGGCCGAGGTGCGGCGGGTGACGCAGGACGAGGCCCGGGCGCTGGGCTTCTGGCACGACGAGGCACCCGAGGACAACCCGCTCGTGGGCCCGGACGGGCTCTACGAGGTGCCGCGCTGGCGCCATGCGCTCATCAACATGGCCCACCCGCTGCTCAAGCAGGGGCTGGTCATCCTCGACACGCCGGGGCTCAACGCCATCGGTGCCGAACCCGAGCTCACCGTCAGCCTGCTGCCACAGGCGCACGCGGTGGTGTTCATCCTGGCGGCGGATGCCGGGGTCAGCAAGTCGGACCTGGCCATGTGGCGCGAGCACCTGGCGCCAGCCGCCGAACGGCGCGACTCCCGGCTGGTGGTGCTCAACAAGATCGATACGCTGTGGGACGAACTCAGCACGCCGGCCTACATCGAGGCCCAGATCCAGCGCCAGCGCGAAGCCTCGGCGCAGGTGCTGGGACTGAGCCCGGCGCAGGTGATCGCGGTGTCGGCCCAGAAAGGCCTGCTGGCCAAGGTGCGCGACGACGGCCGCCTGCTCACCGAAAGCCGCCTGCCCGACCTGGAGCGGGCGCTGGCGCAAGACGTGCTGGCGCAGCGCCGCACCATCCTGGTCGAGAGCGTGCAGGCTGGGTTGGAGGCCTTGCACGCCCAGGTGGAGCAACACCTGCACGCGCGTGGCCGCGAACTCGATGAGCAGCTGCAGGAGCTGGAGGCGCTGCGTGGCAAGAACAGCACCGTCATTCGACAGATGCGCCTGCGCATCGAACAGGAACAGGCCGAGTTCGACGCCAGCGGCGCCCGCATCCAGGCCGTACGCTCGGTGCACCTGAAGTTGCTCAAGGAGGTGTTTGCCTTGTTGGGCAGCACCCGCCTGAAGGCCGAAATGGCGCAGTTCGCGGCAGCGCTCAAGCAGCCGGGCATCAAGTTGGGCATCCGGCGGGTGTACGCCGAGGCGTTCGACCGCCTGCGTGCCGGGCTGCAGCAGGCGCAGGCACAGCTGGGCGAGGTGCAGGACATGCTGGGCAGCACTTTCCGCGAGCTCAACACCGAGTTCGGCTTCACCCTGCAATTGCCCGAGCGGCTCGACCTGCAACGGCACACCGAGGCACTGGACCTGATCGAGCGCAACCACCTGCAGTACCTGGGGCTGACCAACCTGTTCCGCTTGTCGCAGCCAGAGTTTGCCGAGCGGCTGGCCAAGGCGGTGTTGTCGCGCTTGAAGGCGGTGTACGAAGCGGCGGCCGACGAGGTGGAGCTGTGGAACAAGTCGGCCGCAGCCCAGCTCGACGGTCAGCTGCGCGAGCGGCGCAAGACCTTTGCCCGCCGCATCGAGGCGGTGCACCGCATCCAGCAGGCTGCGGGCGGACTGGACGAGCGCATCGCGGAGCTGCGCCAGCAGCTGGAGGAGCTGGCCCAGGACCGGGAGGCGCTGGAGCGGTTGTCCCGCGAAGGGGTGGCGGTTACTGAGCCTGCCGAGGCGCCAGCTGCCGCCGTGGACACTCGAGCAGACACGGAAATGGCGACCGATGGCGAACGCTGACCGGCCCCGCGCGGGGCCGGAGGTTGGCCAGGCTGCGTTTTTTGAAGCGGTGGTGCGTTGGCAAACCACCCATGGCCGGCATGGCCTGCCTTGGCAGGGCACGCACGATCCTTACCGGGTGTGGCTGTCGGAAATCATGCTCCAGCAGACCCAGGTGACCACGGTGCTGGATTACTACCCCCGTTTCCTCGCGCGCTTCCCCGACGTGCAGACCCTGGCCGCGGCCGAACTCGACGACGTACTGGCGCTGTGGAGCGGCCTGGGCTACTACAGCCGGGCGCGCAACCTGCACGCCTGCGCCCTCCAGGTGGTGAACGACTGGGGTGGGCGGTTTCCCTCGCGTGCGACCGACCTGCAGACGCTCCAGGGCATCGGCCGCTCCACCGCGGCCGCCATCGCGGCGTTCTGCTACGGCGAGCCGGTGACGATCCTGGACGGCAATGTCAAGCGTGTGCTGTCGCGCCTGCTGGCGTTCGAAGGTGATCTGGCGCAGGCCGCGCAGGAGCGCCGGTTGTGGGACCTGGCCCAGGCGCAGGTGCCCTCCCAGGCCGGTCACAGCGAGATGATTGCCTACACGCAGGGCTTGATGGACCTGGGCGCCACGGTCTGTCATCGGTCCCGGCCCGACTGCTTGCTGTGTCCTGCCGCCGACCTTTGCGAGGCCCGGTCATCGGCGCGGATGGCGGAGTTTCCGGTTCGCACGCGCCGGCTGGTGCGGCGTACCGAGGCGTGGTGGTGGCTGGTGTTGCGCCGTGCCGATGGGGCGTGCTGGGTGCAGCAGCGGCCGGCCCGCGGCATCTGGGCCGGGTTGTACGCCTTCCCGGTGTACCACACGGCCACCGAGGCCAAGGCTGCGCTGGAGGCGGCCACTGGTTACCCCGTGGCAGTGACCGAGCACCCGGTCGTGCGCCATGCCCTGACGCACCGCGACCTGTTGCTGCACCCGCTGGAGTGCGACTGGCCCGCTACCCACCAGCTGCCCGAGGCCTGGGGCCCGGGCCAATGGCTGGACGAATCCCGCGCCGACGCGCTGGGGTTGCCCACGCCGGTGCGTAGCTGGTTGAAAGGCCGTACCGGCGGCTGACGTGGCTGTCAGCCGTTGAAGCGCAGTGCGTCGAGCTCGCGGTGCCGGCGCTGAACCGGCCAGTCTTGCCCGAAGGTCGCGGCCAGCCGCTCCACCAGGTAGACCGAACGGTGCTGCCCCCCGGTGCAGCCGATGGCCACGGTGGCGTAGCTGCGGTGGTCGGCCACCATGCGGGGCAACCAGCGCTGCAGGAATTCGGTGATCTGCGCCTCCATGGCCTGCACCTCGGCTTCGGCGGCGAGGAAGCGCGCGACGGGCGCGTCCTGGCCGGTCAGCAGGCGCAGATCGGGCTCGTAGTGCGGGTTGGGCAGCATGCGCACGTCGAACACGAAGTCGGCATCCATGGGGATGCCGCGTTTGAACGCGAACGATTCAAAGACCAGAGTCAGCGTGGCCGGTGCGCGGCTGAGCAGCTGTTTGATCTCGCTGCGCAGGTGCGACGCTTTGAGGTGGCTGGTGTCGAGCACCAGGGCTTGGTCGCGCAGTTCGCTCAGCAGCTCGCGCTCCTGCTCGATGGCATCGACCAGGGCGCGCCGCTGGTCTTGCGAGTCCTTCAGCGACAGGGGATGCAGGCGCCGCGTTTCGGAGAAGCGGCGCACCAGGGTGTCGGTGGTGGTGTCCAGGAACACGGCAGTGAGCGGCTGGCCGCGCGACTGGATCTGGCGCAGCCGTTGTGGCAGGCCCGGCAGCGACTGGGCGCTGCGCACGTCCATGGCCACCGCCACCCGCTCGGCCCGGTGCGCCTGCTCCACCTCGATGAAGGGCTCCAGCAGCTCGGGCGGCAGGTTGTCCACACAATAGAAACCGGCGTCCTCCAGCGCGTGCAGCGCCACCGATTTGCCCGAGCCGGACATCCCGGTGATCAGCACCAGTTGCATGGCGGGGGTGCTCATGTCTGCATCATCTCGCGGGCGTGGGCCAGCGACGCGTCGGACAGGGCGTCGCCGCCGAGCATGCGGGCGAGTTCGCGCACCCGGTCCTCATGGGCGACGGGCTGCACGTCGCTCACGGTGCCGTGGGTGTCCATGGTCTTGCTGACGAGCAAATGGTGGTCGGCACAGGCAGCCACCTGGGGCAGGTGGGTCACGGCCAGCACCTGGCGGTCTTGGCCGAGGCGGTGCATGAGCCGCCCGACCGTGTGGGCCACCGCCCCGCCGATGCCGCTGTCCACTTCGTCGAAGATGAGGGTGGGGGCGCGGCCGAGCTGGCTGGTGGTGACCGAGATGGCCAGGGCGATGCGCGACAGCTCGCCGCCGGAGGCGACTTTACCCACCGGTCGCGGGCTGCTGCCGGGGTGGCCCGCTACCAGGAACTCGATGTTTTCCAGGCCGTGGGCCTGGGGCTCGTCGAGGGGCTGCAGGCGCACCTCGAAACGGCCTCCGGCCATGCCCAGGCCTTGCATGGCCTCGGTGATGGCGTCGGACAAGCGGCGGGCCGCTTCCTGGCGCTGGCGCGTGAGGACGGCAGCGGCCTGCAGCAGCTGCTGGCAGGCGGCGCGCTCGGCCTGTTGCAGGGCCTCCAGGTCGGTGTGGCGGTCCAGCTCGGCCAGCGATTGTTTCCACTGTTGCAGCCGCTGGGGCAGCTCGTCGGGCGTGCAGCGGTGGCGGCGCGCCAGCGACACCCACAACCCCAGGCGCTGGTCCAGGGCCTCCAGCGCGTCCGGGTCCACCTCGGTGTGGTGGGCGTGGTGTTGCAGGTCGTGGCAGGCGTCCTCGATCTGTGCGAGCGCGGTTTCCAGCGTGCTGGCCAGCTCGGCGTAGCGCGGCTCGATGTGCTGTTGCTCCTGCAGGGCCTGCACCGCCCGGTGCACCAGCGCGGCGGCGCTCGGCTCGCCGTCGTCCAGGGCGTGCAGGGCGGCTTGGGCGGCGTCAATCAGACCCTGGGCGTGGGCCAGGCGCCCATGCTGGAGGTTCAGCTCTTCCCACTCGCCCGCCTGCGGGGCCAGTTTGTCGAGTTCGGCGATCTGCCACTGCAGGCGCTCGCGTTCCTGCTGCAGGGTCGCCTGCTGAGCCCGGGCCTGCTCCAGGGTGCGTTGTGCCTGCCGCCAGGCGGCCCAGTGTGTCCGCACGGCCGAGCTGTCGAGCCGGGCGTAGCCGTCGAGCAGGGCGCGTACCGAGTCCGTGCGGGTGAGGCTTTGCCAGGCGTGCTGGCCATGGATGTCCACCAGGGCGTCGGCCACCGCCTTGAGCTGCCCGGCCGTGGCGGCACCGCCGTTGATCCAGGCCCGGCTGCGGCCCTGGGTGTCGATGCTGCGGCGCAGCAGCAGCGGCTCGCCCGCTTCGTGTGCAAACCCGTTGTCCTGCAGCCAGGCGGTCACCTCCTCGTTCGGCTCGAATTCGGCCGCAATCTCACACCGGCTGGCGCCCTCGCGCACCACACCAGCGTCGGCCCGGGCCCCCAGCACCAGCTGCAGCGCGTCGATCAGGATCGACTTGCCGGCACCGGTTTCGCCCGTCAGTACGGTGAATCCGCGCTGCAGGTCCAGGTCCAGCGAACGCACGATGACGAAGTCGCGCAACACCATGCGCAGCCAGCTCATGTCACCACCCCCTCGTTCCAGTGCAGTTTCTTGCGCAGTGTGTCGAAATAACTCCAGCCCACCGGGTGCAACAGGCACAACTCGTGCACCGAGCGGCGCACGGTGATGCGGTCGCCGTGCAGCAGGCTGGTGAAGGTCTGCATGTCGAAGTGGGCGCTGGCGTCGCGCCCAGCTACCACTTCCACAGCGATCTCTCCGGTGGCCGGCAGCACGATGGGCCGGTTGGACAGCGTGTGCGGTGCAATGGGGGCCATCACCCAGCCGTCGATGGCGGGGTGCAGCAGCGGCCCGCCGGCCGACAGGGCATAGGCCGTGGAGCCGGTGGGCGACGCGATGATGAGACCGTCGGCCCGCTGGTTGGCCACGAAATGGCCGTCCACTTCCACCCGCAGCTCCACCATGCTGGGCGAGCCGCCGCGGTTGACCACCACGTCGTTCATGGCAATGGTCTCGAACACGTAGCGGCCGTCGCGCACCACGCCGGCCTGCATGAGGGTGCGGCGGTCTTCCTCGTATTCGCCGCGCAGGATGGGTTGCAGGTGCGTGTCGAAGTCTTGGAACGGAATGTCGGTGATGAAGCCCAGCCGCCCCTGGTTGATACCCACCAGCGGTACGCGGTAGCGCGCCAGCTGCCGTGCGATGCCCAGCATGGTGCCATCGCCACCCATCACCAGGGCGAGGTCGCATTCGCGGCCTATGCCTTCGACGTCGAGCACGTGGTAGTGGGTGAGGCCCGTGTTGTGGGCAGTGTCGTGTTCGATCGCCACCTCGCAGCCCTGGTCGTGCAGGAAGTGGGCGATGCGCTCGAGCGCGTCGCGCGAGCCGACGGCGTGGTATTTGCCGACGATGGCCACATGCCGAAAGCGGCTGCCCGTTCGGGGCGATGTCTCCAGGTGCGGCGCAGGGGGCAAATTCATGCTCAAATTACAGCACAAGCTTTTTACAATGTCCCAATGTTAGACGACCGCTCCAAGCTGCTGCTGAAGACTTTGGTCGAACGCTACATCGCCGACGGCCAGCCGGTGGGTTCGCGCACCCTGTCGCGGGCCACCGGCCTGGAGCTGTCGCCAGCCACCATCCGCAACGTGATGAGCGACCTGGAGGAGCTGGGTCTGATCGTCAGCCCCCACACCTCGGCCGGCCGGGTGCCTACCGCCAAAGGCTACCGCCTGTTCGTGGACACGATGCTCACTGTGCGGCGCGACGACGTGCCACGGCTGGACCAGTTGCAGGCCGCCGGCAGCCTGGTGGCGGACCGGCCCCGTCAGGTGATCAGTCAGGCCGCGCACATGCTGTCCAGCCTGTCGCAGTTTGTGGGTGTGGTCATGGCGCCCAAGCGGCCGTCGGTGTTCCGCCATATCGAATTCCTCAGCCTGTCCGACCGGCGGGTGCTGGTGATCCTGGTCTCGCCCGACGGGGAGGTGCAGAACCGCATCATCCACACCCAGACGGAGTACACCCAGTCGCAGTTGCAGGAAGCGGCCAATTTCCTCAACTCGCACTATGCAGGGCTGACCATCGACGCGGTGCGCGAACGCCTGCGCACCGAGGTGGACGCACTGCGCAGCGAAATCGCTGGCTTGATGGTGAAGGCCGTGGAGGCTGGCTCCGATGCCATGCAGGAGCAGGACGACGTGGTGGTGTCGGGCGAGCGCAACCTGCTGTCGGTCAGCGAGTTCACCCACGACATGGGGCACCTGCGCAAGATGTTCGACCTGTTCGAGCAAAAGACCCAGCTCATGCGGCTGCTGGAGGTGTCCAACCAGGCCGAAGGCGTGCGCATCTTCATTGGCGGTGAAAGCCAGGTGGTGCCGTTTGAAGAGCTGTCGGTGGTGAGTGCCCCGTACGAGGTCGATGGCACGGTGGTGGGGACGCTGGGGGTGATTGGCCCGCAGCGCATGCCGTACGACCGCATGATCCAGATCGTGGACATCACGGCCAAGCTCGTGAGCAATGCACTGAGCCAGACCAAGTAGCCGCCGCTGCCCATGGCTCAGCCCGCGTCTCTGCCGCCCGACGAAGACGAACGACTGGCCCTGCTGCATGGGCTGCAGTTGCTCGACTCCCTGCCCGAACCCGCGTTTGACCGCATCACGCGCTTGGCCACACGGCTGCTGGGCGTGCCGATGGCGCTGGTCAGTCTGGTCGATCGGGACCGTCAATGGTTCAAGTCGCGGGTGGGCTTGGCGGCCACCGAAACCCCGCGTGAGCAGGCGTTTTGCGCCCACGCCATCTTGCAGACCGGGCCCTTCGTGGTGACCGACGCCCTGGAAGACGCCCGTTTTGCCGACAACCCGCTGGTGACTGGGGCGCTGGGCTTGCGCTTTTATGCCGGCGTGCCGATCCGCACGGCCGGTGGGCTGGCGCTCGGGACCTTGTGTGCGCTTGACCAGCGCCCGCGTACCCTGTCAGCCGACGACCTGCAGACCCTGCAGGACCTGGCCGACATGGTCAGCCAGGAGGTGCAGCTGCGCGAGTCCCTGCTGGCCACGCAGCACCGGCTGGATGCGAGCGAGCGGCGTTTCCGGGCCGTTTTCGAGCTGGCGCCGGTGGGGGTGGCGCTGGTGGCGCCCGATGGTGGCTGGATCGGCACCAACGCCGCGCTCAGTGCCCTGCTGGGATACGACCGCGATGCCCTGCGCCGAGAAACCCTGACCGGTCTCACTTGGGTGGACGACCGCGCCGCCGAGGCCACGCTGCTGGAGGCGCTGCGCCAGCGCCAGGCAGAGCGTTACACCCTGGAAAAAAGGTACGTCCACGCCAACGGTGAGCCGGTCTGGGTGCGGCAGAGCGTCTCGCTCAAGTTCAATGCGGCGGGGCAGCCCGAGTACTTCGTGGCCGTGTTGGAGGACATCGGCGCGCGCAAGGCGGCCGAGGCGCGGCTCGACGCGGCGATGCGCGAACTGGAGCAGCGGGTGGCCCAGCGCACCGACGAGCTGGTGCAGGCCAACGCACGCCTGCAGGCGGCGCTGGAGCAACAGGCCGCGTCGGCCCATGCGCTGCGCCAGCGCGAAGCCGAACTGACGGCGGTGCTCGAACACGCCAACGACGCCTACATCTGCATGGACGAGTCCAGCATCATCACCGCTTGGAACCTGCAGGCGGCCGAGGTGTTTGGCTGGACGGCGGCCGAGGCCATCGGGCGGCCCATGTACGAGCTCATCGTGCCGCCCGACATGCGGCAGGCGCACCGTGACGGCGTGCACCGCTACGTCGTCACGCGCCATTCGACGATGATGGACCGGCGGCTGGAACTGCCCGCGGTGCGCAAGGACGGTACGGTCATCCTGCTGGAGCTTCGCATCCGTGCGCTCAACGTCGATGGGCGGCACCTGTTCAGCGCCTTCATGCACGACATTTCGGAGCGCAAGCGCGAAGAGAACCGGCGGCTGCAGGAAGCGCGGGTCGACCCGCTGACCGGCCTGTACAACCGGCGCGCCCTGGAAGAGATGCTGCCGCAGGCCATGGCCCGCGCCGACCGAGACGACAAGCCGCTGGCGCTGCTGTTCATCGACCTGGACGGCTTCAAGGCCGTGAACGACAACCTGGGGCACGACGCTGGCGATGCCGTGCTGCGCGATGTGGCCGCCCGCTTGCGGGCCCATGTGCGCCAGACCGACACGCTGGTGCGGCTGGCCGGAGACGAGTTCACCGTGGTGCTGGAGCGCCTGCAGGGAGGCCTGCCCGCGGCGCGCCAGGTGGCGCAGAAACTGGTTGACCGACTGGCTCAACCATTTGAGCTGGACCTGGGCGTGGCCCGGATCGGCGCGAGCATCGGCGTGGCCATCTACCTGCCTGGCAGCGGGGAGTCGGCGGCCAGGCTCATCAAAACCGCGGACGGCTGGATGTACCAAGCCAAACGGGCCGGAAAAGGCTGTGTCTTGCCGTTAGAATAGCGTTTTGGCTCTGCTAAACTGCTCGACTTGGTCGGGCCGTTAGCTCAGTTGGTCAGAGCAGAGGACTCATAATCCTTTGGTCGTTGGTTCAAGTCCAACACGGCCTACCAAAAAATTCGAGCTGGAAGAAAAAGTCGTAAAAATCGATGTATACTTCTAGCTTCAGCAAGCGGCTGTAGCTCAGTTGGATAGAGTACTTGGCTACGAACCAAGGGGTCGTGGGTTCGAATCCTGCCAGCCGCGCCAAATCTGTAAGCCTCGCACCGGAAACGGTTGCGGGGCTTTTCAGTTTCTGGGCCTTGGGGCGCTCGCCCCTGTCCGGGCGTCAATACCATTGGAAGCAACCATGCCCCTTACTTCGATTGCCGTCGGCCTGAAGCGCTTGGGCTGCCTTGCCGGGTGGGTGCTGTGCGGGGTCGTCCCGCTCGTTGCCGCAGCCGAATCGCCACGCGTGGTGTCGCCAGCGCCCTTGCAAGTCATCGAACGGCTGGACGTGGCACGCTACATGGGCACCTGGTTTGAAATCGCCAAGTACCCCAACCGCTTTCAGCGCCAATGTGCTGCCGGAACCCAGGCCCGTTACCGGCTGCTGGATGCCGGCACACTCGAAGTGGTCAACCGCTGCCGCAACGCCAATGGCGAATCGGTCGAGGCCGTGGGCCGGGCCCGCCAGGTGGGGCCGTCGGATTCGGCCCGGCTCAAGGTGCGGTTTGCCCCCGCCTGGCTGTCGTTTCTTCCCATGGTCTGGGGCGATTACTGGGTGATCGACCTGGACGCCGATTACCGGCTGGTGGCCATCAGCGAGCCTGGGCGGGAGTACCTTTGGGTGCTGTCGCGTTCGCCCGAGGTGGATGACGCGGCCTACCAGGCGCTGCTGGGCCGCCTGGCCATCCAGGGCTTCGATCTGCAGCGGCTGGAGCGCACGCCCCAGCCCTGAACGGCCGTGCCTGCGCATGGTGCATGCGGCGGTTGAGCGTTAAGCTCGGGACCATGAAAGCCTATCGCGCAAGCCTGCTCTGGTTCGACGCTGCCGCCGCGCAGCCCGCTCCCCGCTACGAGGCCGACGGTCTGTTGGTGGTCGGCCCCGCAGGTGAGGCGCCGGGTGCGGTGCGGCGGGTGGTGGCTGTTGGCGCGTACCGCGAACTGGCGCAGCGTTACCCAGGCGTGGCCGTGGAGCACTTCCCGGGCCGGCTCATTGCACCCGGTTTCATCGATCTGCACGTGCATTACCCGCAGACGGACGTCATCGGCTCCCCGGCCGAGGGGTTGCTGCCCTGGCTGGAGCACTACACCTTTCCCCACGAAGCGCGGTTTGCCGATCCGGCCTATGCGGACGAAGTGGCCGAGGTGTTTCTGGACGAGTTGCTGCGCCACGGTGTGACCACCGCGCTCACCTTTGCCACCTCGCACCCCGGCTCGGTGGATGCCCTGCTGGGGCGCGCCCGCACGCGCGGGCTGCGCCTGGTGGCGGGCAAGGTGCTGCAAGACCGCCACTCGCCCGATGGCGTGCGCGACGACACCGAACAGGGGCTGATCGACACCGAAGCACTGATCGGCCGCTGGCACGGCGCGGACCGGCTGGGCTATGCGATCACCCCCCGGTTCGCGCCCAGCTGTTCCGATGCCCAGATGCGTGGCGCGGGCGAGCTGGCCGCCCGCCACCCCAGCGTGTGGATCCAGTCGCACCTGGCCGAAAACCTGGACGAGGTGCGTTGGGTGCATGAGCTGTACCCTCACGCACGCAGCTACCTGGGCGTGTATGAAGGTTTCGGCCTGCTGCGTGAGCGTGCCGTGTACGCGCATTGCATTTACCTCGACGACACCGACCGCGCGCTGATGCGCGACACCGGCGCCGCCGCCGCCGTGAGCCCCACCAGCAACCTGTTCCTGGGCAGCGGTTTTTTCGACTACGACCGGGCGCGCCAGTCGGGCATGCGCTATGGCCTGGCCAGCGATGTGGGCGGCGGCACCAGTTTCAACCCCTTCCACACCATGTTGGCGGCGTACTACGTCGGCCGGGCCTCGGTCAACGGTGGCGGCGCGCACAAGCAGGGGGTGAGCCTGGCGCCGAGCGAGTTGTGGTGGCAGCACACGGCCGGGGCGGCCCATGCCATGGGGCTGGACGGCGTGGTCGGCAACCTCGCGCCCGGCTGCGAGGCGGACTGGGTGCTGCTCAACCCGCAGCGACTGCCCTTGCTGGCGCGCCGGCTGGGCCAAGCCGAGACGCTGGAGGAATACCTGTTTGCGTGGGTGGTCCTCGGCGACGACCGGGTGGTGGAGCGGGTGTCGATCGCGGGCGCTCCGGTGGCCTGACGCGCGGCGGTCCCTACCCATGGGCGACCCCTTTACACGCCCTTTACCCGGCTGCCACGGGAATGCCAACGACTTGCGCCACACTATGTCCATGGCAAGCCGTTTGCCGTGACCGATTGTGTGAAGCAGGGATTTCATGCCGTTGTTACTGACCGTACTGCGCCAACGACTGGGCCGGGGTGCCCTGGCGTTGGCGACCGCGGGGCTGGCCGGGTGCGCCAGCCTGCTGCCCGCCGACAGCGACCCCCTGGCCGTGCCGGTGGAGGTGCCGTCGGCCTGGTCCGCCTTGCCGTCTGGGGTGCACGCCAGGGACTCGGCCGAACTGTCTGCCTGGTGGGACCGATTCGAAGACCCCTTGCTCAGCGCCTGGGTGGGCCGCGCGCTGGCGCACCACACCAGTGTGCGCCAGGCTGTGGCGGCGCTGCAGCAAAGCCGCGCGCAGCGCGACGTGGCCATGGCGAACCAGTTGCCGTCGGTGCGGGCGTCGGGATCGGCCCAGCGCAGCCAGGTGGGCGATGGCACGCCGGGTAACACCTTCCGTGCCGGCTTCGACGCCACTTGGGAGCCCGACGTGTTTGGCGTGCGCCGCCAGGCCAGCGCGGCGGCCGACGCCGACGTGCAGGCCGCTGCGGCGGCGGTGGCTCAGGCGCGGGTCAGCCTGGCGGCGGAGGTGGCGGCCAATGCCATCGAACTGCGTGGGTTGGAGCAGCGGCTGCGGCTGTCCCGCGACAACCTGGCCAAGCAGGAGGAGTCGCTGCAGCTGACCGAATGGCGGGTGCAGGCCGGTCTGGCCTCGTCGCTCGACCTGGAACAGGCCCGTGCGGCGGTCGAGCAGACCCGCGCCGCCTTGCCGGCGCTCGAGACCTCGTTGCAACAGGCACTGAATGCCCTGGCAGTACTCACCGGCCAGCCGCCCGGTGCCTTGGTGCAGGAGTGGCGCAGGGGCGCGCGCGCGGATGTGCCTCGCCCGCCGACCGGTCTGACGTTGACCTTCCCGGCCGAGACCCTGCGCCAGCGCCCCGACGTGCAGGCCGCCGAACAGCGTGTGCTGGCGGCCTGGGCGCGCACGCGGCAGGCCGACGCCAGCCGCTACCCCAGTCTGTCGCTGGGCGGCTCTCTGGGGCTCAACGCGCCACGCCTGGGGGATCTGCTGGACCTGTCCTCGCTCACGCGCAGCGTGGTGGCCAGCGTCACGGCCTCGCTGTTCGACGGCGGTGCGGCGCGGGCCCAGGTGCGTGCACAGGCGGCCGCGCTGGAGCAGGCCCGGCTGGCCCACGAGGCCGCCGTGCTGAACGCCTTGCAGGACGTCGAGAACGCCCTGGTGGCGCTGCAGGGCAACCGCGAACGGGTGGCCCGCCTGGAAGCGGCCGCCGAAGCAGCCGGCAATGCCGAGCTGTTGGCCCGCCAGCGCTATGCCAGCGGCCTGGTGGATTACCGCACCCTGCTCGACACCCAGCGCACCCTGCTGTCAACCCAGACCGAGCTGGCCGCCGCCCGCACCAGCTGGAGCAACGACCACGTGCGCCTCTACAAGGCCCTGGGGGGTGGCTGGGCCGCCGAGCCGGCCGAGCCTCCGCCCCAGAGCCCGATGACCGAACCTTCTGCTGCCCAGTCATGAAACCCACGCCTGCCTCTTCTGCCGACCTGCAAACCCTGCTGGGCGACGACCGGCCACCCCGGTGGTGGCGTCGGCCCACCTTATGGATCGCCGCCGCCTTGGTGGTGCTGGCTGCGGTGGGGCTGCAGCAGTACGTCTCGCGCCAGGCCCAGCGCACCGCCCCCAGCTACGTGACCGAGGCGCTGAGCGCCGGTGACATCACCCTCACCGTGTCGGCCAACGGCACCCTGCAGCCGACGCGCCTGGTCAATGTGGGCAGTGAACTGTCGGGTACCGTGCGCGAGGTGCTGGTGGACGTGAACGACCGTGTCACCAAGGGCCAGGTGCTGGTGGTGCTCGACACCGCAAAACTGACCGATCAGGTCAACAGTTCGCGCGCCGCCGTGGCGGTGGCCCAGGCCCAGGTGGCCCAGGCGGCAGCGACCCTGCAGGAGGCCCGTGCGCAACTGGCCCGGCAGGAAGAGGTGTTCAAGCTGTCGGGTGGCAAGGTACCCTCCGCGGCCGAACTCGACGCCGCCCGAGCCGCGGTGGAGCGTGCCGTGGCCGCCGAAACCAGCGCACGTGCCGCGGTGTTGCAGGCCCAGGCGGCGCTGGCCACCAACGAGACCAACCTGTCCAAGGCCTCCATCCGCTCCCCGATCGACGGGGTGGTGCTGACCCGATCGGTCGACCCAGGCAACGCGGTGGCGGCGTCGCTTCAGGCAGTGACCCTGTTCAGCATCGCGCAAAGCCTCGGCCAGTTGCAGCTGGAGGTGTACGTGGACGAGGCCGACGTAGGGGCCGTGAAGGTGGGACAGCGCGCCAGCTTCACCGTCAGTTCCTACCCCACGCGCCGCTACCCGGCGACGATCTCTCGCGTCAATTACGGCTCCACCAAAACCGACAACGTGGTGACCTATGTGACCACGCTCGATGTGGACAACAGCGACCTCAGCCTGCGCCCTGGCATGACGGCCAATGCCAGCATCGTGGCCACCGAACGCAAGGGCGTGTTGCGTGTGCCGAATGCGGCCCTGCGTTTCAACCCGGCCAGCGCCAACGGCAACACCCCAGGCGACACCAGTGTGCTGGCCCGGATGATGCCGCGCCCGCCAGCCAGTGCGCCCAAAACGGCCCGAGCCGACGCGCGGCCCGGCGCGCGCCAGATCTGGGTGCTGCGCGACGGCCAGCCGGTGGCGCTGCCCGTGACCAGCGGCATCAGCGACGGGCGCTACACCGAAGTCAGCGGAGAGGGGCTGGAGCCTGGTCTGCAGGTGATCACTGGCCAGCTGAGTGCGGGGGCGACGCGATGAGCGAGCCGGCGCTGATTGCGCTCGAAGGCGTCACCAAAACCTACGGTCAGGGCGTGGCCGCGTTCCAGGCCCTCAAGGGCGTGGACCTGTCGATCGAGCGGGGGGATTTCGTGGCCATCATGGGGCCGAGCGGTTCGGGCAAGTCGACCGCCATGAACGTGCTGGGTTGCCTCGATACGCCCAGCAGCGGCACTTACCGCTTCCTGGGAGTACCGGTGCAATCGCTCAGCCGCGACGAGCGGGCCCGGCTGCGGCGTCGCTACTTTGGCTTTGTGTTCCAGGGTTTCCACCTGCTGGCCCGCACCACCGCGCAGGAAAACGTGGAACTGCCGCTGGTGTACCGGGGCGAGCCTGCGCGCCAGCGCCACCAGGCGGCCCGGCGCGCGCTCGCGGCGGTGGGGCTGGAGAACTGGGCCCACCACACACCGGCCGAATTGTCGGGCGGGCAGCAGCAACGCGTGGCCATTGCCCGGGCCATCGTCACCGAGCCGCAGGTGCTGCTGGCCGACGAGCCCACCGGCAACCTCGATTCGCAGCGCAGCCACGAAATCATGGAGCTGATCCAGCGCTTCAACCGCGAGCTGGGCATCACCGTGCTGATGGTGACGCACGAGCCTGACATTGCCGCCTATGCCCACCGGGTGATCCATTTCCGCGACGGTGTGGTGGACCGCGAGCACCGGCCGGCTGTGCCGGCGGAGGCGGGCTGATGCTGTTCAACACCCTGGTGCTGGCGTTGCGCTCGATCCGGCGCAACCTGCTGCGCTCTTTTCTCACGATCCTTGGTGTGGTCATCGGGGTGGCTGCGGTGATCACCATGGTGACCCTGGGCAACGGCGCCACCATGGCCATCCAGAACCAGATTGCCGGGCTGGGCACCAACCTGCTGCAGGTGCGGCCTGGGCAACGCCTGGGGCCGGGCATGAGCGGCACCTGGGCCCCGGCCTTCAAGGTGTCCGACGCCGACGCCCTGGCAACCCAGGTGGGTGGCGTGCTCACGGCAGCCCCCGAGTCCCGCACCGGCAGTACCGTGGTCGCGCAGGGGCGCAACTGGTCGAGCAGCATCATTGGCAGCACCAACGAATGGTTGGTGACCGGCAACTGGACGCTGAGCGACGGCCGCCGTTTCACCGACGAAGAACTGCGGGCCGGCGCTGCGGTCTGCCTGATTGGCGAGACGGTGCGCCGCGAGCTGTTCGGCCCGGTGGAAGCCATAGGCAGCGCGGTGCGGGTGCGCCAGATGTCGTGCGAGGTGGTGGGCATCCTCGGCTCGAAAGGGCAGGGGGCGTTTGGCAACGACCAGGACGACCTGGTCTTCATGCCCTTGAACACCCTGCAGCGCCGCGTCACGGGCAACACGCGGGTCAACACCTTGCTGGTCTCGATGGTGGATGGCGTCGACGCCGACACGGTCAAGGCCGGGGTGCGCGACCTGCTGCGCGAGCGCCGCAAGCTGGCCGAATCTGACGAAGACAACTTCAACGTGCTCGACACCAAGCAGCTGGGCGAAACGCTGTCGAGCACGACCCGGGTTATGACGATGCTGCTGGGGGCGGTGGCGGCCGTCAGCCTGCTGGTCGGCGGCATCGGCATCATGAACATCATGCTGGTGAGCGTGACCGAGCGCACGCGCGAGATCGGTCTGCGACTGGCCATTGGCGCGCTGGAGCGCGAGGTGCTGCTGCAGTTCCTGATCGAGGCGGTGGTGCTGGCCGCACTCGGCGGGTTGATCGGCATGGCGCTGGCCGTGGGGGCGGGGGTGGGGCTGTCCACCCTGATGAACGTGCCCTATGTGTTCAATCCCGGCATCAACCTGTTGGCATTTGTGTTTTCGGCCGGTATCGGGGTATTGTTCGGGTTCTTCCCGGCCCGGCGAGCGGCCCGGCTGGACCCGATCGAGGCGCTGCGCCACGAATGAACCTGCAGGAGGTGGCCATGGAACGTACGCTGCAAACTGGGAGCGGGGCTGGGCCCCGCGTGGCACGCCGGCAGGTGCTGTTGGGCGGTGCCGCTGCGGTGGTGGGGGTGGCCGCCGCGTGGTCCCGGCCGGCCCGCGCAGCCGGGTTGACGCCTACCCCGAGCCAGATGGAAGGACCCTTTTACCCCGTGCGCCTGCCAGCAGACCAGGACGGCGACCTGTTGCGCAACGGTGCGCTGGCGTACGCGCGCGGGCAGGCCCTGGTGTTGGAAGGCACGGTGGTGGACGTGGACGGCGTGCCCGTGAGCGGGGCGGCGGTGGAGATCTGGCAGTGCGACGCCGATGGGCATTACCACCACCCGGGCGACGGTGGGCGGGCCGACCCGGCCTTTCAGGGGTTTGGGCGGGTGGTGCTGGGCCGCGAGGGGGTGTACCGCTTCCGTACCTTGCGGCCGGTGCCTTACACCGGGCGCACGCCCCACATCCACCTCAAGGTGCGGCTGGGGCCGCATGAACTGTTGACGACCCAGGTCTACGTGGAGGGCGAGCCCGGCAACGAGCGCGACGGCCTCTGGCGCCGCCTGTCGGTGGCCGACCGGCGGGCGCTGACCGTGCCGCTGGTGCGCGACGGTGCGGGCTGGCGTGGCCGTTTTCCGGTCGTCGTGATGGCTTGAACCACGGCCTAACCCGCCCCCCGCCAGCTCCTACCAGGGGACCACTTCGCCGCGGTGGTCAACGAAATGGGCGTGGGGCTGCGGGGGTAGTGCATCGAGCACGCGCAGCAGCCGTGCTGCAGCTTCGGCCGGGTCGTCTGCCTGGGAGCCGACGAACGGCTCGCTGAGGCGCGAGCGCACGGTGCCTGGCTGCAAGGCTGCCACCACTGCCAGCGGGCGCCGCCGGGCCCATTCGATGGCGGTGCATTGCAGCAGCATGTTGAGCGCCGCCTTGGACGCCCGGTAGCCGTACCAGCCGCCCTTGCGGTTGTCGGCAATGCTGCCCACGCGGGCCGACAGTTTGCCCCACACCACCCGTTCACCCGTGGCCAGCAGCGGGCCGAAATGTTTGAGCAGCAGTGCGGGGCCGGTGGCGTTGAGGGCGAAAGCCCGCGCCAGGGCGTCGGGGGTCAGGTCGTCCAGCCGTTTTTCCGGGGCATGGCCGTCGGGCATCAGGGTGCCGGTGGCGTCGAGCACGAGGTGCAGCGGGCCATGCGCTGCCACGGCGGCCGCAGCGTTTTCCAGGAGCGATTCGTCGTCCAGGTCGATGCGAGGGGTGCTCTGTCGAGACAGGCCGATCACGCGCTGGCAGCGCGGGTCGCGTTGCAGGTGTGCCACGAAGGCCGAACCGATGGCCCCGCTGGCCCCGAACACGACGGCCGTGTAGCCGTCGCGCAGTTGCGTCATGCTGGGGTGGCTCATCGGCAGGTGCAGTCGGATGGCTGGTGCGCGCCGCCCAGGCGCCGCTGCAGCCAGGGACGCACCGGCAAGAAGGTGCGGTAGGCCGCTTCGAGCAGCACGGTCATGGGGCGGTTGCGGCACAGGCGGCCGAGCCAGTGCCAGCCGGGCATGGCCAGCCAGAGGCGAGCAAAGGCCGCCCCGCCACTCAGCAGGGTGCCGTCGGGCCTGCGGACGTGAAAGCGGGCCATGGCCGCACCAGGGCTCAGGTCGGTGCCGAGCGGGGTTTGGGGCTCGCTCACGTCCACCCACGCAACCGGTTCGCGTGGCCGCAGCCGGCGGTAGTGCGCAATCTCGCGGCGGCACAGAGGGCAGCTGCCGTCGTAATACACGGTGAGTTCGGGTTCAACGCGCGGTGTGGGCATGGCCGGTATATTGCGTCATTTTCAACGACCTTGCCGGCCATGGGGAGGGCGATCCGGTATAAACCCGGCCATGAAAGACGCAATCGTGATTTACCACGCCGATTGCCCGGACGGCTTTGGCGCGGCGTACGCGGCCTGGAGTGCGCTGGGCGAGCGGGCCGACTACCTGCCGTTTCGCCATGGGGAGGCACCGCCCGAGGCCACCGGGCGCGACGTCTACATCCTGGACTTTGCCTTTGACGTGGAGGGCATGACGCGGCTGCAGCAGCAGGCCCGCTCTGTCACGTTGCTAGACCACCACCAGACCGCACACGACCGCCTGAGTTGCATGGCGTGCGGGCCGGGTTTCCGCTTGTTGTTCGACATGCAGCGCTCGGGCGCGCGCCTGGCGTGGGAGTACTTCCACCCGGGCACGGCCTTGCCGCACCTGATCTCGCGCATCGAAGACCGCGACCTGTGGCGCTGGACGTTCGACGACACCCGGCCTTTCCTGGCCGCGCTCGATGCCCTGCCATTCGACTTCGAGGCCTGGGCCCGCTTCCACGCCGCGAGCGAAGACCCCGCCGAGCGCCAGCGCCTCGTGGCCCAGGGCCAGGCCGTGGTGGACCGTTTCGCCCAGCAGGTGAAGGACATCGCCGCAGGCGCCTTCGAGGTCAACTTCATGGGGTACCCGGTGTACGCCGTCAACGCCACCAGCGAGTTCACCAGCGACGTGGGCAATGAACTGGCGCAGCGCTCGGGCACGCTGGGTATCGTGTTCAAGGTGGACAGCCCCACGGTGGTGAAAGTAGGCTTGCGCGCCGTGCGCGGCTTTGACGCCAGCGCGCTGGCGGTGCAGTTTGGCGGCGGCGGCCACCCTCAGGCGTGCGCGTTCCGCCTGCCGCTGTCACGCCTGGGTGCCCTGCTGGACGGGACGCTGACGCCCTAGTGTGGGGGAGGAGCAGGGCGGCGCCGGATGCGGTGCGGCCGCCGGTGAATTGACTCGGGTGTACTCCATCTGTAAACTATTTATACTGTTTACATTGTTTGGAGTTTGGTATGTCCGTGGAAAAGAAAGCCAAAGACGCAGCCGCCGTCAAGTCGAAAAAGGTCAAACTGGTGCGCGACAGTTTTTGCATGCCCAAGGAGGAGTACGCGGAAATTGAGGCGCTGAAACAGCGCGCCCTCGCGCTGGGCAAAGCGGTCAAGAAGAGCGAATTGCTGCGGGCCGGTGTGCTGGCCCTGGCACGTGCCAGCGATGCCAGCTTGCTGGCCTACATCGACGCGGTGCCCAACCTCAAGACCGGCCGGCCCTCCACCAAGCCCGAAGCCGAGGCCGAAGCGGCTGCGCCAGCCGCCAAGCCTGCACCTGCGCCAGCCCCGGCAGCCAAGCCGGCGAGTGCTCCGGCCAGCCGCCGCCGTCCTGTCCGAAAAGCCGCCGCCGCGCCTGCAACAGCACAAGCTGCCGCAGCGGCCTGATCGCTGCCACGCGCCATGCCGATCGTCGTCGTTGCCAACCCCAAAGGCGGCGTGGGCAAGTCCACGCTGTCCACCAACATTGCCGGGTACTTCGCCCGGCAAGGCCACACCGTCATGCTGGGCGATGCCGACCGTCAGCAGTCCTCGGCCGTCTGGTTGCGGCAGCGGCCGCCCCAGGCGCGCCCGATCGTCACGTGGGACGCTTCGGCAGTGGATGTGCTGCGCCCGCCACGAGGCACCACCCACGTGGTGCTGGACACGCCAGCCGGCCTGCACGGTCGCCAACTCAAGGAAACCCTTAAGCGGGCCGACAAGCTGCTCATTCCTCTGCAGCCCAGCCTGTTTGACATGCAGGCCACCAAAGACTTTGTCGATGACCTGAAAGACCGCCGGCGCGCCGCCGACCTGGACATCGCCGTGGTGGGCATGCGGGTGGACGAGCGCACCATCGCCGCCGAGCGCCTGCGCGCCTTTGTCGAAGAACTGGACCTGCCGGTACTCACCCACCTGAGGGACACGCAAAACTACGTCCGCCTCGCCATGCAGGGGCTGACGCTGTTCGATGTGCTGCCCAGCCGCGTGGCCAAAGACCTGAAGGCGTGGGAGCCGATCACGGCCTGGCTGGACTGATCAATCTGGCTCAAAAAAGTGGTTTGAACATCGACAGCAACTCCAGGGCCACGCTGGGGTGTTTCGCCAGACTTTCAGCCACCAGGGGCGTGTTCATGTACTGGGAGTAGCCGGGCAGTTTGTGCACTTCGGGGTCAGACAGGTCACGAAACCCCATCGACCAGTCGTTAAAAATTCGTCCTTCGGTGTCTTCCTCATCGATCACGATCGTGTTTTCATGCCTGGGGTCCTGTTTGATGTGTTCAAACAGGTCCTTCACCTGCTGGCGTTCGCCTTCAATCAGCTGCAGAAAATCGCCGTCCTTGTACAGCAACATGCCGGTCACATTCCGGCGCATGTTGTTACGCCTTGACGTATCCAGCAAATTCACCAGATCGGTTTTGGAAAAAGGCACAGTGGCAGAGCTCACATAGACGAGTCGGTACATGGCTTGAGATTGCGAAAAGCGTTAGAGAAAAATTGTCTGGCAATTATGCGTGCTTTGCCGCTTTGTTGCAGATACATCAACCAGACGTGACGCGGTTCCTGCCGGTGCGCTTGGACTGGTAGAGCGCCTGGTCGCACCGGTGGATGAAGTCTTCCAGAGGCTCTTGCGGCTGCAAGGCTGCTACACCCAGCGACAGCGTCACCCGGCCCACCTGGGCGTCTTCGGCGCTTTCCACGCGCACCCGCATCAGCTCGGCCACTTCTTTGGCACGGGCCATGGTGCAGTCGCTCAGCACCACCAGAAACTCTTCACCACCCCAGCGCACCACCGGGTCGCTGGCACGCACCGCGCCGCGCAGCACCTGCGTCACCTGGCGAATCACCCGGTCGCCGGCGGGGTGGCCAAAGCTGTCGTTGATCGATTTGAAGTGGTCGATGTCGCACATGATCAACGCCAGGGGGGCCCCGCTGGCCACGGCTGCTGCGTACCGTTCGCTCAGCGAGCGTTCGCCCTGGTGGCGGTTGAACAGGCCGGTCAAGCGGTCGAGCGTGGCAGCCTGTAGCAGGTCGCGCTCTTTCTTTACCCGGCTGGTCACGTCACGGCCCACGCTCACGTAGTGCGTCACTCGGCCCGATTCGTCGCGCAGCGGCGAGATGTTCTGTTCAAAGTGAAACAGCGTGCCATCGCGCCTTCGGTTGATGAAGATCGCCTTGAAATCCCGGCCGCTTTGCAGCTCTTGTCGCAACACGTCATAAAAGTCTTCGCCATGCTCGCCCGAGCGCAGCATGGCGGGGGTTTGGCCCAGCAGTTCATTGACGCTGTAACCCGTCACGTTCGCAAAGGCCTGGTTCGCAAACACGATGTGGGCCGTGGCATCGGTCAGCAGCACCGGGTCGCTGGCCGAATCCAGTGCTTTGGCCAGCAGGCGCCCGCGCTGTTCTGACAGCACGTAATCGGTCATGTCGTGCTGCACCGAAACGAAGTGGGTGATCTGGCCGTGGTCGTCGCGCACCGGCGAAATGTTCCAGCGCACCACATAGGGCGTCCCGTCCTTGCGGTAGTTGGTGGCCGTACCTTCAAAGTAGTGGCCATCACTCAGGCAGGTTCGCATTCGGGCCAGCACCTGCGGGTCGGTGTCGGGCCCTTGCAGCATCTTGAGCGAGCGCCCTTGCAACTCTTCCAGCGTGTAGCCTGTCATGCGAGAGAACGCCGGATTGGCGGTGAGCACGGGATAGCCCGCAGCCGCGTCGGCCGAGGTAATTACCACCGCGTTCCAGGCCTGCATGATGGCCATGCGCAAAACGGCCAAATCTGAATGGGTCATTTGTGAATTTATACCCATTTGGCGTGCGGGCGCAAACCGGTAGGGGTACGGTATTTTTTGGCTAAACAACGCTTCGGACCATACTCCAAAAGAAGTAGTCTGTACATGTGAAAGGGTGGTTGTATCCTGTTGGTTGATTTGGGCTGGACCGGCTGGGAGGCTTTCAGGAGGTTGGCCTTGTTGGCTGATGAAAAATCGACCGTAACGCGCCGGGCGCCAGCAGCGATGCGCCACAATGACAGACACTACCGTATGACCACTCACGATTCCTCGAGTGCGCTCCAAGTTTGGGCGTTGCAGCTGACCAACGTGCCCATGATGGCTGTGGGCGTTGATGGCCTCATCACCGACGTGAACGAAGCGGTGTTGCGGCACAGTGGCTTGCCCCGGGAACACTGGGTGGGGCGTATCTTTGGGAGCCACTTTGAAAACCCCGAGGCCGCGCAGAAGCTATTCGACCGCACGCTGGCCACTGGGCACTCGGTCAACCAGCTGGTTCATGTGCGCACCCAGCACGGGCAGCAGGTGGAGTTGGATCTGACATTGACCGCGTTCCGTGGTGTGAATGGTCAGGTCCAAGGGCTGTTTGTGGAGGCGCGTAACGTCACCGGCGCGCGTGCGGCCGAGCTCAAACTTGAGGCTGCCTCACGCTACGCCAGAAGCCTGCTGGAAGCCAGCCTCGATCCGCTGGTCACCATCAGTACCGAGGGCAAGATCATGGATGTCAACCGCGCCACCGAGCTGGCCACCGGTTGGCCGCGTGAGGCTTTGATTGGCAGCGACTTTTCCGAATACTTCACCGAGCCCCAGAGGGCGAGGGAGGGGTATCAGCAGGTCTTCTCACAAGGTTCCGTCATGGACTATGCACTGGTGATGCGCCACAGGTCGGGCAGCATCAAAGAAGTGCTTTACAACGCCAGTGTGTACCGAGATGAGAAAGGGCAGGTGGCAGGGGTGTTTGCCGCTGCCAGAGACATTACGGCGCTGAAGCGTTTCCAGCGAGAGCTCGAGAGCACGAACCGCGAGGTGGTGCTGTTGGGCGAAATGACGGGTCTGTTGCAGAGCTGCCGTACCGTCCAAGAGGCGTTGCCCATCATCACTTTGACGATGTCGCAACTCTTCCCTGAAGCCAGCGGGCAGTTGATGTTGCTCAACCCAGCGACGAACTGGCTTGAAGATGCTGGTACCTGGGGGCGGCACAGGCACCGTTTGCATTCACTGCCCCCTTCGGAATGTTGGGCCTTGCGCAGAGGTCATGTGCACGAGGTGGGTTTCGGCCCCAGCATCAATCCGCCCTGCGTGCAGGTGAAATGCAAAAACAAGCCGTATTTGTGCATGCCTTTGCTGGCCCAAGGCAGCAATTTGGGAATCATTCAGCTGGTAATAGATCCACTGCGGGCAGACCAAGCCCGACTGACCCATGCTAGGCACCTCGCTGCCACAGCGGCCGACAGCGTCAGCCTAGCCTTGGCCAATTTGCAGCTCAGAGAGTCCTTGCAAGCTGCATCCATCCACGACCACCTGACCGGTTTATACAACCGCGGGTACATGGAGGAAGCGCTTGCCAGAGAAATCAGCCGAATGGAGCGTGACCACAAACCGTTGACGGTGGCAATGCTGGATCTGGATCATTTTAAGCAGTTCAACGATCGCTACGGTCACGAAGCTGGTGATGCCGTGCTGCGGGCGTTCGCTCAGTTGTTGTCTGGTTTTCGCGAAGGCAGTGACCTGGCATGCAGGTATGGGGGCGAAGAATTCCTCCTCATCTTGCCAGATTTGCACCCTGACAAGGCGGTGGACCGGCTGGACGCGCTACGGCTGGCGGTGGCCGCTCTTCGTGTGGAATACCAAGGCAAGGCGTTGCCTCCTCTGACGGTGTCGGTGGGCTTGGCCTCTGCACCACAGCACACCGTTAACGGCAGCGAACTGGTCAGCAAGGCGGACGAGGCCTTGTACTTGGCCAAGAACCAAGGGCGCAACCGAGTGGTGATGGCAACCAGTACCTAAGGGCAACCAGCACCTAGGCCATGGTCCAACCCGCTTGACCCACCACACACCGCACCATGCCACATTCATTTTTGGACAGCTTGCTGGCGGCCATACCTGGTCGCTGGGAGAAGGTCATCGTCACGCTGCTGCTGATTGCGGTGGCGCTGTTGCTTTCGCACATGTGGGCGCGCTACCTAGCGCGGGGTGAAATTTCGTCGGAAAAGCGGCGCATGCACCTGGTATGGGCCCGCAATGTGATCTGGTTTGTGGTGGTGCTGGTCATTGTGTCGGTCTGGGCCTCCACGATTGCCGGGTTTGCGCTTTCGCTGGCGGCGGTGGCGGGTGCGATGCTGATCGTCAGCAAGGAGCTCATCATGTGCGTGCAGGGCTACCTGTATGCCACGCTGGTGCAGCCATTCAAGGTGGGCGACATCGTGGAGTTCAACCAGTTGCGGGGGCGGGTGATCGATATCGACATGTTCGCCACCACGCTGGCCGAGCTCGATGCCTCGGGCCGGCTCACTGGCAAGGTGGCCGAATTCCCGAACGGGCTGCTGCTGACCACCCCTTTGAAGAACATATCGCCCACGGGTGACTTTGCGCTGCACTTCATACGCATCCCCATGCCCGAGAAATGGCCGCACGGCTTGGATCTGGATGCCCTGGAACAGGCGGCCATGGCGGCGGCCGAGCGGGCTACCAGCCCCTGGCAGGAGGAAGCTAGCACCCACTTCCGCAAGCTCTCGCAGGAAAGCTTCATTCCGTTCCCATCGGGGCGCAGCAAAGTATCGTGGGACTTTTCAGATCCCAAGCACCTGGTGCTGGTGGTGCGGGTGGCCTGCCCTTCACGGGAACGTACCCAGGTGGAGCAGCAGGTGTTCAAGGACACCTGGAAGGCCCTGGATGTGGCCAACCAGATGCCAGCAGAAAGTAAAAAGCCCGCTGTGTGAGTGGCACAGAGGGCTTTTTCGTATCAAAAAAAACTATTCAGCAGCCTCCCAGCTGCTATTGATGCTTGGCGTGGATAAAAACCAAGAATCGCTCATCTTGTTCCGACCTGAATGGCGGCCAAAATGGCAATAATAATTAAATAAAACGTTAAAAACTTTATGTGTGACTGCAAACTTGGCAACTACACCTTTTGGCCGATTCGTTCAAGGCTGCGGGTGTGTTTTCAGAAGGAGCGGCGCTTGATCCTTCGCTCTACCGCCGATGCCGCGTAGAGGAACAGCAGGGTGCCAATCAGGTCACCGATCAACATGGGCAGGAACGAGGCTGCCCAGCGGTGGTCTGCCGACGTTTGATGGAAGTAGGCGTTGTGAGCAACGGCACTCAAGGTGGCGCAAATGGCGGCGACGTACAAAAGATCTTTGATGCTCAAGCCGGCCAGATCGCTCTGAATGCGCAGCAGGCGTCTGGCCACCAGCACACCGACCAGCGGCGACGACGCTGAAAGGGCTGCAAGCACCAGGGACTCGAGCATGTTGTGACCCAGATGCGGATAGTTGGTAAAAAAGGCGCCCAGAAAAAGGCCCAACGCCCCACGCCACCCCAACAACAGAACAGCGACGACGCGAAGCGCTGCAGGCAGAAAAACCCAGTTGGCAAAGGGGCTGGATTCGAAGTAGGCAAAAAGCCAACGGTTCACTTCGAACAGCAGAACCCAGAGGACGACGACCGCCGATACTTCTACGGTCTGTGTTTTGAGCCGTTCTCGGGCCTGTTCCACGAAGTCTCCCTGGCTTGTTCTAGGCACTGGCCAAGCCTGTCGAAATATTCTTCGGCAGCTTTGGTGGGAACGATGTATTTGACCCGATGGTCGTGCTCACTGGATACGAACGAGAGCATGCCCTTGCTGTGCAAGGTTTTGATCCGCCGAAAGGCGGTGCGCTCAGGCGTGCCCTGTTCCATCCTGGTCACTTCCGTGACCTGCAGTTGTTTGCCCGACTCCCAGGCTGACAGCAGCAACCCCAGCAGGCGCTCCTCCACAGTGTCAAGCACAGGTAGGCTGGGCATCTGGCGCACAGCACTGAGCAAGTTCAAAAACTTGGCGTAGGTGCTGGCGTGCTTGGTGACTGACATGCCGCAATCTTATGTCATGTCTCAATGTCTTGGCCTGGCGCTGCCATTGCGCTGGAGGCGGCCGCCAAGAGCAATGAAGCAAAAGCCTGCACCGCAACCCCCAGTACCAAAAGTGTCAGCAGCCACATTGCCGTTCATCCCTGAGTCTTTTCAAACGGTCTTTTGGTCTGCGTTCCCCATCCGTACCGTCACCTTGAGTCTTGAAAGCCGGCGCAGCAGGCGGATGCGTGCTGCCACAGGCCACCAGTCGTATAGAAAGATTTCCATCGGCCGCCACATGGCAACCCAACCGCCAATGACGATACTCTGCTGAAGAATCTGCATGGCGTGAAGTCCGGCGCCGGAATCGCTGCCCAGCCATTGGCTCACTCCAATGGATGCAGACAGGAAGGCCAGCCCGATGAGCAGGCTGGTGCGCCCTCGTTTGAAGAGGTCTTTCAGCTGTGCCTGCGTTGACTGCGCTGAAGCCTCGAAATGTGCGCGTATCGCCTGTTCAACCAGGCCCAACTTTGCAAGATTGCCGGGTGGTTGATCAAGATGAATGAGCAATTCCAGGGCAGCGTTTTTGGGCAGCTCTTTGGCGTATTTGACAATGTAGTCGTCTGCGTCAGCATCCAGATCCCTGCTGTGGAATGGGGAGGGATCGATCGCGTTGAACAACTGGTCGATATGTGTGACGTGCACCTCGACGCACTGCGTGGGTAGATCCTCTGGGTTCGGCATTGCCTCAGGATAACTCGCCCAGAGGTGCAGCAGTTTCGATGCGATTGCCCGATGTGGATGGTTACTGCATCGAAGAGCACATTAACCCTAGACCACAAACGCCGTCATCACCCGACCCGCACTGACCAAGTAGCCATGCTGAAAGCTGCTCAATCTTGGGAAATGTTCAGCCCTGCAGACGGCAACACGGCTGTGACTGATTCGTAAAACCAGACGTATAACGCGAGGGTGGAAAATAAAAAATCCTAATTGGATCAACCACTTAGGCTTGTATCTGGCGGAAGCGGTGAGATTCGAACTCACGAACGGTTGCCCGTTGCCGGTTTTCAAGACCGGTGCAATCGACCACTCTGCCACGCTTCCGAGGATCGACCGAGATTGTAGCCGCCCCGATGCCGTGCCATGCCGCTTCGCTTTGCCTGACGCGCTGTAAGAAAAAAACGGACAGCAGGAACAGCCACTTCCCGACTCCTCTAAGTCGGCCGGCTTGCATACATTGACCTCACGAGCGACAGGGAGCGATGGTCTGAAGACAACCGGAGGGCGGTCATGGATACAGCAACTCTTGACAGGGGGCCGCAGGCGGCCCGTGTGCACGGATGGGCCACAGCGTGGCAAGACGAACCCGATACCTGCGCTGAAAGAGCGGACAGGACGGTGGAGTACCTGCCATTTCGGGTACGCCGGGTGGTCACCCGAAGCGATCTGGCGCAGGCGGTGGCGGTGCGGAGTTTGGCCTATGGCCGGCACCTGCCGCCGGCGCTGACCAAGGCACTGCGGACGCCTGAAAAGGCCGATACGCAGCCTGGCACCGTCATTCTGCTGGCCGAATCCAAGCTCGACGGCTCTGCTTTGGGCACCATGCGAATACAAACCAATGCGGTCAGCCCGCTGGGTATGGAGCAGTCCATCCGGCTACCTGACTGGATGGCGGGACATCATCTGGCCGAAACCACGCGCCTTGCGGTGGCCGGAGACCGCAGCGGCCATCTGGTCAGGCTGGCTTTGGTCAAGGCGGGCTACCAGTTTTGTGTCATGCAGGGTATCCGTTACATGGTCATCACTGCCCGCGCACCAGTGGACCGGCAATACGAACGCCTGCTTTTCCAGGATGTGTTCCCTGGAATGGGGTACATGCCGCTGGAGCACGTCTTCAACTTGCCGCACCGGGTGATGTGTTTTGATGTGGAGCAGGGCGAAGCACTTTGGACACGCCACAATCACCCACTGTTGCACTTTTTCACCCGCACTCAACACCCTGACATCTGCTTGAACGGTTGAGCCAGTCCCTTCAGGGTTGTGATGCCGTGCCGGCGCCGGCGCTGGGGATGGAGTCGGTACCCAGCACCCAGTCCACGCCTTCCAGTTCGCCTTCGGTGGGTTTCAGGTCGCTGAGGTAGTGGTTGAGTGCATCGTCGCGGATGAAGTCCGCAGCCGATGTGGCACCCAGGATGTCGTGAGGTGCTTGTGGCCGTGCGACCACGAAGCCTTGAACGTAATCCACCCCGATTTCGGCCAGAGTTTGCACGGTTTCCGCATCTTCTGCCCATTCGGCAATCGTTTTCATGCCCAGGTTTTGCGCCAGACTCACAATCGCCTCCACGATCGCGACGTTGGCGGGGTGGCGGTTCATGTTCACGATGAAGCTGCCATCGATTTTGAGCAGATCGGCCGGCAGTTCCTTGAGGTAAGAAAACGAGGTGTAGCCCGCACCGAAATCGTCCAGCGCGATGCGGGCACCGAAACCGCGGACCCTGTCAATGAAGCGGCGGGTGTTGCCCATGTCGTGCAAGGCCACACTTTCGGTGATTTCCAGACACAACCGCCGAGACACCGGCCCGGCGGTTTGCAGCTGATCGTATACAAATTGGACGAACCGCTCGTCGTTGAGCGAGGCCCCGCTGAGGTTGACGCAGACGAAGTGATTGGCCTCCATGCGCGATTGATGCTGCTGCAGCCAGCTTAAGGTGGTGGTGAGGACCCAGCGGTCGATGGCGCTCATGCGGCCGGCATGCTCGCCTGCGTTGATGAGCCGCTCGGTCGGCACCCGGCCGCCGGTGGCGTCTTGCATGCGCAACAGCACCTCGAAATTGAGCGACGCATACGGGTTGCGCAGCGACAGAATGGGTTGCATTTCCAGGAACAGGCCGTCGATCGACTGCCCCGTGGCCAAGCGTTCGACCAGCTGCAGTTCGGCTTCGTTCTCGCTGAAAACCCGGGAAGCCTTGTCATATACCTGCAGGCTGGAACTCCGGCCTTTTTTGGCCTCGCGGCAGGCGCGGTCTGCAGTTGACACCACTTCTTTGGGCCCCAGGTCTGGGTGCACCTCGATGAGCCCGATGGATACTCGCACCTGAAATGCGCGTTCACCAACGGAGTAGGGTTCGTTGCCCAGTGCCGTGACTATGCTGCGGCACACGGCCTCGGCTTGAGGCAGCGGTGTACCTGGCATCACCAGCAGAAACTCGTCGCCACCGACCCGGCCCACCACCATCTGCCCGCTGAGCCGCTGGACGATCCGCCCGCAGACC
>Ga0208242_100325_pt1 | contig 41833 bp, 35 predicted proteins | sample SubbioAug_CSW13A_FD_184825 | JGI IMG/M metagenome (GOLD analysis project Ga0208242, IMG submission 184825) | Serpentinite rock and fluid subsurface biosphere microbial communities from McLaughlin Reserve, California, USA - CR12Aug_CSW13A (SPAdes) | ecosystem: Environmental > Terrestrial > Deep...
GTACGTCGCTCATCACAACACCAACCCCAAGCCGTTCATCTGGACCAAGAGCGCTCGCGATATCCTGCAGAAGGTCATTCGCGCCAATCGTCACTTAAGTTCCAAACAGAATGGAACACTGCACTAGTAGCCCTGTCCCAAAGGAGCGGCGTCGTCCAAAGAATTACACCATCAAGCCAAACGGCTTCACGGTTGAGGATGCCGAGAGCGGTGACGGGCTAGCAGCAGTCATCAAGGACGGGATGTTTCACGGGGCAGTGCTGATAAGTGACATAGGTGCACAAGGCCCGCTCGCTCCTTGGCCGCTAAATAGCAATCCATTTGAAGACGAAGATCACTTTTTCGGCACGGGCATGAGCCCTCAAGGTCAATGGTCATTTTCCATCCGACCGTCTGCCCCATTCAGTCAGATTCTCCGGGAAGCTAGGGAACAATATGCCCGGGGCTAGGGCTAGCCCGCCGAGGCCTAACCCCTCGCTCAAGCGGAGCGCCAACGGCAGGCCACCAGGCCCGGGCCGGTGGTACTCCGTACATTTTCACCGGCCCGGGCCTGGCGTCCTGCCGTCGTCGCCCGCTTAGCTCGAACGTTAGACGCAGGACATCCTGGACGCAGGCGAGCCGAAAGACATGGACGCCCAGACCTTCTTCACCACGATCAACCAGTTGCACCATGGTCGCGACCATCTCCTACTGTGCATCTGCAACAGCGGTCGCCGAAGCCTGGCCGCCGCAGCCCTTCTTCGGTCTCTGGGGTATCCGAAGGCGCTCTCGGTGGCGGGCGGCTTCCAGGCCTGGAGGAAATTGCGGGTTCCCGCGCCAGCAGCCGCCAGCCCTGCAACGAATGGGTGACGCCGCGTCAGTCGGGCAGCACGGCGGTGACTTCGATCTCCACCTTGGCCTGCGCTTCCACCAGCGCGCTCACCTCGACGCAGGTCATGGCGGGGAAGTGCTTGCCCATCACCTCGCGGTACACCGCGCCCAGCTCGCGCAGGCGGGCGTTGTATTCCACCCGGTCCACGATGTACCAGGTCATGCGCACCATGTGCTCCGGGCCTGCGCCGGCGCAGGCCAGCACGGCGTGGATGTTGGCCAGCGCCTGGCGGGTCTGGGCAATGAAATCGTCGCTCTCGAACGCTTGGGCGCCGTTCCAGCCAATCTGGCCGCCCACAAAAATCAGCGTGCCGCGGGCGGCCACGCCGTTGGCGTAGCCCTTGGGGGTGGCCCAGCCGGGCGGTTGCAGGTGTTTCATGGTGTTTCAGGCGGGCTTGGTGGATTCGGTGGCCAGTTTGCGCAGCGCAAAGCGTTGCAGCTTGCCGGTTTCGGTGCGGGGCAGTTGGTGCACAAACACCACGTCGCGGGGGTATTTGTAGGGCGCCAGGGTGTGCTTCACATGGTCTTGCAGCGCCTTGGTTTGCACCGCGTCGGCGGGTTCGCCGGGCTTGAGCACCACATAGGCCACCACGATCATGCCGCGCTCGTCGTCGGGCCGGCCCACCACGCCGCACTCGGCCACGGCCGGGTGTTGCAGCAGGGCGGCTTCCACTTCGGGCCCGGCCACGTTGTAGCCGGCGGTGATGATCATGTCGTCGGTGCGGGCCTGGTAGATGAAGTAGCCGTCGGCGTCCTGGCTGAACGCATCGCCCGGAAAATTCCAGCCGTCTTGCACGTAGTTGGCCTGGCGCACATCGTCCAGGTAGCGGCAGCCGGTGGGGCCTTTCACCGCCAGCCGGCCCACGGTGCCGCGCGGCAGTTCGTGGCCTTGTTCGTCCACGATCCTGGCCTGGTAGCCCGGCACCACGCGGCCGATGGCGCCGCGCTTCACGTCCGCCGGTGCGGCCGAGATGAAGATGTGAAACATCTCGGTGGCGCCAATGCCGTCCAGCATCTCCAGGCCGCTGGCTTCTTTCCAGAGCTGGCGCGTGGCGTCGGGCAGGCCCTCGCCGGCGCTGACGCTGATGCGCAGCTGGCCGATGCCGTGCTGTTTGGCGAAGGGGGCCATCTGCCGGTAGAAGGTGGGCGCGGTGTAGCAAATGGTGGCGCCCACCTGGCCCATCAGCCGCACCATGGCTTCGGGCGTGTACGGAATGCTCGGGAAATACACCGAGGCACCTGCCCACATGGGAAACACCAGCAGGCCGCCCAGGCCAAAGGTGAAGGCCAGCGGTGGCGAGCCGATGACGATGTCGTCGGGTGTGGCGCGCAGCACGTGGCGCGGCCAGGTTTCGCAGGCGGCGAGCACGTCGCGGTGGGTGTGCACGGCGGCTTTGGGCGTGCCGGTGGTGCCCGAGGTGAAGGCCAGCAGGGCCACGTCGGTGCCCGCGGTGGGGCACGGCGGTGCCTCTGCGCTCTGCCGGCGGGCCCGTGTTTCCAGTGCCAGGGGATCGGCAGGGGATGGGGTGTTGAACACGTGCAGCGGCAGCGTGGCGGTGGCCGGGTGGGCGGCCAGCGCGGTTGTGAGTTCATCTTGTAGCGTCACGTCGCACAGGGCGGCGCTGGGCTGTGCCTTGGCCATGATGTCGGCCAACTCGCGCGCGCGCAGCAGCGGCATGGTGGCCACGGCCACCAGCCCGGCCTGCACCACAGCCAGCCAGGCCAGCGCCATGGCCACCGAGTTACCACCGCGCAGCAGCACACGGTTGCCAGGCACCAGTCCCAGGTCGAGCGTGAGCACGTTGGACAGGCGGTTGACCTCGGCGCGGGCCTGGGCGTAGGTGAGCGTGCGATCGTCGCTGCGAAACAGGGGGCGATCGGCATGGCCAGCCGCTGCGGCGCGCTCAAACAGCGAGTGCACCAGGTTGAGCTGGGCGGGCAGTTGCTGCAACTCGGGCAGGTCGTATCTCAGCTCGGGCCACTGCTCGGGCGGCGGCAGCCGGTCGTGCACAAAACGGTCGGTCTGGGCAGATGTCATCACGGGTTCCTTCCATCGGTTGGGTGGGCCGAGCGATGTGACAGGCTCAAGGCGAAGTGCGGCGTTTGGCTCCATGAGGGGACGGGGCGACGGCGCATCGCCAGCCAACAGGGCGTGCGAAACACGTGCCTCGCCAGCGCGAAATGGCCCAGATCCGGGGCACTACGGAACCGGCTCAGGCGTGCTGCGAAGGCGCCTTGCTGGTCGCGCCTGCGCCAGCATCGCAGCCTCTTCGTCCCTTCCAGGCCTGTGCAGGCGTGCCTGGCACCACGGCCCACCGCCTGTTCCGTGGGGGCACGTGCAGCGCGGCGGGGCGGGGTCATCGCAAGGCCGCCTTGCCCAGAATCAGCAACTGCACCTCACTCGCACCCTCGTAGATGCGCAGCGAGCGGATGTCGCGGTACAGGCTTTCGATTTTCTGGCCCACCTGCACGCCGCGCCCGCCAAACATCTGCAGCGCCATGTCGATCACGCGTTGGGCGTTTTCGGTGGCGGTGAGCTTGGCGCTGGCGGCCGCGGCGGTGTAGGCCGGTGTGCCGGCGCCACGGGTGTGGCTGCAGTCGCGCTGCCAGGCGGCGCGGTAGGTGAGCAGGGCGGCGGCCTCGATGAGCGCACTCATTTCGCCCAGCCGGGCCTGCGTGAGCTGGAAGTCGGCCAGGGTCTGGCCAAACATCTGGCGGCGCTTGGCGTGCGCCACGGCCTCGGCGAAGGCGCGGCGCGCCATGCCCAGCGCAGCAGCGGCCACCGAGGCGCGGAAGATGTCCAGCGTCTGCATGGCGAGCTTGAAGCCGCCGTGCAGCGGGCCCACCAGAGCTTCAGCAGGGAGCGTGCAGTCGTTGAAGCGCAGCGTGGCCAGCGGGTGGGGCGCCATCACATGGATGTGCTCGTGGCTGTCCAGGCCGGGGTGGCGGGCATCGACGATGAACGCGCTGATGCCGCGGGCGCCGGCGTGGGGTTCGGTTTTGGCGAACACCACATAGAAGTCGGCAAGGTCGCCGTTGCTGATCCAGGTTTTGCTGCCGTTGAGCCGGTAGCCGGCGGCCACCGGCACGGCCTGGGTGGCCATGGCCGCCACGTCAGAGCCTGCGTCGGGCTCGCTCAGCGCAAAGGCGGCAATCTTCCGGCCCGCGGCCACCGCCGGCAGGTAGGCGGCTTGCTGGGCGGGCGTGCCAGCCAGGGTGATGGCACCACTGCCCAGGCCTTGCATGGCGAAGGCAAAGTCGGCCAGGGGGGAGTGAAACGCCAGCGTTTCGCGCAGGATCACCAGCGAACGGGAGTCGAGCGCGGGCAGGGCGCCACCGTGGGCGGCGGGCACGCAGTAGCGCAGCCAGCCACCGCCGGCCAGGCGCTGCAACCAGTCGCGGCAGGCGGCGCGGTCATCGGTTTCGTCCACCTGCTGTTGCGCCGACCATGCCACCAGTTCGGGGGCCATCTGGCGGTGGTGCGCATCAAAAAACGGCAGCTCCAGGTGTGCGGTGGACGGCACCAGGCCGTGCGGGTGGGGGTGTTCAAAAGCAACCATGGTGGGTTCCGTTCAATCGCCCTCGAACTGCGGGCGCTGTTTTGCCGCAAAGGCCTCGTAGGCGCGGCGGAAGTCCTGCGTCTGCATGCAGATGGCCTGGGCCTGGGCTTCGGCTTCGATGGCCTGGTCCAGCGTCATGGCCCACTCCTGGTGCAGCATGGTTTTGGTCATGCCATGGGCGAACGTGGGCCCTTGCGCCAGTTGGGCTGCGAGCTTGTGTGCGGCGGGCAGCAAAGCGGTGCTGTCGTGCAGGGCGTTGAAAAAGCCCCAGGCGTGGCCTTCTTGAGCCGTCATGGCGCGGCCGGTGAACAGCAGTTCGCTGGCGCGACCCTGGCCGATCATGCGCGGCAGCAGGGCGCAGGCGCCCATGTCGGCACCGGCCAGGCCCACGCGCGTGAACAAAAACGCCACGGTGGCGGCGGGTGTGCCCAGTCGCAAATCCGATGCCAGCGCCATCATGGCGCCAGCACCGGCACACACGCCGTCCAGTGCCGCCACGATGGGTTGCGGACAAGCACGCATGGCGCTCACCAGGGCCCCGGTCATGCGGGTAAACGCCAGCAGCTCCGGCATGGTCATTTGCGTGAGCGGGCCAATGATCTCGTGCACGTCACCGCCCGAGCAAAAGTTGTCGCCCGCGCCAGTGAGCACCACGGCCTTGATATCGGTGGCATTTTGCAGCCCCAGAAACCAGTCGCGCAGCTCGGCGTAAGAGTCAAACGTGAGCGGGTTTTTGCGTTCGGGCCGGTTGAGCGTGACCGTGGCCACACCGCCCTGCACGCTCAGGGCGAAATGCCGGGGTGTGGTGTCGGCCATCGCGCGGTATTGGCCGCGCATCGGGTTGTGGTCGGGGATGGGGTGTTTCATAAGGGGCAGTCGTTTCGAAAGTACGGGGGAAATACCGTCACACCACGGAACGCGCTCTGCCAGGCCGCCGGTGTGGCGCTTGTTGGTGGGGACGACGCGAAGGGGTGCAGGGGTTTCATCCAATCTCCAGCTGGTGTGCTTTCACCTTGCCCAGCAGCCGGTGCAGGTTGTCCAGGTCGCGCGGACTCAGGCCCTCAAAGGCTTGCACGATCCATTGCTCATGCTGGCGGGCCATTTCGGCGAACGTGGTGTGCCCGCATGGGGTGAGTCGCACCCGAAAGGCGCGGCGGTCGCCGTCCACCCCGGTGCGCTCCACCAGGCCTTCGGCCACCAGCTGATCGGTGATGCCGGTGACGTTGCCACCGGTCACCATGAGCCGGTGCGACAACTCCTTCATCTTCAGCCCTTCGGGATGGCGTTCGAGCTGAGCCATGAGGTCAAAGCGCGGCAGGGTGGTGTCGAACTGCTCGCGCAAGCCGGTGCGCACCCGCTTCTCGATCAGTTGCGAGCAGGTCAGCAAGCGCAACCACAGCCGCAGTTCGTGGGCATGTTCGCTGTGGGCGCGTGCCTCCAGGTCGAGGGTGAGGTCGGCGCTCATGCGGCCTCCGCCGGGTCTTGTGGGTTGGGCGCGGCCTGCAGGCTTTGCTGGCGGGCGACTTCGCGGTAGAGCTGGTCGCGTCCGCTCTCGTAAGGGCGCGGCCAGTCGATGGCGCGGGTCTGCAGTCTGGCGGCTTCATGCAGCGTCCAGGCCGGATTCGCCAGGTGTGGCCGGGCCACCGCGCACAGGTCGGCGCGGCCCGCGCCAATGATGCTGTTGGCGTGATCGGCTTCGCTGATCGCACCTACCGCCATGGTCAAGATGCCGGCCTCGTTGCGCACGCGGTCGGCAAACGGGGTCTGGTACATGCGGCCGTACACCGGTTTGGCCTGGCGCGTGGTTTGCCCGGACGACACGTCGATCACGTCGCAGCCCGCCGCCTTGAACAGGCGCGCCATGGCCACCGCGTCGTCGTCGGTGTTGCCCCCCGGGGCCCAGTCGTGGGCTGAAATGCGCACGCTCATGGGCTTGTCGGCCGGCCAGGCGGCGCGCATGGCGCTGAACACCTCCAGCGGGTAACGGCAGCGGTTTTCCAGCGAGCCGCCGTAGGCGTCGGTGCGCTGGTTGGTCAGCGGGCAGATGAAGGCCGAGAGCAGGTAACCATGGGCGGCATGCAGTTCCAGCCAGTCAAAGCCGGCTTGAGCGGCACGTTGTGTGGATTCGACAAAGGCGGCGGTCATCGCGTCCATGTCGGCGCGGGTCATGGCGCGCGGCACCTGGTTGTGCTCGCCGTAGGGCAAGGCGCTGGCCGAGAGCAGTGGCCAGTTGCCGTGTTCCAGGGGTTCGTCAATGGCATCCCAACCCAGCCGGGTGGAGCCTTTGGGGCCGCTGTGGCCCAGTTGGATGCCGATTTTCGCGCTGCTTTGCTGGTGCGCGAAACGCACGATGCGCTGGAACGCGGCTTGTTGCGCGTCGTTCCAAAGTCCAGGGCATCCTGGGGTGATGCGGCCCTCGGGCGTCGGGCTGGTCATCTCCACCATCAGCAGTGCGGCGCCGCCCACGGCGCGCGCGCCCAGGTGCATCAGGTGCCAGTCGCCCACCACCCCGTCCTGCGCTTGGTACTGCGCCATGGGCGAGACGACGATCCGGTTCTTCAGTTCAACACCACGCACCTTCAGCGGCAACAGCATGGGCGGTGTGGGTTTGCCACCGGCGCTGCGCCCGCCCGCGCGCTGTTGTAACCAGGCCTCGTAGCCTTCCAGCCACTGCGGGTCGCGCAAGCGCAGGTTTTCGTGGCTGATGCGCTGGCTGCGCGTCAGCAGCGAGTAGCTGAACTGCTCAATGTCCATGCCGGTGTAGCGGTCCACGTTTTCAAACCACTCGGTCGAGTTGCGCGCCGCGTTCTGGATCTTCAGCACCTCCACGCTGCGGCGCGCTTCGTAGCCCTGCAACACCGCCGCCATGTCGGCGCCCGCGTTGCGGGTGAACTCGTCGGCGAGGTCGATCGCGTCTTCCAGCGCCAGCTTGGTGCCACTGCCAATCGAGAAGTGTGCGGTGTGCGCAGCGTCGCCCATGAGCACGATGGGGGTCTTTTTGCCACCAATGTCTTGCCAATGCACCCAGGTGTGGCAGATCACCCGCGGGAACCGGATCCAGTTGGCCGAGCCGCGCAGGTGTTTGGCGTTGCTGATCAGTGCATGGCCGTCCAGGTGCCTGGCGAACAGCCGCTCGCAGAAGGCCACGCCGTCTTCCTGGCTCATGTGTTCAATGCCGTGCGCCTGCCAGACTTCTTCCGGTGTTTCGACGATGAAGGTTGATGTGTCGGCGTCGAACTTGTAGGCATGGGCCTGAAACCAGCCGTGCTCGGTTTGCTCAAACGCAAAGGTGAAGGCGTCAAAGGTCTTTTTGGTGCCCAGCCAGACAAAGCGGCACCGGCGCGTGTCGATGTCCGGCTGGAAGGTGCTGGCGTAGCGGGTGCGGATGCGGCTGTTCAGGCCGTCGCTGGCGATCACCAGGTCGGCCTGGTAGTGCCCGGCCAGCGCCTCGTCATCGGTCACGTCGGTCTCGAAGACCAGGTTCACACCCAGCGCCAGGCAGCGTTCCTGCAAGATGTTGAGCAGGCGCTTGCGGCCGATGCCGATGAAGCCGTGACCTGTGGAGCGCACGCGGCCGCCTTTGTAAAAAACCTCGATGTCGTCCCAGTGGTTGAAGGCGTCGGCCATCTGCTGGGCCGATTCAGGGTCGGCTTTTTTCAGGTTTTGCAGCGTCTGGTCGGAGAACACCACGCCCCAGCCGAAGGTGTCAAAAGGCCGGTTGCGCTCGACCACGGTGACCGTGAGGGAGGGATCGCGCCGCTTCATCAGCAACGCAAAATACAGACCCGCCGGGCCGCCACCGATACACAGGATGCGCCGCAGCGCAGGAATGGGGGTGTTCATGTCTAATTAGTTTAGACCTAAAACAAATGCCGCCAATCGGGAAAACCCTGCTCAGGTGCCGCTGGTGGTGTACGTTGTCCCGGCCGGTGCCCATCGCACCGTCCACCCGCGACGCCAGGCCGCCACATAATCGTTTGGCCACGGGGATCCCCGCGCGGAAAAAACGAAGCCGTATTGATCCAATCGGTGTGGATGGGTGGGCTTTGATGCAAAAATAGGTGTTTAAATCAAGGAGAAAAACATGTCGTTGTACCGATTCAAATCCCGTGAAACCGGTGACCTGGTGATGCTGGAGCCGACCGGCCAGCGCGTGCTGGACATCCTGGGCAAAGACCCCAGTGGCCCCGGCATCATCCTGCCGGAGCAGATGCCGGCTGCGGTGCAGGCGCTGCGCGATGCGGTGGAGCAGGAGGAAGCAGAGCAAAAACGCCTGAAAGAAGAGGCCGAGGCCAATGGCGAATTGCCTCCGGAATTTGATGCGGTGAGCCTGCGGCTGCGCAGCGCACCGTTCATCGAGATGCTGCAACGTTGCGAGCAGGCCGGGGTCGAGATCGTCTGGGGGGTGTAAGCCCGGCCGCACCGGTGGTGCCTGCCCTTTTTCAGGGGGCGGGGCTGCACCGGCCGGCTTGCAGATGCGCAGCGGTTCGGCGCTTCAGTCCACCCGGGCCCCCGATGCTTTCACCACGGGTTCCCATTTGGCTATTTCGGCCGCAATCAGGGTTGTGAAGGCCTGCGGCGTGTCGCCGCTGGGGATAGCGCCCTGCGCGCTCAGCCGCTCCCTGATGGCGGGTACCTTCAGCGCCCTGGCCACCTCTTGCTGAATCCGGTTCACGATGTCTGGGGGCGTGCCGGCCGGTGCCAGGAGGCCAAACCACGAGCTCGCCTCAAACCCTGCCAGCCCGCCGGCCTCAGCCACGGTGGGCAGGTCGGGCAAGGCGGTGGAACGCACGGCGCTGGTGACGGCAAATGCCTTCAGGCTACCCGACTGGATGTGAGGCATGGCCGAGGGAAGGTTGTCGAACATCACGTCCATGTTGCCCGCCAGCATGTCGGCCATGGCCGGCCCGGAGCCGCGGTAGGGGATGTGGGTCATGAAGATCCCGGTTCGCGACTTGAACAGCTCCCCGGCCAGGTGAATCGAGGTGCCATTGCCGCTGGAGGCCATGTTCAGCTTGCCGGGGTTGGCTTTGGCGTATTGGATGAAGTCGGCCACGGTGTGGATACCCAGCGCCTGTGCGCGTTTGGCGTTCATCACCATCACGTTGGGCACGGCGGCCACCAGGGTGATGGGGGCGAAGTCTTTTTGCGGGTCGTAGGGCAGGCGGGCATAGAGCGACTTGTTGATGCCGTGTGTGCCGACCGTCCCCATCAGCAAGGTGTAGCCGTCGCCGGGTGATTTCGCCACCAGGTCGGCCCCGATGTTGCCGCCCGCACCGGCGCGGTTGTCCACCACGAAGCTTTGCCCGAAGGCCTTGGTCAGTTCGGGCGAGAGCGCCCGTGCCAGCAGGTCGGTGGTGCCTCCCGGTGCAAACGGCACGACGATGCGCACCGGTTTGCTGGGCCAGGCGGCCTGGGCGACAGCGCTGCCGCTCCAGCCCAAGCCGGTGACGAGGGCTGCGAGGGCCAGCACGCTGGCGCGGCGGCCGGCTTGTTGAGGGGTGTTGGATGGGGTCATGCGTGTCTCCTGGTGTAGATGCGGGCAGCGACTTGCAGCGCCGGATGTGAGGGCCGTGTGGTGGAAGAGCCTGGGCTGCAACGTGGGCGTGACAAATCACCCCCGGTCCAGTTTACGGGGGCGTTGGGTCGAATCCGCTCGCCTGTGTGACAGCGCGGGCACAAAAAATCGCCCCCTTGCTGATAGCGAGCGCCCATGAAAAAGCCGCCCGAGGGCGGCTTGGATCGCGTACCGAAGCCGGTCCGGCAGGGTATGGTTTTTGGACGAGACTCGATCAGTCGGCGAATTGGCCAGCCGCCTCGATCACGGCTTTCAGCTTCGTGATCTCACCCGCCACAAAGGCTTTGTGACCAGCGGGCGTCACGCGGTTGTCGGTCGTCACCAGAGCGCCCAGCGCTTCCTGGCGTTTCACGAACTCCGGATCCTTCAGTGCGACTCGCAGGGCATCGTTGAGTTTCTTGGTCACGGCCGCCGGGGTGCCCTTGGGTGCGTACATGCCGTGCCAGATGGTCAGGTTGAAGCCCTTCAGGCCCATCTCCTGCAGCGACGGGTAGTCCTTCAGCAGCTTGTGGTTCGACAGTGGCTTGGCCGTGGTCACGGCGAAAGCCTTGACGCGGCCGCCTTCGATCTGGGCCGTGGTGTTGGTGGTCTGGTCACACATCACGTCGACCTGACCGCCGATCAGGTCGTTCATGGCAGGGCCGGTGCCGCGGTAGGCGATGGTGGTCATCGACTTGTCGAGCTTCACGGCCGACTGCCACATCAGGCCGCACAGGTGCGACGCGGATCCCAGACCCGCGTGGGCCAGATTGAGCTTGCCGCCGTTGGCGCGAATGTAGGCCTCGAAGTCGCGGTAGGTGTTGGCGGGCAGCTTGGGGGAGCCCAGCAGGGTCATGGGCACGTCGTTGATCATGCCCAGGTACTCGAAGTCTTCCAGCGCGTTGAACTGTAGCTTGCGGTACAGGCCTGCCGTGGCGGCCATGCCGATGTGCCAGACCAGCAGGGTGTGGCCGTCGGGTGCGGCACGCGCCACCTTGGTCGCACCGATGGTGCCACCGGCACCGGCGGCGTTCTCCACCACCACGCTGGCGCCGCCGAGGGGCTTGCGCAGGGCTTCAGCCAGATGACGGGCGACCAGGTCGGTGGGGCCACCGGCGGCAAAGGGTACGACCAGGGTGATGGGCTTGCTGGGAAAGTCTTGGGCGAAAGCGCCTGCCGAGACAGCGGCCGTCAAGGCCAGGGCAACGATCTTTTTCATGCGGAGGTTCCTGAATGGTTAATCAACCGCTTATATTAGCCCTTCAGGAATCGCGGGGAAACGCGGAAATTACCTAGTCGGGGAGGAGGGGAAACCCTGTGGTTGCCCACATGTGATTGCTCATTGGTAGCTGCGTGCGTCTTCAATGACCTTGCCGTCGTTCGGCAGGGTGCCCGGCCTGACGACCTGCACCGAGCCGCGCAGTTTGGTGACGTCGCGCATCACCGCTTCTATCTGTTCGCCCAGTCCATCCACCGCTTCGGCCGCTTCCACCTGCAGGCACATGCTGTCGTTGGCCATTTCGCCGCTGACCACCAGGCGCGCCTTGCCCACTTGTGGGAAGCGCCGCGCAATGTCGGCCACTTGTGACGGGTGCACAAACATGCCTTTGATCTTGGTGGTCTGGTCGGCGCGGCCCATCCAGCCTTTGATGCGCGGCGCGGTGCGACCGGTCGGGCAGCTGCCGGGCAAGATGGCGGACAAGTCGCCTGTGCCGAACCGGATCAGCGGGTACGCGGGGTTGAGCGTGGTCACCACCAGTTCGCCCACCTCGCCCTCGGGCACGGGGTCGCCCGTGCCAGGCCGCACAATTTCCACGATCACGCTTTCTTCGAGCACCAGGCCTTGGCGCGCGCCGGTCTCGTAAGCCACCAGGCCCAGGTCGGCCGTGGCGTAGGTCTGGTACACGTCCACACCGTGTTCTTTGAACCAGGCCGTCAGGCTGGGCGGGCAGGCTTCACCGCCCACCGATGCCTTGCTCAGACAGGCGATGTTGGCGCCGGCTTCTTTGGCCTTTTCGAGCAAGATGCGCAGAAAGCTGGGCGTGCCGGTGTAGCCGCTGGGCTTCAGATCCTGCAGGGCTTCGAGCTGCTGCTCGGTCTGGCCCGTGCCGGCCGGGAACACGGTGCAGCCCACCGCGTGTGCGCCCGCTTCCAGAATGAACGCGCCCGGTGTCATGTGGTAACTGAAGCTGTTGTGCACCAGTTCACCCGAGCGAAAACCCGCTGCATACAAAGCCCGTCCGGTGCGCCAGTAATCGGCCGTGTGGCCTTCGGGTTCGTAGATGGGGCCCGGCGACGCAAAAATGCGCGACATGCCGGGGCCGCGCACCAGCGCCGAAAAACCGCCAAAGGCGTCGCCACCGGCTGCGCGCAGGGCTTTTTGGCGCTCCAGCAACTCGCTCTTGCGCGTGACGGGCAGACGGGCCAAGGCCGCGCGGCTGTTCACTGCTGTGGCATCTACGCCTTGAAGGATCTCGGCCAGGGCCGCGCTGCTCGCCTGAGCGTGGGCGATCTGCGTCGGCAGCGCTGCCATCTGCGCGGCTTCACGCTCAGCAGGCGAACGGGTTTCCAGGGCGTCAAAAAAAACGGTCATATTCAAAACCACAAAAGGTGGGGGGAGACGTCTCAAACCAAGAACGCAGCGGAACCGGCTTTGCCGGGCCGCCAGCGTTGCCCCCTTGAGGGGGTGACGGCCGCAGGCGGCGCGGATGTGGGCCACAGGTCCTGCGGCGCGGGGGGATTCAAGCCAGCCAGCGCTTGCGCCGTTTGTAGCTTTTCACATCCTTGAACGACTTGCGCTCGCCGCCGCCCATGCCCAGGTAAAACTCTTTCACGTCTTCGTTGTTGCGCAGGTCGGACGCCAGGCCGTCCATCACGATCCGGCCGCTTTCCATGATGTAGCCATAGTCGGCGTACTTCAGCGCCATGTTGGTGTTTTGCTCGGCGATCAGGAAGGTCACTTTTTCTTTGGTGTTGAGGTCCTTCACGATCTCGAACACCTCTTCCACGATCTGCGGGGCCAGGCCCATGGAAGGCTCGTCGAGCAGCATCACGCTCGGGTTGGTCATGAGCGCGCGGCCAATCGCGCACATCTGCTGCTCACCGCCCGAGGTGTAGGCCGCCTGGCTGGTGCGCCGGGTTTTCAGGCGCGGGAAGTAGTTGTACACCTTCTCCAGGTTGCGCGCGATTTCGGCCTTGTCTTTGCGGGTGTAAGAACCCGTCATCAGGTTTTCCTCGATGGTCAGGTGGGCAAAGCAGTGCCGACCCTCCATCACCTGCACCACACCCCGGTTCACCAGGTCGGCCGGTGTGAGGTTTTCAATGCGTTCGCCGCGCAACTCGATGCTGCCCTTGGTGACCTCGCCCCGCTCGGCTTTGAGCAGGTTGGAAATGGCGCGCAGCGTGGTGGTTTTGCCTGCGCCGTTGCCGCCCAGCACCGCCGCGATTTTGCCCTCGGGCACGTTGAGCGAGACGCCCTTGAGCACCAGGATCACGTGGTTGTAGATGACCTCGATGCCATTGACGTTGAGTACGGATGTGGTGGGTTCCATGTGCTTTTTCCTTTGACCAATCGACAAGGCTGCGGAGCAGCCCTGTCGGCTGGCGGCCCGTGGGGGCCGCGCCCTGCCCGGGTGGGCAGGGCATGGGTCCGATCAGGACTGGCAGTCGGCCGGCGTGCGGCGCGTCAGCCTCTTCTCGGCGGCGTATTTGTCAGCAGAGGCTTTGACCAGCGGGCGAATGATTTGCTCATCAGCCTGCAGCCAGTCGGAAGCCCAGGTGAACTTGCTGCCGTCCCAGGTGTGCACACGGGTCCAGGCGGAGCCCATGTGGTCAGCACAAGACGTGGACACGGGGCGCATCACACCCTTGAAGCCCAGCGCATCCAGTTTGGCCTGGGTCAGGTTCAGGTTCTCGTAGCCCCAGCGGGCTTGTTCACCGGTCATGACCTTGCCTTTGCCAAACTTTTCCTGAGCCGCGCGCACCCCTTCGGTGGCCAACATGGCACCCACCACGCCGCGCATGTACAGCACCGAGCCCACCTCATCTTTAGGACCGGTGCCCTGGCCTTTGGCGTGGACCTTGTCCAGAATTTCCTTGACCACGGCAGAACCGAACTCGGCGCCATGCTGCATCATCACCGCGCTGTAACCTTTGGCGGCGGCACCCACGTCCTTCAGATCGGGTTCGGCGCCCGACCACCAGGTGCCAAACATTTTCTCGCGTGGGTAGCCCGTGGCCACGGCTTCCTTGATGGCGGTGGCGGTCATCACGCCCCAGGTCTGCATGATCACAAAGTCGGGGCGCTGCTGACGCACTTGCAGCCAGATGGCCTTTTGCTCCACACCCGGTGCCGGCACGGGCAGCAGTTGCAGCGTGAAGCCGTGCATGGCAGCGCGCTCCTGCACGATGGGCAGCAGTTCCTTGCCGAACGGACTGTCGTGGTAAACCACGGCGATCTTCTTGCCCTTCATGTTGGCCCAGCCGCCCTGTGTCTTGGCGATGTGCTGCAGCAGCGTGTCGCCAGCCACCCAGTAGTGACCGATCAAGGGGAAGTTCCACTTGAACACGCCGCCGTCAGCCGAGTCGCTGCGCCCATAGCCCGATGTGATCATGGGAATCTTGTCGGCAGGGATTTTTTCGGTCAGGGCAAACGTGATGCCGGTTGACAGTGGCTGGAACACGGTGGCGCCACCGTGCTTGCCCTTCAGCCGTTCGTAGCACTCCACGCCGCGGTCGGTGGCGTAGGCGGTTTCGCATTCTTCCACCAGCGTCTTCACGCCGTTGATGCCCCCTCGCTCGTTCACCAGCTTCATGTAATCGTTGTGGCCATTGGCCCAGGGGGCTGCGTTGGGGGCCACGGGCCCGGTGCGCCCGGACAGCACAGGGAAGAACTGCATCTTTTCCTGTGCCAGCGCAGCCGTGGGCAGCAGAGCGGACGAGATGCCCGCACAGACGATCGACGCGGACAGCGCCAGGTTACGTAGTTTCATCATAGTTGTCTCCTATAGGAAAAGCGAACACACAAACCAACACACAAGAAAATCAAAAGCCGCTCAGTTCAACGTGTCTGCGCAACTCCCGCATCGGGGAAATCCCCACCAGCGTGGGCTCAACGAAGCGGAAGCCTGCAGACCAGAGGAAGTCAATGCGGGAACGGCCACAACCGCAATTTCTGTTTGGCCACACTCCACAGCTTGGCCAGACCATGGGGCTCCACGATCAGGAACCAGACGATCAGCGCGCCAAAGACCATGAATTCGACGTGCGAGACCAGCGCGGTTGAAATTTCAACCCCGAAAATCGCCCCTGCAGCAGGCAGGAACTGATTCAGGAAAATGGGCAAGATGACGATGAAAGCCGCGCCAAAAAAGCTGCCCATGATGGAGCCCATGCCACCAATGATCACCATGAACAGCAGCTGAAACGAGCGGTCAATGGAGAAGGCGGCAGGTTCCCACGAACCCAGGTGCACAAATCCCCACAGGCCACCGGCCACGCCAATGATGAAAGAGCTGACCGCAAACGCGCTGAGCTTGGCGTACATCGGGCGAATACCGATCACCGCCGCCGCCACGTCCATGTCCCGAATGGCCATCCATTCGCGGCCAATGGCTGAACGAACCAGGTTTTTCGCCAGCAAGCCAAACACCACCAGGAAGGCCAGGCAGAACAGGTATTTCTCTACCGGGGTGTCAATGCGCCAGCCCAGCACGCTCAGGTTGGACACCGAAACCGAACCGGAGGTGCTGTTGTTGGTGAACCAGCTGATCCGGCTGAATGCCCAGTCACAGAAAAACTGCGCGGCCAGCGTGGCCACCGCCAGGTACAAGCCCTTCACCCGCAGGCTGGGAATGCCAAAGAACATACCCACCAGCGTCGCAAAGAAGCCACCCGCGAGCAGCGCCACGATCAGCGGCATGCCATCGATGCGGATGTAGGTGTTGTAGGCCATGTACGCGCCCACCGCCATGAAAGCACCCGAGCCCAGTGAAATCTGGCCGCAGTACCCCACCAAGATATTCACCCCCAGCGCAGCCAGCGCCAGGATCAGGAAAGGGATCAGGATGGCGCGGAACATGTATTCGTCCGCCAGCATCGGCACGCCGATGAAGGCAAACGCGATCAGTGCCAGCACGGCCCAGCGGTCTTGCGCAATGGGGAAGATCTGCTGATCGGCGCGGTAGGAGGTCTTGAACTGACCGTTTTCTCTGTAAAACATGTTCTTCTTCCTTACACGCGGTCAATGATTTTCTCGCCGAACAAGCCTTGTGGCCGGAACAGCAGGAACACGAGGGCCAGCACGTAGGCAAACCAGATTTCGATACCGCCACCCACATAAGGGCCCAGGTAAATTTCTGAGAGCTTTTCACCGACGCCGATGATCAGGCCGCCGATGATGGCGCCAGGAACCGACGTAAGGCCCCCCAAAATAATGACGGGCAGTGCGCGCAGGGCCACCGTGGTCAGCGAGAACTGAACGCCCAGTTTGGAGCCCCAGATCACACCGGCGACCAGGGCGGTGATGCCTGCAACAAACCAAACAATCACCCAGATGCGGTTGAGCGGGATGCCGATGGACTGCGCCGCCTGATGGTCGTCGGCCACGGCACGCAGCGCCCGGCCGGTGCCGGTCTTCTGGAAAAACAGCGACAGCACCACCACCAGCAAGGCCGCAATGCCGGCCGCGTACACATCCTCAAGGCTGATCAGGATGCCGCCTTCAAAGACGCTGCCCAGCAGGAAGACCGGCTCTTTCGGCATGCCCACGTCAATCTGGTAAATGGCGCTGCCAAAGATGGTCTGGCCCAGACCGTCCAGAAAGTAGGCGATGCCCAGTGTGGCCATCAGCAGCGTCACACCTTCCTGGTTCACCAGGTGGCGCAACACCAGGCGCTCAATCAGCCAGGCCAGCACAAACATGCACGCGCCTGCCAGCACAAACGCGATCAAGTTGCCGAGAAACTTGTTGTCAAGACCCAGCCACTGCGGAATCCATTCGGAGAATCGTGCCATGGCCAGCGCCGCGAACAGCACCATGGCGCCCTGTGCGAAGTTGAAGACGCCCGAGGCTTTGTAGATCAGCACAAAGCCCAGTGCGACCAGTGAATACAGCATGCCGGCCATGAGGCCGCCCAGCAGTGCTTCTAAAAAGAATGCCATCTTGTTGTCTCCGTGTTCAGTGGCTCGTGCCGAGGTACGCGCTGATGACTTCTTCGTTGCTGCGCACCTCTTCGGGGGTGCCGTCACCAATCTTCTTGCCGTAGTCGAGCACCACCACGCGGTCGGAAATGTCCATCACCACGCCCATGTCGTGTTCGATCAGCACGATGGTGGTGCCGAACTCGTCGTTCACGTCCAGGATGAAGCGGCTCATGTCCTGCTTTTCTTCCATGTTCATGCCGGCCATGGGCTCGTCCAGCAGGAGCACCTTGGGCTCCATGGCCAGGGCACGGCCCAGGTCCACCCGCTTTTGCAGGCCGTAGGGCAGTTGGCCCACAGGCGTCTTGCGAAAGGCCTGAATTTCCAGGAAGTCGATGATCTGCTCAACGTATTCGCGGTGTTCTTCTTCTTCGCGCTGCGCCGGGCCAATCCGCAGGGCCTGCAAAAACAGGTTGCTTTTGATGCGCAGGTTGCGCCCGGTCATGATGTTGTCGATCACGCTCATGCCCTTGAACAGCGCCAGGTTCTGGAACGTGCGGGCAATGCCCATCTCGGCCACCTGGCGGCTGTTCATGTGCTTGAAGGTCTGGCCGCGAAAGCTGATGCTGCCTTCTTGCGGCGTGTACACGCCGTTGATGCAGTTGAGCATGGAGCTTTTGCCGGCGCCATTGGGGCCGATGATGGCGCGCACCTCGTGTTCCTTCACGTTGAAGGAAATGTCGGTCAGCGCCTTCACGCCACCAAAGCGCAGGCTGATGTTTTGAACGTCCAGAATGACGTCGCCGATTTTTTTGGTCATGCAAAACTCCGTTCGCACTGAGCCTCTGTGCGTGCTCGCGAGATGTGGGTGGGGGTGCTCATGCTGCGGCTTTCACAGGGGCAAAGGTCTTGGCGTCGCCCACCTTCAGCGTGGCGCTCACGCTGCCGGTGCGGCCGTCTTCAAACTTCACCTGGGTTTCGATGTATTGCTCGGTCTTGCCGCCATACAGCGCGTCGATCAGCACCTTGTACTTGTCGGCAATGAAGCCGCGGCGAACCTTGTTGGTGCGGGTGAGTTCGCCGTCGTCGGCGTCCAGTTCTTTGTGCAGCACCAGAAAGCGGCTGATCTGGCTGCCCGCCAGCAGTTCGTCGCGGCTCAGGTCGGCGTTCACCTTTTCCATGCAGTCGCGAATCAGTTCGTACACCTCGGGCTTTTGCGCCAGGTCGGTGTAGCCGGCGTAAGGCAGGTTGCGCCGCTCGGCCCAGTTGCCCACGGCCTCCATGTCGATGTTGACCATGACGCAGACCTTCTCGCGCTGGTCGCCATAGGCCACGGCTTCCTTGATGTACGAGAAGAACTTGAGCTTGTTCTCGACATATTTCGGCGCAAACATGGCGTTGTCAAAAGCACCGCCCTTGATGCGGCCCACGTCTTTCACGCGGTCGATGATCTTCAGGTGGCCCGAAGCGTCGATGAAGCCGGCGTCGCTGGTGTGGTACCAACCGTCGGCGGTGAGCACCTCGGCCGTGGCGGCCGGATTTTTGTAGTATTCCTTCAGCAAGCCGGGCGACTTCACCAGAATCTCGCCGGTCTCGCTCAGCTTGATCTCCACCCCTTCGCAGGGCACGCCCACCGTGTCGGCGCGGGCTTCGTGGTCGGGCTGCAGGCAGACAAACACCGCCGTTTCGGTGGAGCCGTAAAGCTGTTTCAGGTTGATGCCGATGGAGCGGTAGAAGCTGAACAGGTCGGGGCCAATGGCCTCGCCGGCCGTGTAGGCCACCCGCACCCGGCTCATGCCCAGGTTGTTGCGCAGCGGACCATAAACAAAAATATTGCCCAGCGCGTACAGCACCGAATCAACCAGACCCACGGGTTTGCCGTCGAGCTTGTCGGGGCCCACGCGACGGGCCACGTCCATGAAGCTGTGGAACATCTTGCGCTTGAGGGCACCGGCGTCTTCCATGCGGATCATCACCGTGGTGAGCAAACCTTCAAACACCCGCGGTGGCGCGAAGTAATACGTGGGGCCGACCTCTTTCAGGTCGATGGTGACGGTGGCGCCCGACTCGGGGCAGTTCACCACATAGCCAGCCACCAGCCATTGCGCATAAGAAAAGATGTTCTGGCCAATCCAGGCCGGGGGCAGGTAAGCCAGCACCTCGTCTTTTTCGGTGAGCTTGTCAAAGCGCGTGCCCACCGCAGCGCGGTCGATCAGCGTGTTGTGCGTGTGCACCACGCCCTTGGGGTTGCCGGTGGTGCCGCTGGTGAAAAACATGGCCGCCACGTCGTCGGGCTGGGCCATGTCCACCTGTTCGCGAAACAGCTCGGGGTGGATCTTGGCGTAGGCCAAGCCGGCGGCCACCAGCTCTTCCAGGGCGCCCAGGCCGGGTTCGTCGTACTTTCGCAGGCCGCGCGGGTCGTCGTAGTAGACATGCGAAAGCTGAGGGCAGCGGTCGCGAATCTCCAGCATCTTGTCCACCTGCTCCTGGTCTTCCACCACCGCAAAGCGAATGTCGGCGTTGTTGATGGGGAACACGCATTCGGCGCCCACGGCATCCTGGTACAGCGGCACCGGAATGGCCCCAATGGACTGCGCGGCCAGCATGGTGGCGTACAGGCGGGGGCGGTTGGCACCGATCACCACCATGTGTTCGCCGCGCTGCAGGCCGGCCTGGTGCAGGCCGCAGGCAATGGCTTCCACCAGCTTGGCCATGGCAGCCCAACTGGTGGTCTGCCAGATGCCGTATTCCTTTTCGCGCATGGCTGGCGCATCGGGGCGGCGTTGCGCGTGGTCCAGCAACAGCCGGGGGAAAGTGTTCTGCATGGCAAGGTCTCCTGGAGTCCGGGGACCTGTCCAGAGCCCCTCTGGATCGATTCGGTCGCACCGCATTCAAATCTTTCTGCTGCGGATGTTAGGCTTGTGTTTGACGTTATGTTGTCAGTGCGACGACAATTGAGGGGTCTTCCTCCCTAGGACTTTCCCTAGTACTTTTTGATCGTCTCGGTCAGCCCCATGTCAACTTTTCTCTCTAATCGCCAAGGTGCTGTGCTGCGTGAGTGGGCCCGTGCGCCCACCGACGCCGAGTTGGCGCAGATCCCCTGGTTGCGCAGCCTGGCTCCGGCCGAACGTGAGCGTGCACTGGAAGTGCTGGCGGTCACCGAGGCTCTGCCGGGCGACTACATCATTCGCGTCGGGCGTTCCGCCACCTACTGGTTTGGTCTGGTGGACGGGCTGCTGAAAATGAACAATGACGAGTCGCAGGGCTTCGCCATCACCTTCACCGGCCTGGCGCCCGGCGGCTGGTTTGGCGAGGGCACCGTGCTCAAACGCGAGCCCTACCGCTACAACGTGCAGGCGCTGCGCAAGTGCCGTGTGGCCGGGGTGCCGGTGGAGACGTTTCACTGGTTGCTCGACCACTCCATCGGTTTCAACCGTTTCGTCATGCTGCAACTCAACGAGCGCTTGGGCCAGTTCATCGCCGCCCGCGAAATTGACCGCCTGAACAATCCCGACCTGCGCGTGGCCCGCAACCTCGCCGCCCTGTTTCACCCGCTGCTCTCGCCCAACGTGGACGGCATTTTGCGCATCACGCAGCAAGAGCTGGCTTATCTGGTGGGGCTGTCGCGCCAGCGCGTCAACGAAGCTTTGTCCACCCTGTCCGCCAAAGGCTGGATACGCGTGGAATACGGCGGCCTGCGCGTGCTCGACCTGGCCGCGCTGCGCTCGGGCGAACTGGAGCCCCGCTGAGCAGCGGCCAACCATGCAAATCCTTTTTTATTCACCCATTCATCTGGGATGATCCCCCCCATGACGACCGACAAACCCGCCCGCACCCTCAAGCTCAACCCGGGCACTGCCGCCAAGCCGCCCAGTGACCCCTATGCCCCGCGCCGCGCGCCCGTGCGCCCACCCGGCCCGGCCCGCGCCAAAAGCGTGTCGGCCTCGGCACCCAAGCCGCCCCGTGCTGCGCCCGATCGCGCCGCCGGCCCGCGCGGTGCGCCCCCGCCAGACCGGCGCGAGCGCCGCTGGGAAGGCAACCCGAACAGCCGCCCCGATGGCCGCGAGGCCCCCCGCCAAGACATGCGGCAAGACCAACGCCAACCGCCACGGCAAGACCCCCGCGGCCGTGCCGAGCAACCCAATGCCTATGGCCGCCCGCCAGCTGGCCCGCGCGGCGACGAGCGCGGCTGGAACGACCGCCCCGCCCCCCGCCAGGGCGACCGGCCCGGCCGCAGCGAGCCCTATGGCAACCCGCGCGACCCGCGCGACGCGCCCTACGGCGACCGCGCTGCGCGTGGCCCGTCCAACGCACCGCGTCCGGTGCAGCCGCACCGGCCCGACCTTGCCCGTGTGGGCAACGTGCGCGGTGAAATCCGCCTGAACAAACGCATGGCCGACCTGGGCCTGTGCTCGCGCCGCGAGGCCGACGAATGGATTGCCCGCGGCTGGGTGCTGGTCAACGGCGAACCCGCCGTCATGGGCATGCCCGTGGCGCCCGACGCCCAGGTCGACGTGCTGCCCCAGGCGCGCCACCAGCAGGCCGGGCAGGTCACCATCTTGTTGCACAAGCCCATGGGCTACGTGAGCGGCCAGCCCGAAGACGGCCACGAAGCCGCCGCCACCCTCATCGGCGCGCCCAGCCAGTGGCGCGGCGATGCCCGCCACCCGGCCGACAGCCGCCGTTTCGCCCCCGAACACACCCGCGGCCTTGCGCCCTGCGGCCGGCTCGACATCGATTCGGTGGGCCTGCTCGTGCTCACGCAAGACGGCCGCGTGGCCCGCACCCTCATCGGTGAGAGCAGCGGCATTGAAAAAGAATATTTGGTGCGCGTGCACTACGCGCCCAACGGCCCGAATGGTTCTGGCGTGGTCACGCAAAACGTGCAGGCCGCCTTTCCCGCCGACAAGCTGGCCCTGCTGCGCCACGGCCTGAGCCTGGACGACCAACCCCTCAAACCCGCGCAGGTGGACTGGATGAATCCTGAGCAACTGTGCTTCATCCTCACCGAAGGCAAAAAACGCCAGATCCGCCGCATGTGCGAACAGGTGGGCCTGCACGTGGTGGGCCTCAAGCGCATCCGCATTGGCAACGTGGTGCTGGGCAACCTGCCGGTGGGGCAATGGCGTTATCTGGGGGCGGGGGAGTCGTTTGCCTGACCCGGTGAGTGGGACGCTGCTTCGACATCAAACGAGGTACAGGGTGTGGCTGCCCATGGCGGCATTCTGACCCCAGGTACAAGTCACCATGACCACGCCCACCCCACCCAAGACCCCCAGGCGCGCCGTGCTGCGCCATGTGCGCCCGACGGATTTACGCAGCGCGGCCCAGCTGGCCTCGCAGGCCACGCAGGGTGTGATCAACATCACCGAGGGGGTGCACCAGTCGGTGCTGCGGCGGCTGGGGTTTTCGGCTGGGGCTTCAGCCGGGCAGGCCAGTGGCCTCACCGGGCAGATTTACCGGGGCATTCGCGGTGTGGCGCACATCGTGGGCCACGGGCTGGACGGCGCGTTGGCCCTGCTGCTGCCGCTGGTGGACGACCCGGCCACGCACCCCGACGCTTCGCCCGAGCGCGAGGCGGTGCTGGCTGCGCTCAACGGTGTGCTGGGCGACCGCCTGCAGAGCTTTGGCAACCCGCTGGCCCAGCGCATGGAGCTGCGCCAGGGCGGGCAGGTGTTGCCGCTGGCGCCTGCCGCGCTGAAGGCGCAGCTGACCCAGCCCAGCCCCCACCTGCTGTTGCTGGCGCACGGCCTGTGCATGAGCGACACGCAATGGCAGCGCAGCGGGCACGATCACGGCGCGTTTTGGGCGCAGGCGCTGGGCTGCACGCCGGTTTACCTGCGCTACAACAGCGGTTTGCACACCTCCACCAACGGCCATGAACTGGCCCGGCAACTGGAGCAGCTGGTGGCGGCCTGGCCGGTGCCGCTGCAGCGCATCACCCTTGTGGGCCACAGCATGGGTGGGCTGGTGGCGCGTTCGGCCGTGCAGTCTGCGCGCGCGGCGGGCCAGCGCTGGCCCGCGCTGTTGCGCGAACTGGTGTTTCTGGGCACGCCGCACCACGGCGCGCCGCTGGAGCGCGCGGGCCACGGGGTGGACCTGCTGCTGGCTTCTTCGCCCCACACGCTGCCGTTTGCCAAGCTGGGCAAGATTCGCAGCGCCGGCATCACCGACCTGCGCCACGGCCATGTGCTGGACGCCGACTGGCAGGGCCGCGACCGCTTTGCCTCGCCCGACGACCACCGCACACCGCTGCCATTGCCCGAGGGCGTGGCCTGCTTCGCCGTGGCCGCCACGCTGGCGTCCAGGCGCGGCCTGCTGGCTGACCGGCTGCTGGGCGACGGCCTGGTGCCGCTCAACAGCGCGCTGGGGCAGCACGACGAGCCTGCCCGCCGCCTGGTGTTTGCCCGCGAAAGCCAGTACCTGGCCTACCGCACCGGCCACCTGGACCTGCTGTCAAGCCCTGAGGTGGCGGCGCAGGTGCTGGCGTGGTTGCGTCCGGCGCCCGACGCCGGGGCTTGAAAAGCCCCGAACCGCCCATAATTCACGCCTTGCCTGATCGCTCCTGGAAGGAGCGCGCCCCTGTTTTTAGAACCTAACAAAGATCCATGAGCAAACAAACCCTGTCATTCCAGGCCGAAGTGTCGCAACTGCTGCACCTCGTCACCCATTCGCTGTATTCGAACCCCGACATTTTCTTGCGTGAGCTGGTTTCCAACGCGTCGGACGCCTGCGACAAGCTGCGTTTTGAAGGCCTGAACAACGCCGCGCTGTTTGAAGACGCGCCGAACCTGGACGTGCGCGTGGCGTTCGACAAGGACGCCAAGACCATCACCATCACCGACAACGGCATTGGCATGAGCCTGGCCGAGGCGGTGGAGCACCTGGGCACGATTGCCAAGAGCGGCACCAAAGATTTCATGAGCCACCTGAGCGGTGACCAGAAGCAGGACGCGCAGCTGATCGGCCAGTTTGGCGTGGGCTTTTATTCGGGCTTCATCGTGGCCGACCAGATCGTGGTGGAAAGCCGCCGCGCCGGCCTGCCGGCGGCCGAGGGTGTGCGCTGGAGCAGCGGCGGCACCGGTGACTTTGAGGTGGAAGCCATTGAGCGCGCCGCGCGCGGCACCAGCATCACGCTGCACCTGCGCGACGACAAGACCGATTACCTGAGCCACTGGAAGCTCAAACAGATCATTGGCAAATACTCGGACCACATCAGCCTGCCCATCTTGATGCAGAAGGAAGCGTGGGATGCCGAGAAGAGCGAGTATGTGAAGCAAGACGCGTGGGAGGCCGTGAACTCGGCCAACGCGCTGTGGGCGCGCAGCAAAAAAGACATTTCCGACGAGCAGTACGCCGAGTTTTACAAAAACCTCAGCTACGACCAGGACGCCCCGCTGGCCTGGAGCCACAACCGCGTGGAAGGCAGCACCGAATACACGCAGCTGCTCTACATTCCGGCCAAAGCGCCGGTGGACCTGTGGAACCGCGACCGCAAGGCCGGCATCAAGCTCTACGTCAAACGCGTCTTCATCATGGACGAGGCCGAGGCGCTGATGCCCTCGTACCTGCGCTGGGTCAAGGGCGTGGTGGATTCGGCGGATTTGCCGCTCAACGTGAGCCGCGAGCTGCTGCAGGAAAGCCGCGACGTGAAGGCGATCCGCGAAGGCAGCACCCGCCGTGTGCTGGCCATGCTGGAAGACCTGGCCAAAAAAGATGTGGCGCCCAAAGCCGAAGAGGGCGCTGACGGCGTGACCGACGTGGTGAGCGCTGAAGACCAAGCCGCCGCCGAAAAAGACGCCGGCAAGTACAGCGCGTTTTACGCCGAATTTGGCGCCGTGCTGAAAGAAGGCCTGGGCGAAGACTTTGCCAACCGCGAGAAGCTGGCCAAGCTGCTGCGCTTTGCCTCCACCACCAGCGACACCGTGAGCGTGAGCCTGGTCGACTACAAGGCCCGCATGAAAGAAGGCCAGCAGGCCATTTACTACATCACTGCCGACAACCTGGCTGCCGCCAAAAACAGCCCGCAGCTGGAGGTGTTCCGCAAAAAAGGCATTGAAGTGCTGCTGATGACGGACCGCGTGGACGAGTGGGCGCTGTCGCACCTGCACGATTTCGACGGCACCCCCCTGCAAAGCGTGGCCAAGGGCGCGGTGGACCTGGGCGACCTGCAGGACGAGGCCGAGAAAAAAGCCGCCGAAGAGGCCGCCGAAACCTTCAAGCCGATGCTGGAGCGCCTGAAGGCCAGCCTGAAAGACAAGGCCGAGGACGTGCGCGTGACCACCCGCCTGGTGGACTCACCGGCCTGCCTGGTGGTGCAAGACCACGGCATGAGCACCCAACTGGCCCGCATGCTCAAGCAAGCCGGCCAGCAGGCGCCCGAGGTGAAGCCGATTCTGGAGGTGAACGCCGACCACGCGCTGGTGAAAAAGCTGGAGAGCAGCGCGCACTTTGACGACCTGGCCCACATCCTGTTTGACCAGGCTTTGCTGGCCGAGGGCGGCTTGCCGGAAGACCCGGCCGCCTATGTCAAGCGGGTCAACGCCTTGCTGGTCTGACGCGGTTTGCCTGACGCATGGGTTTGACCCCTGTGGTTGGCCCAAAGGCTCGGTCTACTCAGGCCGAACCCCCGGTGCTGTGCGCAGAACCGGGGTTTGCTCTTTCAGGCGTTTCGTAACAGCCCGTGGGCCGGGGAACGCCCGGGCCCGTGGGCTGTCAAAATAGCGTTTGCCAGTGAACCCGGAGGCCCGCGCCATGAACACCCAACCCACCCTGTCTCTGTTTTTGAGCCGCACCAGCTCTGCGCTGCTGCTGGCTGGCGCTGCGCTGCTGAGTGGCTGCGCGTCGGTGGGCATCGGCATTCCCCTTGGCCCGTTTTCCATTGGTGTGGGGGTGGGTTCGGGCGGTGTGAACCTGGGTGTGGGCACCGGCGTGGGGCCGGTGGGTGTGGGCGTGGGTGTGAACCAGGACGGCCGGGTCAGCGCAGGCGCGGGCGTGGGGGTGAGCACCCCCATGGGCGACAGCAAAGCCCGCGTGGGTGTGGGCGTGGGCACCAGCACCACCATTTACGACCCCAACGACAAGAAGTAACGCCCACCCGCCGGGCACAAAAAAGCCCACCCGGGCAGCCGGGTGGGCTTTTTTGATTTCGCCTTTTGGTGTGCGCGAAACCCGCTCAGCTTCAGACCAGCGTGATCGTCACTTCAATGTTGCCGCGGGTGGCGTTGGAGTAGGGGCACACCTGGTGCGCGGTGTCCACCAGGTCCTGGGCCACTGCGCGGTCCATGCCGGGCAGGCTCACGGCCAGGCGGGCGGCGATGCCAAAGCCGGCCGGGATGGGGCCAATGTCCACTTCGGCGTCAATCGACGCATCGGCCGGCACGGCCACTTTTTTCAGGCCCGCCACGTGCTTGAGCGCGCCCATGAAGCAGGCCGAATAGCCGGCGGCAAACAGCTGCTCCGGGTTGGTGGCGGTGCCCGCGCCGCCCATCGCCTTGGGTGGTGTCAGTTTGATGTCGAGCAGGCCGTCGTCGCTGCGCGAGCTGCCTTCGCGGCCGCCGGTGGTGTGGGCGCGGGCGGTGTAAATCACTTGGTTGAGAGCGGTTGCCATGGGGGTTTCCTGGGGTTGAGTGCTTCTGGGAAGCGGGTTGTAAAACGGGGTGCTCAAGCGGTGAGCCGGTTGCGCAAGGTGTGAATCTGGTGGGTGAGCGCCAGGGCCTCGGCCACGTCGCACTGCGATGCCTGCAGCACGCAGCCGGGAATGCGCGCCGCGCGTTGTTTGAGCGCGCGCCCGGCCGCACTCAGGCGCACCAGCACGCGGCGTTCGTCCTGCGTGTCACGCAGCCGCGACACCAGGCCCGCCGTTTCCAGGCGCTTGAGCAGCGGGGTGAGCGTGCCGGAGTCCAGGTAAAGCCGTTCGCCCAGCTCGGACACCGTGAGCCCATCGCTTTCCCACAGCACCAGCAAGGCCAGGTACTGCGGGTAGGTGATGCCCAGCGCGTCGAGCAGCGGTTTGTAGAGCTTGGTCATGGCCAGCGAGGCCGAATACAGCGCAAAGCAGAGCTGGTTGTCCAGGCGCAGGGCCTGGTCGGACAGGGCGTTGCTGGGGGTGTTGCGTGTGGTCATGGCCTGTAATGTAGAGGGCAATTAAATTGCGTGCAATTCAATTGCGAATAACCACAGGTCGTGCAAGGCTTCATGGACGCCTTGCGCGGGGTAGGCCTAAACCATCAGCGGCTCGTTTTGCATTTCCTCGATCTGCTCCACCAGCATGTCCACCTGGCCCTGCCAGTAGTCGCGGCTGCCAAACCAGGGGAAGTTGATGGGAAAGGCCGGGTCGTCCCAGCGCCGGGCCAGCCAGGCGCTGTAGTGAATCAGACGCAGCGTGCGCAAGGGTTCGATCAGGGCCAGCTCGCGCCGGTCGAAAGGGCGGAACTGCTCGTAGCCCTCCACCAGCGCGCTGAGCTGCTGGGTTTGCTGGCGGCGGTCGCCGCTGAGCAGCATCCACAGGTCTTGCACGGCAGGGCCGGTGCGGGCGTCGTCCAGGTCCACAAAATGGGGGCCTGCACCCGGCAGGTCGGCCGGCGTCCACAAAATGTTGCCGGGGTGGCAGTCGCCGTGCAGGCGCAGGCGCTGGATGCCACCCTCGCCGCCTGGCACATGGGCGCGCAGCACCGGGTGTGCCTCAATCAGCGCCAGTGCCTCTTGCAGGGCCGCAGCCCAGGCGGTTTGCACCTCGGGCGCCACCATGTGGTGCGTGAGCAGCCAGTCGCGCGGCTCGTGCGCGAAACTGGCCACGTCCAGCGCCGGGCGGGCCTTGAACGGCCGGGCCGCGCCCACCGTGTGGAGGCGCGCCAGAAACCGGCCAATCCATTCCAGCACCTCAAAGTCGTCCAGCTCGGGGCGGCGCCCGCCGCGGCGCGGGCTCACCGCAAACGCGAAGCCGCCAAAGTGGTGCAGCGTGGCGCCGTGCACCACCAGCGGCGGCACCGCGGGTATTTCGGCCGCCACCAACTCGGTGGCAAAGGCGTGCTCTTCGGCAATCTGCGCGTCGCTCCAGCGCCCGGGCCGGTAAAACTTGGCCACCACCTGGTCGCAGCCGTCAAACGGGGTTTCCAGATGGATCTGGTACACCCGATTTTCAAAGCTGTTGAGCGCGCTCAGGCGCCCGTCGCCCCACAGGCCGATGCTGGCCAGGGCGTCCTGCACCACGTCGGGTGTGAGGGCTGTGTACGGGTGCAGGTGGGCAGAGGTCATGCGGCATTGTCGCCGGACGCGAGGTGCAGATTCAGGGGCCTCGCCTATGATCGGCGCATGTCGAAAGCCGCCGAGAAAAAACGCCCGCCACCCACCCTGCACGAACAACTGCCCGAACTGCGCCCCGGCCAGTCGGTTGAGCTGCTCAAAGAGCTGCACATCCTTACCCGCGAGGGCAAGCTCAACCAGGACACGCGGCGCAAGCTCAAGCAGGTTTACCACCTGGTTCAGTTCATTGAGCCGCTGCTGGCCGAGGTGTTGACGGCCCGGGGCGACGTGACGCTGGCCGATCACGGCGCGGGCAAGTCCTACCTGGGCTTCATCTTGTACGACCTGTTTTTCAAAGACAAGGCGGTGGGCCACGTGCATGGCGTCGAGTCGCGCGCCGAGCTGGTGGACAAGTCGCGCGCACTGGCGCAGCGGCTGGGCTTTGCGCGCATGGCCTTTCTGGCTACCACGGTGCAGCAGGCGCTGACCCACCCCGAACTGCCCGCCACCATCGACGTGGTGACCGCGCTGCACGCCTGTGACACCGCCACCGACGACGCCATTGCCTTTGGCCTGGCCAAGCAGGCGCAGTGCATGGTGCTGGTGCCGTGTTGCCAGGCCGAGGTGGCCGGCGTGATGCGCCAACACAAGGCGCTGAGCCTGTCGCGCACGCCGCTGGCCGAGCTGTGGCGCCACCCGCTGCACACGCGCGAATTTGGCAGCCAGATCACCAATGTGTTGCGCTGCCTGCAACTGGAGGCCCATGGCTACAGCGTCACGGTGACCGAGTTGGTGGGTTGGGAGCATTCGATGAAAAACGAGCTGATCCTGGCCCGTAGAATGACCGACGACCGGGGTGGCGCACGCGCCCGGTCCCGTGAGCGCCTGTTGCAGGTGCTCGAAACCCTGAATTTGCAAGAACTCACGCAGCGTTTCGCGGTCTGACTCCCTCAGCCGCGCAGCGCAGTCAGGCTCGCTGTGGTCTGGCGCTTTTCGTGGCGGCACCGCTGTGCCGCCGTTGCCCGGTGTTCAAGTCAGCGCATCGCTGATGCCGGTTGGCCTGGTGGCTTTGCCTGCGGCGCGTCCGCAATGCGAAGCCTGTGCATCCAGGCACCCACCCAGGAGAACCTGCCCATGGTGACCGACTTCTCTTTCCTCATGCAGACCATGGCCTGGCCGCTGGTGCTGCTGCTGGCCTGGTTTCTGGCCGAGCGCTTCTACGAGCTGTGGCGCATACCGCGCGTCTCCAGCTACGTGGCGGTGGGCTTGCTGGGTGGCCTGCTGAACCTGCCCGGTCTCACCGGTGACGTGCCCGGCCTGCCTTTTCTGGCCAACGTGGCACTGTCGCTGGTGCTGTTCGAGCTGGGCTACCGCATCAACCTGCGCTGGTTTCGCCACAACCCGTGGGTGTTGTTGCTCGGGGTGGTCGAATCCTCCGTCACCTTTGGCCTGATCTACGCCGTGACCGGCTGGTTTGACTTGGCGGTGGACGTGCGCCTGATCATCGCGGCGCTGTGCATATCGGCCTCGCCGGCCGGCATTGTGAGGGTGGCCAACGAGCTGCGCAGCGCCGGCCAGGTCACCGAGCGCGTGTTGCACCTGTGTGCCATCAACTGCCTCATGTCGGTGCTGGCGCTCAAGCTGGTGGTCGGCTACTGGTACCTCAGCACCTCGGGTGACCTGGTGCTGGCGGCCTTTGGCAGCATCCACGTGCTGGCCACATCGGTGGCGGTGGGTGCCTTGCTGGGGGTGGCGGTGCCCTGGCTGCTGCGCCAGCGCGGCTCGCACGAGCGCAGTGTCACCGTGGTGTTTGCCCTGGCGGTGCTGCTGCTGACCACCATGTCGTATGGCTTGAAACTGTCGCCCTTGCTGGCGGCGCTCACCTTCGGCATCGTGGCACGGGAGCGCCGCGTGCACCTGACCAACGCGCAGCGCGACTTTGGCACCGCCGGGGACCTGCTCTCGGTGTTTTTGTTTGTCTACATCGCCTCGCTGCTGAACTGGGCCGATGTGGGCACCGGTGCGCTGCTCGGTGCGCTGCTCATTGCGGTGCGCGCTGTGTCCAAGGTGGGTTGCAGCCTGGCGGCGGCGCGGTTGTCGGGCATTACCGAGCGCAAAGGCTTGCTGACCGGTCTGGCACTCACACCCATGTCGGCGTTTGCCATTTTGTTGCTGGAACAAAGCCGTATTTACGGCTTCGCCCCGGCGGTGCAGGTGCTCTCGGCCATGGCCGGCATGATGCTGGTGCAAGAGCTGCTGGGCCCGCTGGTGACCCAGCGCGCCCTGATGGCGGCCCAAGAGACCCATGTGACAAAGGAGGGCTGAGCCATGCCACTGGAAACATTCAAAGCCTCGAAATCGCTCACCATGGGCGTTGAGCTGGAACTGCAGCTCGTCAACACCTACGACATGGACCTGTCCAGCAGCGCCAACGACCTGCTGGAGTTGTTGCGGCGCAAGCCCTTCCCCGGCGTGGTCACGCCCGAGATGACGCAGAGCATGATCGAAATTGCCACCGACATCCAGACCGAACACGGCCCGCTGCTGGGCCAGCTGCGCGAGATTCGCGACACGCTGGTGAAGGCCGGCGACCGGCTCAACATTGAACTTGCGGGCGGCGGCACACACCCGTTTCAGCGCTGGTTTGAGCAGCGTATTTTCTCCAAGCCGCGGTTTCAAGAGCTGTCGGGCCTGTACGGTTATCTGGCCAAGCAGTTCACCGTGTTTGGCCAGCACGTGCACATTGGCTGCGCCAGTCCCGACGAAGCCTTGTTTTTGCTCCATTCGCTCAACCGCTACGTGCCGCACTTCATTGCGCTGTCGGCCTCCTCGCCCTTTTCGCAGGGCGTGGACACGCTGTTTGACTCGGCCCGCCTGAACTCGGTGTTTGCCTTCCCCTTGAGCGGTCGCGCGCCCTTCATGCTCAGCTGGGAAGCGTTTGCGAAGGTGTACTTCACCAAAATGGAGTCCACCGGCGTGGTGAAGTCCATGAAAGACTTTTACTGGGACATCCGGCCCAAGCCGGAGTACGGCACCATTGAGCTGCGCGTGTGCGACACGCCGCTGACTGTGGAGCGCGCCGCTGGTCTTGCCTGTTACCTGCAGGCGCTGTGCCGCCATTTGCTGGAACGCAGCGAACCACCGCCCGAAGAAGACGACTACCTCGTCTACACCTACAACCGCTTCCAGGCCTGCCGCTTCGGCCTCGACGGCATGATGGTCAACCCCAAGACGCGGGAGCAGATCAGCATCCGGGAAGACATTCTGTCCACCCTGCGCCAATTGAGCCCCCACGCGGACGCCTTGAACTCGCAGGCAGCGCTGGACGAGATAGAGCGCACCGCCGCGCGCGAGGGCAACCACGCCAGCTACCTGCGCAAGCAGTTTGCAAAGGGTGGCAGCGTGGAAGGGGTGGTGCGCGCCAGCGTGGAGGCCTTGCGCAGCGGGCCGGTTTGAGCACGCGCCGCGTTGTCTGCCCCAGGCGCGGCGTGACTTCAGCGAGCGAACCGCTTTCGCGTCAGCGCCAGGGCCAGCCAGAAGGCGGCTCCTGTGTAAAAGATGAGCACCCCGGCATGCAGCCACGGCTTGTCTGGCCATTGGTCCATGAACAAAGGGCGCACCAGCTCCACCGCATTCGTCAGCGGCAGCCAGTCTGAAATGGCCCGCACCACACCCGGCAGTTGCTCTCGCGGAAAGAACACCCCCGATAGAAACATCATGGGCGTGAGGAACAGCGTGAAGTAGTAGGTGAAAAAGTCGTAGCCCTTGGCCAGGGCGTTGAACACCAGCGCAATGCACGAAAACGTGACGCCCACGCCCAGCAGCACCGCCCAGGCCAGCAGCAACTTGGGTGAATGGCTGATGCCCAGCGCCAGCATCACGACCATGATGGCCGTGACCGAAAACAGCGCCTTGAAACCGGCCCACAGCATCTCTGCCAACACCACGTCGTCCAGGCTCACCGGCGCGTTCATGATGCCGTCCCAGGTTTTCTGCACGTGCATGCGTGAAAACGCCGAATACAGCGCTTCAAAGCTCGCCGCGTTCATGGCGCTCATGCAAATGCTGCCACTGGCCAGGAACAAGATGTAAGGCACCGCCACTGCGCCTTGCGGCGTGTTGACGGTGACTTGCCCCACCAGCGCGCCCATGCCGTAGCCAAACGCCACCAGCCACATCAGCGGCTCGGCGATGTTGCCCACCAGGCTGGGCACGGCCAGCTTTTTCCACACCAGCCAATTGCGCAGAAACACCGGCCACCAGCGTGCCGAGAGGCGCGGTCGCGCCCAATGAGACAAGGGTGCAGGCACCGCAGGGGTTTCCATGTCAACCTTCCTCCCGGATCTGTCGGCCGGTCAATTTCAAAAACAGGTCTTCCAGGTTGGCCGGCCGGTGCAGGGTGCGCAGTTGGGGCTGATCGCTCAGCGCGCCCAGCAGCGGGCGGGCCTGTGCGGTGTAGAAAAACACGGTTTCGCCGCTCACCTCCACGCGCGCGGCCAGGGCGCGCACGCTGGCGTGCGCCTCGTCCCGGGCCAGCGCCAGCGCGCCGTGGCCATACACCTCCACCACGTCGGGCTCCAGGTGCTGTGCAATCAGCTCGCGCGGGCGCCCCTCGGCAATCTTGCGGCCGTGGTCCAGCACCAGCAGGCGCGAACACAGTCGTTCGGCCTCGTCCATGAAGTGCGTGGTCAGCAAAATGCTCTTGCCCTGTTGCAGCAGCAACTGCAGGCGCTCCCACATCAGGTGGCGCGCCTGCGGGTCCAGTCCGGTGGTGGGCTCGTCCAGCATCAGCAGTTTGGGGTCGTTCACCAGCGCCCGCGCCAGGCTCAGCCGGCGCTTCATGCCGCCGGAGAGTTCGCCGGGCTTGGCATCGGCCTTGTGTGAGAGCGCGGCAAATTCGAGCAGCTGCGGGATGCGCGGGCGAATCTGTGCGGCGCTCATGCCGAAGTAGCGGCCATACACCAGCAGGTTTTCAGCGCACGAAAAGTCCGGGTCCAGCGTGTCCATCTGGCTCACCACGCCCAGTTGCGCCTTGATGGCCAGCGCATCGCGCGGCATGTCCAGCCCAAAGGCCGTGATCTGCCCGGCATCGGGCGCCGTCAGCCCCAGACACATGCGGATCGTGGTGGTCTTGCCCGCGCCATTGGGCCCGATCACACCCAGACACTCTCCCGGGGCGATGCTGAACGACAAATCGTCCACCACCGTGGCATCGCCGTAGCGCTTGACGAGGTGCTGGCAGGTGAATAGAGGGGCTGTCACGGGGATCTGGGTGCGGTTGTGGGGTGGGCCGATTATGGCCAGAGGCATTGCAACTAGAATCGGTTCGCCCGCCTGGGCTGAAACAATCAGAGAGGAAAAAAATATGTTGAAACGTTTGTGTCTGGCCTTCACGGTGAGCACGGGCTTGCTTCTGGCCGCTTGCGGTGGTGGCGGTGGTGACGCGCCTGCCGTGACCGCTGTTCCGTTGTCGATCACGAATTACGACGACACAGCCATGGTGGTGGCTGCCAGCGTCGCGGGCAGTGTATCGGTGTACGAGAATTTTGTAGGTTCCTCCGCTGGTGCCGCTGAAAACGAGCCCACTTCGTCCTACAGCGCGCTGGGTTCGGGCAAGGTCGACGCGATTGCCCGTTTCGCGCTGGATCGGGTGTTGTCGGGTCAAACGAGCAAGCTCAAGTCGGCGGCCGTGGAGACCGGTTCAGATGCCTGTCCCTATGGCGGCACGTTGTCGTTCAGTTTCAACGACGCAGACAACAACAGGGTGGAATCGGCGGGCGACTCGTTGACGTTGGATGCCAGCAATTGTGTCGTGGAGTCCGGGCAGCCGCCGGTCAATGGTCGTCTGAAGATCACCATCAACTCGCTCAATATCGATGCCAATGGATCCCTTGTCAGCGCCTCTCTGACCCTGGCGTTCACCAACTTCAGCAGCGATGGATTCGTGCTGAATGGATCTGTCACGGTGTCTGCCAGCCCCACCACTTTGACGCTTGCGTACAGCAATTTTTCGGGCAGCTACAAGGGCGACAACCTGACGTACAACTTCTCCGTGGTCCAGCAAGTGAACGTGTACCCGAACACCCTCGCGGTCAATGGAAGCATCGTGATCAATGGCAGTTCCTACGAGTTGTCGACCCCAGTGGTCATCCGACTGGGCAACGTATCGCCGGAAGCCGGTGTCTTGCGCATTGCCGACAGGTCCGGTAACCGCGTCGATGTGGTGATGTCCAACTCGGGTTTTGTGTCCAACCTGTACCTGTCTGGGGATGAGGTGGTGGATGACAGCACCCCGCACCTTTGGTCGGAGCTGTAAATCCCAGCCCAAAAAAACCGCCTCAGGGCGGTTTTTTTTGGACAGATCACCGGCAGCGAAAGTGCCTGAACCTCCTGGGGATAATCATGGGTATCTTCTGACTCCATCATCCCTCCATGCCGTTCTCCGTTTTCCTCCAATACCTCCTGCCCAAGCGCGCGCTGACCGAGTTTGCCGGTCGGTGCGCCAATTCGCGGGCTTCGTGGTGGGTGCGCCATGTCATTCCCTGGTTCATTCGGCGCTACGGCGTCAACATGGCCGAGGCCGCCAATCCGGACCCGCGCAGCTACGCCACGTTCAACGAATTTTTCACCCGCTCGCTCAAGCCTGGTGTGCGCCCCCTGGCGCGTGCCGACTTTGTGTGTCCGGTGGATGGCGCGATCAGCCAGTACGGTCCGATTCAGCGCGACCAGATCTTTCAGGCCAAGGGCCACCACTACAGCACGCGGGCGCTGGTGGGTGGTGATGCCGAACTGGCGGCGCAGTTTGACGACGGGGCGTTTGCCACCATTTACCTGAGCCCCAAGGACTACCACCGCATCCACATGCCGGCCGCCGCGCGTCTGCGCCGCATGATTCATGTGCCCGGCGACCTGTTCTCGGTGAACCCGGCCACGGCGCAAGGCGTACCGGGCTTGTTTGCTCGCAACGAGCGCGTGGTGTGCGTGTTTGATGCGCCCCACGGTGGCCGTGGCGGCCAGGACACCCGACCGTTCGTGCTGGTGCTGGTGGGCGCCACCATCGTGGGCAGCATGGCCACGGCATGGCATGGCGTGGTGAACCCGCCCCGCCCTGGCAAGGTGCGCGAATGGACCTACGACGAGCCGGCGCTGCAGTTGCAACGCGGTGAAGAAATGGGTACCTTTTTGCTGGGTTCCACGGTGGTCATGCTCTGGCCCAAAAACACCATCGACTTCAACCCGCAGTGGGCCGCAGGGCAGGGCGTGCGCATGGGCGAGGCCATGGGCCAGGCGCTTTCTGCCACGCGACCCCACTGACATTTTTAATTGCAAGGCATCACCATGACCACCCTCGGTACCCCTCTGTCTCCCTCGGCCACCCGGGTCATGTTGCTGGGCTCCGGCGAACTGGGCAAGGAAGTGTTGATTGCCCTGCAGCGCCTGGGTGTGGAGACCATCGCGGTAGACCGCTACGACAACGCGCCGGGCCAGCAGGTGGCCCACCATGCGCGCACCATCACCATGAGCGACCCGGCGCAACTGCAAGCCTTGGTTGAGGCTGAGCGCCCGCACCTGGTGGTGCCCGAAATTGAAGCGATTGCCACGCCGGTGCTGCAAGCGCTGGAAGCGGCTGGCGTGGTGCGCGTGGTGCCCACGGCGCGAGCGGCGCGCCTGACGATGGACCGTGAGGGTATTCGCCGACTGGCCGCTGAAACGCTGGGTTTGCCCACCAGCCCGTACCAGTTTTGCGATTCGCTGGCCGAACTGCAAGCCGCCATTGACGCGGGCATTGGCTACCCCTGCATCGTCAAGCCGGTCATGAGCAGCAGCGGCAAAGGCCAGAGCAAGATCGACGGCCCGGCCGATGTGCAAACCGCCTGGGACTACGCCATGGCCGGCGGCCGGGTGGGGCCGGGCCGCATCATCGTGGAAGGCTTCATTGACTTCGACTACGAAATCACCCAGCTGACCGTGCGGGCCATGGGGGCCGACGGGCAGATTGAAACGCATTTTTGCGACCCCATTGGCCATGTGCAGGTGAGCGGTGACTACGTGGAAAGCTGGCAGCCGCACCCCATGACACCGGCCGCGCTGGCCGAGTCGCGCCGCATTGCCAAGGCGGTGACGGACGATCTGGGCATGGGGCACGATGGCCAGCCATCGGGCCTGGGCCTGTATGGCGTGGAGCTGTTTGTGAAGGGCGACCAGGTGTGGTTCAGCGAAGTGAGTCCGCGCCCGCACGACACCGGCATGGTGACCATGATCACCCAGTGGCAAAACGAATTTGAGTTGCATGCCCGCGCCATTTTGGGTTTGCCGGTGAGCACCACGCTCAAGAGCCCGGGCGCCAGCGCGGTCATCTACGGCGGTGTGGACGCGCACGGCATCGTGTTTGACGGCGTGGACGACGCCTTGCGCGTGCCCAACAGCGAGGTGCGCCTGTTTGGCAAACCCGAGAGCTTTACCAAGCGCCGCATGGGGGTGGCGCTGGTGCATGACGCCGATGTGGACGTGGCGCGCACGCAGGCCAAGCTGGCCGCCAGCAAGGTCAAGCCGCGCAAAGCCTGACGCGGCTCAGGCTTTGCGCCCCGCCGCCTGGTGGATGGCCGCCCGCACCCGCGGGTAGGTGCCGCAGCGGCAGATGATGCCGCTCATGGCTTCATCAATCTGCTCGTCGGTGGGTTGCGGGTGGACGGTGAGCAGGGCGTGGGCTTGCATGATCTGGCCGCTTTGACAGTAGCCGCACTGCACCACGTCCAGCGCGGTCCAGGCCGCGCGCAGCGCGTCGGCCACCGGGCCTTGCAGCCCTTCAATGGTGGTGACCGACTTGCCCGCCGCGCTGCCCAGTGGCGTCACGCACGAGCGGGTGGGCACGCCGTCCAGGTGCACGGTGCAGGCGCCACACAGCGCCATGCCGCAGCCAAATTTGGTGCCCGTGAGCTGCAGCTCGGCGCGCAGCACCCACAGCAAAGGCGCATCGGGTTCGACATCCACCTGGGTGGGCTGGCCGTTGAGTTGAATCGGGGTCATGGTGGGATTTTGGTGGGCGGGGACGTGTTCAGGCCAGCCGCAGGGGCAGGCTGCGCAGGCGCTGGCCGGTGAGCGCAAACAGGGCGTTGGCCACGGCGGGCGCAATGGGCGGCAGGCCTGGCTCGCCCACGCCCTCGGGTGGTTCGGTGCTGGGCATCACGGCGCATTCCACCGCAGGGCATTCGTTCATGCGCAGTGCGGCCTGGTCGTGGAAATTGCTGGCCTGCACCTGCCCGTTGACGATGTCAATCTGGCCATAGAGCGCGGCCGATAGGCCGAACACAATGCCGCTTTCCAGCTGTTGCACGATCAGCTGCGGGTTCACCGGCGTGCCGCAGTCGATGGTGCACCACACCCGGTGCACCTGGATGCTGTTGTCGGCCCGCACGGAAACCTCGGCCACCTGCGCCACCACCGAGCCAAACGACTCGTGCAGCGCCACGCCGCGTGCGCGCCCTGGCGCGGCAGGCTGGCCCCAGCTGCTCATGCTGGCCACCTTCTGCAGCACCGCCAGGTGGCGCGGGTGCCGCTGCAGCAGGCTGGCGCGAAAGGCCACCGGGTCGGCTTGTGCGGCGTGCGCCACTTCGTCCAGAAAGCATTCTTTGAAAAACGCCTGGTGAGAGTGCCCCACGGCACGCCAGAAGCCCACTTGCAGCGGCAAGTCCACCGCTTCATGGGCAATGCGCGCGGCGGGCCATTCGTAGGGCTGGTCAAAGGCGCCTTCGGCGCTGGTTTTGTCGGGCCCGCCGCTGGGCAGGCCAAAGTTGCGCTTGAGCACCTGCGGCATGATGGCCTGGCCCGCCGAGGTGTTTTTCCAGGCCAGCAGCCCGCCCTGCGCGCTCAGCCCGGCGGTGAAGCGTGACACGCAGGCCGGGCGGTAAAAGTCGTGTTGCATGTCTTGTTCACGCGACCACACGGTTTGCACCGGCGAGCCTTCGGCGGCGCGGGCGATGGCCGCCGCCTGGGCAATGAAGTCCACCTCCAGCCGGCGGCCAAAGCCGCCGCCGAGCAGCATCACGTTCACCGTCACGGCTTCGGGTTTCAGGCCCAGCACGCCCGCCACCGCGTTGCGGGCCATGCTGGGCACTTGCGTGGGTACCCACACGGTGGCCTGGCCGTCTTTCAGCAGCACGGTGCAGTTCATGGGCTCCATGGTGGCGTGCGCCAGGTAAGGGGCACGGTACTCGGCGCTCACGGTGCGGGCCGCGCCTCGCAGCGCCGCATCCGCGTCACCGGTGCTGTAGTAGCTGAATCCTTTGGCACCGTCTTCCAGGGTCTGGGCCAGCTGGGTCATCACGGCGTCGCTGTTGAACGTGGCCAGCGCGCCGTGGTCCCAGGTCACGCTCACCGCGCCCAATGCGCGCTGCGCTTGCCAGGGACGGCCCGCGATCACCGCCACACCGCCGGTGCCACCGTGCAGCGGCTCCACGGCCAGCACATGGCGCACGCCCGGCGCAGTGGTGGCCTGGGTGGCGTCGAACCGGGCCACGCGTCCGCCCAGCGTGGGGCACATGGTGACCGATGCATACAGCAGGTCGGGCGGCAGCACGTCCATGCCAAACTGACCGCTGCCCGTGATCTTGGCCTGGCTGTCCAGCCGGTGCATGGGCTGGCCAATGAGCTTGAATTCGGCCGGCGTCTTGAGCCGGATGCTGGACGGCACGCCGACCAGCGCCGCTGCCGCCACCAGTGAGCCGTAGCCCGCCATTTGCCCGCTGGGGCCCAGCACCTGGCCGCGCTCGGTGCGGCAGTCGGCCAGCGCCACGCCCCACTGTTGCGCCGCCGCCGCCAGCAGCATCTGGCGCGCCGCCGCACCGGCCTCGCGCATGGGCAGCCACAGGTCTTTCACGCTGGACGAGCCGCCCGTCATCATCACGCCCACATGGCCCATGGCCTTGGCCGTGAGGTGGCTGGCCACGCGGCGCACCAAACCCTGGCTGTCGGGGTGAAACGGCAGGCCGTCCACCACCACGCTGATGTTGTTGTAAATCTTGTCGATGGGCGCCATTTCGGTGGTGACGCGACCCCAGTCGGCGTCCAGTTCGTCGGCCAGCAGCATGGACAGCGAGGTCAGCACGCCCTGGCCCATTTCGCTCTTGCTCATGATGACGGTGACCGCGCCGTCGGCGCCGATCTTGACCCAGCCATTGAAGGCCGCCTGGCCGGGTTCCACCGGCAGTGGGTCGTCGGTCAGCAGCCGCTGGCGCGGCGGCAGTACCGACCAGCCCAGCACCAGTGCGCCAGCGGCTGCCACGGTGCCGAGGATGAAACGTCTGCGGGTGGTGGTCATGGGGTTTCTAAAGAAGGGATCTGTCGATGGTGATTCTGGCTGGGTTGGGGCGTCTGCACCGCTCATTCATGGCGCAGCGCGTCAATGGGGTCCAGCCGCGCCGCGCGGCGCGCCGGGAAATAGCCAAACAGCACGCCAATGCCGGCGGAAAACACGAACGACAGCAGGTTGACACCGGGGTTGAACACGTAGGGCACGTTCATCACCGCCGACAGGCCAATGGACGCTGCCGTGGCCAGCACAATGCCGATGATGCCACCCAGCGCAGCCAGCACCACCGCTTCAATGAGGAACTGCAGCAGCACCTCGCGCTCCAGCGCACCAATGGCCAGGCGCAGGCCGATCTCCCGCGTGCGCTCGGTCACGCTCACCAGCATGATGTTCATGATGCCGATGCCGCCCACCAGCAGGCTCACCGCAGCCACGGCGCCCAGCAGCGTGGTCAGCACCTTGGTGGTGCCCGAGAGCGTTTCGGCCAGCTGCTTGGTGTCCAGCACGTTGAAGTTGTCTTCGTCGGTTTCGGCCAGTTTGCGGCGCTCGCGCAGCAGCTGGGTCAGGCCGGTCTTGACGCGGTCGGCGTCGCTGCCGTCGGCCATGGACACCAGCAGCGTGTTGACCCGCGTGTTGCCGGTGATGCGCCGCTGCAGCGTGTTGATGGGCATGAGTACCGTGTCGTCCTGGTCGTTGCCAAAAGCGCCCTGGCCCTTGGACGCCAGGATGCCGACGATTTCGCACGACATCTGCCTCACCCGCAACTGGTCACCCAGCGCGGCCTGGCCGGCAAACAGTTCGCGCCGCACGGTTTCGCCGATCAGGCACACCGCCGCACCGGCGCGCAATTCGTCGTTGGTGAACTCACGGCCCTCGGCCAGCTTCCAGTTGCCGGTGACGAGCCATTCGTTGGTGCTGCCGATGATGCTGCTGGTCCAGTTGCGCCCGTTGGCCACCACGGTGGAGCCGGTGCGCGCTTCCGGCGCGACGGCGATGATGCCGCCGATTTGCGAGGCAATGGCGTCAGCGTCGCTTTCCTTGAAGGCCGTGGCACCGCCACCGCCGCCAGGGCCCATGCGCTGCCCGGGGCGCACCTGCAGCAGGTTGGTCCCCAGGCCTGAAATCTGGTTTTGAATGGCCAGCGTGGCACCGTTGCCCAGCGTCACCATGGTGATGACGGCGCTGACACCGATGACGATGCCCAGGATGGTGAGAAACGAGCGCATGAGGTTGCGCCGAATGGAGCGCAAGGCCAGCAGCAAGGTGTTGAGCCACATGGTCAGTGCACCTCGGCGGTGGGCGGGGCTGCGGTGTCGTGCAGGCCGGCGGGGTGCGGGTTGGGTGTGTCGCTGGCGACCACGCCGTCGACAAAGCGCACGATCCGTTTGGCATAAGCGGCCATCTCGGGTTCGTGGGTCACCATCAGCACGGTGATGCCGTGGTCAGCATTCAGGCGCCAGATCAGTTCCATGATTTCTTTGCTGCGTTGCGTGTCCAGGTTGCCGGTGGGCTCGTCGGCCAGCAGCACGGCGGGCTGTGTGACGATGGCGCGCGCAATGGCCACGCGCTGTTGTTGTCCGCCGGAAAGCTCGGCCGGGGTGTGGTGTTCCCAGCCCTTGAGACCCACCGAGTCGAGCGCGCGCGCCGCGGCGGCATGGCGCTCGGTGGCGGGCTCGCCGCGGTAAATCAGCGGCAGTTCCACGTTTTCTTGCGCCGAGGTGCGCGCCAGCAGGTTGAAGCCCTGAAACACAAAGCCGAAATAGCGCCGGCGCAGCCGGGCGCGCTGGTCGCGCGTGAGCGACTGCACCTGCACGCCCTGAAACGCGTAGGTGCCGGTGGTGGGCGTGTCCAGGCAACCCAGCGTGTTCATGGCGGTGGACTTGCCCGAGCCACTGGGCCCCATGATGGCCACAAAGTCGCCGGCCTGTATGTCCAGGTCCACGCCCTTGAGCGCCTGAAACGCGGTGCTGCCTTCGCCATACACCTTGGTGATGCCGCGCAACCGGATCAGGGGTTGTTTGGTGGTTTGCATGCCGGTGATCCGATCCGGCGCCGGGCCGCCCCAAGCCGGATCAGCCCCCTCGGGGGGCAGCGACCCGCGCAGCGGTGGAGCGTGGGGGCTCGGTGCATCCGGCGCCGGGCCGCCCCAAGCCG
>Ga0208242_100326_pt1 | contig 41586 bp, 39 predicted proteins | sample SubbioAug_CSW13A_FD_184825 | JGI IMG/M metagenome (GOLD analysis project Ga0208242, IMG submission 184825) | Serpentinite rock and fluid subsurface biosphere microbial communities from McLaughlin Reserve, California, USA - CR12Aug_CSW13A (SPAdes) | ecosystem: Environmental > Terrestrial > Deep...
CGACCTGCAGGCGGTGCTCGCCGGCCAGCCCTACAGCGGCGGCCCCGCCACCACCGACACCGGCGCCAGCGCTGCCGCCCCGAAAGGACACTGACCATGCAACGCCGCCAATTCTTCCAGCGCGCGCTGGCCGCCGGCGCCTTCACCGCCGCGGCCGGCACCACCGTCGGCCGATCCGCCCTGGCGGGTCTGCCCGAACCCGTCATCGCCACCGGCCCCGCCACCGCACCGCCCTGGACGCCCCCTGGCGTCACCGGTGCCGGCCGACCCTACCGCCCGGTCGTCACCCTCAACGGCTGGACGCTGCCGTTCCGCATGAACCAGGGCGTGAAGGAATTCCACCTGGTGGCCGAACCCGTGGTGCGCGAAATGGCCCCGGGCTTCCAGGTGAACATGTGGGGCTACAACGGCCAGAGCCCCGGCCCCACGATCGAGGTGGTCGAAGGCGACCGCGTGCGCCTGTTCGTGACCAACCGCCTGCCCGAAGCCACCACCATCCACTGGCACGGCCAGCGCCTGCCCAACGGCATGGACGGCGTCAGCGGCGTCAACCAGCCCCCCATTCCCGTGGGCAAGACCTACGTATACGAGTTCGTCGCGCGCCGGCCCGGCACCTTCATGTACCACCCCCACGCCGACGAAATGACGCAGATGGCCATGGGCATGATGGGCATGTGGGTCACCCACCCCAAGCTCGACGCGCGCGGCCGCCACCCGCAGATCGACGCCGTGGACCGCGACTACTGCTTCCTGCTCAACGCCTTCGACGTGGAGCCCGGCGCACGCACGCCCAACGTCAACACCATGCTGGACTTCAACATCTGGGCCTTCAACAGCCGCGTCTTTCCTGGGCTGGACCCGCTGGTGGCCCGGCTGGGCGACCGGGTGCGGGTGAGGGTGGGCAACCTCACCATGACCAACCACCCCATCCACATCCACGGCATCGAATTCGAGGTGACGGGCACCGACGGCGGCCCGGTGCCCAAGAGCGCCCGCTGGCCCGAGGTCACCACCGACATCGCTGTGGGCCAGATGCGCCAGCTCGAATTCCTGGCCGACGAGCCCGGCGACTGGGCCATGCACTGCCACAAGAGCCACCACACCATGGGGGCCATGGGCCACGGCGTGCCCACCATGATCGGCGTGGACCACCGCGGCGTGGTCAAGGGCCTGCAACAGCTGGCGCCCGACTACATGGTCATGGGCGAGCGCGGCATGTACGACATGAAGGAAATGGAGATGGAGCTGCCGCCCAACACCGCCCCCATGATGACCGGGCAGGGCCAGTTCGGCCCCATCGGCATGGGTGGCATGTTCACCCTGCTGAAAGTGCGCGCCGACCAGGCCCAGAACGACTACCGGGACCCCGGGCACTACACCTACCCCGCCGGCACCGTGGCCTACGAATACCAGGGCCCGCCGCTGGCCGACGCCCCGCGCCCCGCCGCCCCGGCGTCGGCCGACCCCCACGCCGGCCACGGCGCCTCGCCCAGGCCCGCCGATGCCCAGGTGCGCAAGCCGCGCGGGCACCAACACCATTGACACAGGAACCGCTCACATGACCAAAACCGTCTCCCTCACCCTGGCCCTGCTCTCGGGCCTGGCCTTCGCCCTGCCCGCCGCCGCCCACGGCCCGGCCGGCCACGCGCCCAAGGGGGCCATGCCCCACCACGCCCAGCACCACGCGGCCCCGGAGCAGAAGGCGTGGGGCATTGCCGGCCAGGCCAAGAACGCCCAACGCACCATCGAAATCCGCATGACCGACGACATGCGCTTCGCGCCCCACGCCATCGAGGTGAAGCTCGGTGAAACCGTGCGCCTCGTCGCGGTGAACGCCGGGCAGGTACTGCACGAAATCGTCATCGGCACGCCCGAAGAACTCAAGGCCCACGCCGAGATGATGAAAAAACACCCCAACATGGAGCACGATGAGCCCTACATGGCCCACGTCGACCCCGGCCAGCGCGGTGAGATCGTCTGGACCTTCAACCGCCCCGGCAAGTTCGAGTTCGCCTGCCTGATCCCGGGCCACTTCGAGGCCGGCATGGTCGGCCACATCACCGTTCGCCCTTGACCCACTGGAGCTCCACATGCAACGACGCACCCTCCTCCAAGCCGGCCTGGCCGCCCTGGCCGTACCCACTGCAATGACCACCGCCGCGCTGGCACTGGCCCAGACCAAACCCCTGGTCGAAGTCTGGAAAGACCCCAACTGCGGCTGCTGCAAAGACTGGATGGCCCACCTCGAAGCCAACGGCTTCGCCGTGAAGGCGCACGACCAGGGCAACACCGCCGCGCGCCGCCGCCTGGGCCTGCCCGACCGCTACGGCTCCTGCCACACCGCCACCGTGGGCGGCTACGTGGTGGAAGGCCACGTGCCGGCGGCCGACATCCAGCGCCTGCTGCGCGACAAACCCAAGGCCCTGGGCCTGAGCGTGCCGCGCATGCCGATCGGCAGCCCCGGCATGGACGGGCCCGAATACGGCGGCCGCAAAGACCCCTACGACGTGCTGCTGGTGGGCCAAGACGGCAACGCCACCGTCTTCGCGTCCTACCACCGCTGATCCTCAGGAGCGCTCACCATGAACCTGCTTCCCCCCACCTCCCTGGCCCTGTGCATGGCGCTGGCGTGGCCGCTGGCCGCCCACGCCCAAACCGACCACAGCGGCCACCACGCCCCTGCGGCCGCAGTGCCCAGCCCCCCCACCCCTGCCACGGCACCTGCCACCGCCGCCGATCCCTCGACTGCAGCCTCCCTGCCCTGGGCCGAGGCCGAAGTCCGGCGCATCGACGACCAGGCCGGCAAGATCAGCCTGCGCCACGGCCCCATCGCGAACCTGGACATGCCGCCCATGACCATGGTGTTCCAGGTGCAGGACCGCAGCCTGCTGGCTCGCGCCAAGCCGGGCGACCGGGTGCGCTTCACCGCCGACAAAGTCAACGGCCAATACACCGTGTTGCAACTCGAGCCGGCCTCCTGAGCGCCCTCGGAGGCGGTGCAGTAAGCTAGTGGGGCGATGCCCCAACTGCGCTACACCCTGCTGTCGCTGCGGGACCTGCTGGTCTCCTTCGGCCCCTTCATCCTGCTGACCGCCGGCCTGCTGGGGCTGGCCTACTGGTGGCTCAACCCCAACCCGCCGCAGCAGGTGGTGCTGGCCACCGGGCCGGAACAAAGCGCCTACGACACCTTCGGCCAGCGCTACGCCGAAGCACTGGCCGCCTACGGCATCACGGTGGAGTTGCTGCCCAGCGATGGCTCGGCCGACAACGTCGAGCTGCTGCGCAGCGGCCGCGCCGACCTGGGCTTCGTGCAGGGGGGTAGCGGCCACATCCGCGCCGACGACGAGGACACCCTGCAGACCCTGGGCAGTCTGTTCGTGGAGCCCCTGTGGCTGTTCTACCACGAGGCCAGCGCCCAGCGCCTGAACCGGCAAGCGCAACTGAAGGCACTGACCGAACTGCGCGGCTGGCGCGTCAACGTCGGCACCGACGGCAGCGGCGTGCCCCAACTGTTTGCCCAGCTGCTGGACGCCAACCGGCTCGGACCCGACGACCTGCACCTGAGCCGGCTGGCCCAGACCCCCGCCACGGTCGCCTTCCTGGCCGAAGAACTGGACGCCCTGGTGTTCGCCTCCGCGCCCGAATCGCCGCTGGTGCAGATGCTGCTGCAAACCCCTGGCGTGCGGCTCATGAACGTCCAGCAAGCCCAGGCCTACGCACGGCGCTTTGGCTTCCTGGCGCCCGTGGTGCTCCCGCAGGGCGTGGTGGACCTGGCCGCCAACCAACCGCCGCAGGACCTGCACCTGGTCGCCTCCACCACCAGCCTGCTGGCCCGCAGCGACACTCACCCCGCCATCCTGCAGCTGTTCGCACAGACGGCGCAGAGCCTGCACAGCCCACCCGGGTGGTTCAACCGCCTGCGCGAATACCCCAACCTCGACCTGGCCGAAGTCCCCGTGGCCGCCGAGGCCGAACGTGCGCTGCGCAACGGTCGTCCGCTGATGCAGCGCTACCTGCCCTTCTGGCTGGCGAATCTGGTCGAACGCATGTGGCTGGCGTTGGGCCTGATCATCGCCCTGGCCTTGCCGCTGTCGCGGGTGCTGCCGCCGCTGTACAGCTTCCGCATCCGCTCGCGCGTGTTCCGCTGGTACGCCGAGTTGCGCGAGATCGAAACCCGGGCCGAGGCGGAGGTGGCCGCCATCGCCGGGTTGCTGCACGACCTCGACGCGCTGGAAGCCCGCGCCGAGAAAATCCCGCTGCCACTGGCCTACACCGACGAACTCTACGCCCTGCGCCACCACATCGAGCTGGTGCGCCAGCGCCTGCAGCGTCTGGGCCACCAGGTGGCGGAGCCGGCCGATGACGGGCGCCCTTCGGCCAGGGGATAATTGCCATACCGATGAACGACCGCTGGGAGTGACCGCCATGACCACCTTCGTCGACGCCAGCCTGATCGCCGCCGACAGCGCCCTGCGCACCCTGTTCGCGCCCCACCGCGCGGGCCGCCCCTGCCCCACCGTGGCCGAGCCCCTGCAGGCCGACGCCACCCCCCTCCACGACACCGACAAGTGCCTGTCGGGCGCGCTGATGCGCGTCAACCACGTGGGCGAGATCTGCGCCCAGGCCCTCTACACCTCACAGGCACTCGCCGCCCGGCTCGGCCCCGGCACCCCGGCGCAAAAACAGCGCCTCGCCCGCCACCTCGAAGCCGCCGGTCAGGAAGAAACCGACCACCTGGCCTGGTGCAAGCAGCGGCTCGACGAACTGGGCGACCGCCCTTCGCTGCTCAACCCGCTGTGGTACGCCGGCGCCTTTGGTATCGGCCTGCTGGCCGGGCGCCTGGGCGACAAGGTCAGCCTGGGCTTCGTGGTGGAAACCGAACGCCAGGTGGAGGCCCACCTCGACAGCCACATGGACCGCCTGCCCGCCCACGACCACGCCTCGCGCGCCATCGTCGCGCAAATGAAAGACGACGAGGTCCGCCACGCCCGCGACGCCCAGCACGCCGGGGCGGTGGAGCTGCCCGTTCCAGTGCAGGGCCTGATGCGCCTGGCGGCCAAAGTCATGACCACGGTAGCGCACCGCATCTGACGCGGCGTGCCCGGCGGCGTCAACCTCCGCTCAGGGCCTGGACGATGTGCAGTCGGTCGGTGGCAGCCAGCGGCGCATCCAGCCGGAACACCTGCGCGCTGTTGACGAACAGGCGGATGTGGGGGCGCACGGCGCCCTGCTCGTCCACCATGCGAAAGCGGATACCGGGGTACTGCCGGTCCAGGTCGGCCAGCACCTCGCCCACGGTAGTGCCCTCGGCCTCCACCCACGCGGCCTGGGTGTAGGACTGCAAGGCACTGGGTATCAGCACGCGCATCGGTTCACCCCGCCAGCCTCACACCGCGGCGTACACCGCTTCCACCGCCTGGATGGCCGGCAAGTGCCGCGCCAGGCACTGCCAATGGTCGCCCTCGTCCACGCTGCCCCACAGTTCGCCACCGGAGTGCCCCAGGTACAGGCCCAAGGTGGCCTCCCGGTCGGCCGTCATGGCCTGGCGCTTCACCGTCCACCACGCCTGCTCGGCAGGGAAACCCGCCGCCTGGCGGGACCAGCTCAGGCCGCCGTCGCGCGTCACGTAGGCCGCGGGCCGCCCGCCGGGCGACGTCCTCGGCCACACGTCGGTGCCGTCCATCGGGAACACCCAGGCCACGTCGGCATCGCGCGGGTGCACCACCAGCGGGAACCCCACGTCCCCCACCTCCGGGGGCATGGCGCGGCCAATGCGCTCCCAGCGGGTGGCCGGCCGGTCCAGCCGGTAGATGCCGCAATGGTTCTGCTGGTACAGGCGGGTCGGCCGGCTGGGGCATTGGCGGAGGCAGTGCGGGTCGTGGAAGGTCGGCTCCCCGGGCTCGAAGCCTTCCACCACGTCCAGGCCGTCGATCAGGGTCTGGAAAGTGTGGCCGCCGTCGCGGGTTTCGTGCACGCCGCCACCCGACATGCCCAGCACGATGTGCTGCGGATCGTCCGGATCGACGAGGATGGAATGCAGTTTCGGGCCGTCGGGCGTGCCGTCCTGCACCGTGCCCATCCAGGTGCGGAAGTCGGGGTCGTCGTTCAGGCTCGACCACGGCGCCCAGGTCTGCCCGCCGTCTTCGGACCGGAACAGCCCCTGGGGCGAGGTGCCGGCGTACCACACGCCCGGTTGCGAGGCGTGCCCCGGCGCGAGCCAGAAGGTGTGGTCCACGGTGCGGGCGGGCAGCCCGTTCACGGCCGGGCCGAATGCCGGTGGACGGGCCGCCTCCTGCCAATGGGCGCCCAGGTCGGTCGAGCGCAGGATGGTCGGGCCCAGGTGCCCGGTGCGGGCGGCCACCAGCAGCGTGTGGCCATCGCGCGGGTCCAGCACCGCATGGTGAACGATGTGACCCAGGAAGTGCGGCCCATCGAGCCGCCAGGCGGTCCGACCGCCCTCGTCGTGCAGCAACCAGAGCCCTTTACGGGTCGCCACCAGCAGCACCAGGCGTTGCGGCCCAGCATTGGGATTTGCCATGGAGGCCTCCTGCACATGCCAAAGGCGCAGTGTAGACCTGTCTGCTGGAAATGACGAGCCCTGGCGGCGGCCGCCGCCGCTCACTCAGGCGTCGATCAGGTCGAAGCTGGTGGTGATCTCGGCCGTCTTGCCCAGCATGATGCTGGCCGAACAGTACTTGTCGTGGCTCATGGAGATGGCACGCTCCACCGCGGCCGCGGGGATGCCCTTGCCGGTCACGGTGAAGTGCATGTGGATCTTGGTGAAGACCTTGGGGTCGGTGTCGGCGCGCTCACTGGTGAGCTTGACGCTGCAACCGCGCACGTCGTGGCGGCCGCGCTTGAGGATGAGCACCACATCGTACGCGGTGCAGCCGCCGGTACCGGCCAGCACGGTTTCCATGGGGCGTGGCGCCAGGTTGGAACCGCCGTTCTCGGGCTTGGCAGCGTCGGGCGCGCCGTCCATGGCCAGCACATGGCCGCTGCCGGTTTCGGCGACAAAGCCCATGTTAGAGCGGGTACCGGCGGCGCCGGTCCAGGTGACGGTGCATTCCATGGGAACACTCTCCAAAAAACAACAGCAGATTTTTGAGACTTGTTGCAACGCAACAATATCGGGTTTATACTAACTCCATTGTATGCAATCGCTGGTTGCATCGCCCGGGGCCAGCCCCCGCTGTCAGTTGTCTCCTCTGCCCTCTATGGGTGGTTCAAGCCCGGTCACCGCGACCGGGCTTTTTTTTGGTTTTTGGGGTTCTTCGCGGCGCGGGAGCTCACAAGCGGGCCGCAATGGCCTGGCCCATCTCGGTCGTGCTGGCCTGGCCACCCAGGTCGCGGGTGCGCGGGCCTTCTCGCAACACGGCCTCGATGGCGGCCACGACCGCGTCGTGCGCCTGCCGGCCGGCGCCCTGACCACCGGTCAGAAAATCCAGCATCAGCGCACCCGACCAGATCATGGCTACCGGGTTGGCGATGTTCTGCCCGTAGATGTCGGGGGCCGAGCCATGCACCGGCTCGAACAGCGAGGGGAAGCGCCGCTCCGGGTTCAGGTTGGCCGATGGTGCCAGGCCGATGGTGCCGGTGCACGCGGGCCCGAGGTCCGACAGGATGTCGCCGAACAGGTTGCTGGCCACCACCACGTCAAAGCGCTGCGGCTGCAGCACAAAGCGCGCGGTCAGGATGTCGATGTGCTGCTTGTCCACCTGCACCTGCGGGTACGCGGCGGCCATGGCTTCGGCCCGGCCGTCCCACCAGGGCATGCTGATGGCCACGCCGTTGCTCTTGGTGGCCACGGTGAGGTGGCGGCGCGGCCGAGCGGCCGCCTGCTCGAAGGCAAACTTCAGCACGCGGTCGGTGCCGTAGCGGCTGAACACCGACTCCTGCACCACGATCTCGCGCTCGGTGCCGGCAAACATCACCCCGCCCAGGTTGGTGTACTCACCCTCGGTGTTCTCGCGCACGATGAGGAAGTCGATGTCGCCCGGCCGGCGACCGGCCAGCGGGCAGGGCACGCCATCGAACAGGCGCACTGGGCGCAGGTTGATGTACTGGTCGAACTCGCGGCGGAATTTGAGCAGGCTGCCCCAGAGCGAGACGTTGTCGGGCACCGTGGCCGGCCAGCCCACCGCGCCGAAAAAGATCGCGTCCATGCCCTGCAACTGCTGCTTCCAGTCGGGCGGCATCATGTCGCCGTGTTGCAGGTAGTGGTCGCAGCTGGCCCAGTCGATGTGGGTGTACTCCAGCGACAAGCCGAAGCGCTGCGCTGCCGCCTGCACCACGCGCAGGCCTTCGGGCATCACTTCCTTGCCAATGCCATCGCCCGGGATGACAGCGATGCGGTACGTCTTGCTCATGCGGATTCTCCTGTGGAACAGCCGCACATGGTAGTGGCTGGCCGCACCCGGGCGTCTCCGCAGAATCCACACAAAAGCACAAAAAAATGCCACCCTAGGGTGGCATCAAGTCCATCAGGACGTCGTTGGGAACCTTGCAGTTGCTGGCATCCTCTTGTTGTAAGGCCAGCAACTCCCTTGACTCATGTTTTGCGTATAACGCTTCGTGCTGACAGCTTATGGAGTCAATTGTGCACCTGCAGCACGGACTTGCACATCCCCTGTTTAGGGGAGGCGGTGTGCGAAAACTGGCAACCTGACGACAAACCTGGCCCCACCCGCAGGAGAAACCTCACAACAGGCGTCACCGCCGTGGCGGCGGGCGATGGTCCGCACCAGCGACAGGCCCAGGCCCACACCTCCTTCGCGCTCGCTGGCACCGGGCAGGCGGAAGAAGGGCTCGAATATGCGTTCGCGCAGGGCCTCGGGCACGCCCGGCCCATGGTCGCTGACCGACAGCACCCAGGCCGTCAGAGGCCCACTGGCAGGCTGGGGCTCAAGGGCGACGGTCACGCTGGCAGGGTCGCCGTCGCGCAGGCCGTGGCGGCGGGCGTTTTCCAGCAGGTTGCGTACCAGCCGGCGCAACAGGCGCGGGTGGCCCGGCAGCACAGCCGGCGGCAAGCCATCGGCCACCGCCAGGGTGGCGCCGGTGCGGGCGCACTCTTCGGCCACCAGGCCCAGCAGGTCCACCTCTTCGCGCGGCCCCAGAGCGGCGGCATCGGTGGGGTCGGCCAGGTCGAGCCGGCTGGCCAGCAGGATTTCGTCCACCAGCTCGTCGAGCTCGGTGATGTTGCGCTCGATCTCGCGCCGCTGCGCCGCCGGATCGGCCGCGCCGTCCAGCAGCGCCAGCCCCATGCGGATGCGGGCCAGCGGGGAGCGCAGCTCGTGCGACGCATTGGCCAGCAGCGTCTTGTGGGCCACCAGCAGCGACTGCACCCGGTCGGCCGCCGCGTTGAACCGCCTGGCCAGGAAGGCCACCTCGTCCCGGCCCTGCACCGGCAGCCGCGCCGACAGGTCGCCCGCACCCCAGCGCTCCACGCCCCGCTGCAGCGCTTCGAGCCGCTGCGTCAGGCGCCGCACGATGGGGTAGGCGCCCAGCGCCACCGCCACCGCCAGCGCGACCAGCAGGGCCACAAAGCCGCCGAGCGACTGCATCGGCCCGAACGGATCGGACCGGGTGCCGGGGGTGCGGGGCGGGCGCGGCAACTGGATGGTCAGGACCTCGCCGCTGTTGAGCGGCACCACGAACTCGGGGCCCTGGCTGCCGCGCATGCGCTGCGCCGGCGCCTGACCCAGCACCTCGCCGGCGGCATTGCGCACCACCACCTCGCGGCCGGGGCGCTGGGCGCGTTCATGCTCCCATTGCAGGCGCCACATCCAGCCGAGCAGGAGCGTGGTCACGGTGACCGCGGCCACCACCGCCAGCCACAGGCGCAGGGCGAGCTGGCGGTGCAGGCGGGGGATCGCGGCCATGGCGTCAGTCCTGTTGCTTGGCAAACACGTAACCCACGCCGCGCACCGTGAGGATGCGGCGCGGCTGCTTCGGGTCGGTCTCGATGGCCTGGCGGATGCGGCCCATGTGCACGTCGATGGAGCGGTCGAACGCCTCGAGCTCGCGCCCGCGCACGACCTCCATGATCTGGTCGCGCGTGAGCACACGCCCGGCGCGCTCGGCCAGCGCCACCAGCAGGTCGAACTGGTAGGCGGTGAGTTCGCACGGCTGGCCGGCCACGGTCACGCGGCGCGCCTCCCGGTCGATTTCGAGCGAGCCGAAACACAAGGGCGGGCGGGCGCCTTCGGCCGACACGGCGGGCGGCCCGTGGCGGCGGCGCAGCACCGCACGGATGCGCGCAAGCAATTCGCGCGGCTCAAAGGGCTTGGGCAGGTAGTCGTCGGCCCCCATCTCCAGGCCAACGATGCGGTCCATCGGATCGCCTTTGGCCGTGAGCATGATGACCGGCACCTGGGACGCCTCGCCCGGCAGGGCGCGCAGGCGACGACACACCTCCAGGCCGTCCAGGTCGGGCAGCATCAGGTCGAGAATGACCAAGTCGGGCAGGCGCTGCTGCACCGCGGCCAGGCCGGCCATGGCGTCGGCCGCGTGGGTCACCGCGTAACCCGAACGGCCCAGGTACTCGGCCACCATGCCCGCCAGCCGAGCGTCGTCCTCGATCATCAACAGGTGGTCAGGGGTGTTCACCGTCATGGCGGCATCTTGCCACGGCCGCGTCAAGGCCGGCCGCATGGCCGGTAAAGTTGCGTGAAGCCGGCCGGGTCAGCCCGGTGCGCGGGGGGCCACCTCCAGGTGACGGCGCGCCAGGGCCACCAGCACCATCACCGGCAGGCCAATGGCGGTGGTGAACAGGAAGAAGCCGGGATAGCCCATGGCGTCGACCATGCCGCCCGAGTAGCCGCCCAGCGTTTTGGGCAGCAGCGTCATGAGCGAGCTGAAGATGGCGTACTGCACCGCGGTGAAGGACACGTTGGTGAGGCTGGACAGGAAGGCCACGAAGGCCGCGCTGGAGAATCCGGCGGCCAGGTTGTCGGCGGCCACCACCGCGTACATCAGCGGCAGGTCGTGCCCGGCATGGGCCAGCGCCACGAAACCCAGGTTGGTGCCGGCAGCCAGCAGCGCGCCCCACATCAGCGAGCGCATCACGCCCAGCCGGGTGGCGAGGATGCCGCCCAGGAAACCGCCCGCGATGCTGACCACCACGCCGAAGGTCTTGACGGCGTAGGCGATCTCGGGCTTGGAAAACCCCATGTCCTGGTAGAAGACGTTGGAGATGACGCCGAGCACGATGTCGGAAATGCGGTACAGCCCCACCAGCGCCAGCAGCAACCAGGCGGTGCGCGCGCCATAGCGCTGGAAAAAGTCCAGCACCGGCTCGACCCAGGTGGTGCGGGCCTGCTCGCGACTGGCCAGGCCCAGGCGCACCAGGCCCCCGCCCACGGCAAAGGCCGCGGCCAGGCCGGCGGCCATGCGCACCGCCTCCAGCCCCAGCGTGGCCAGCGGCCCAGCGGCCGGGGCCCAGTGCGCCACGCCCTGCCCCAGCAGATAAAACACGCCCACGAACGCCAGCACCGCTGCCAGAAACACCGCCAGCAAACGCGCGTGCGCCGCCGACGGCTGCCGCTCCACCCGGGCCGACACCGCCGGCTCGGGTGTGCACAGCGTCGTCAACAGGCCCACGCCCATGGTGGCGGCCATGACCAGGTAGGTCCACTGCCAGGCCTGGTACTGGTAGCCGCCCTTCACCGAGCCCCAGTGGGCCGCCAGGAACAGCGCCCCGGCGCCGGCCACGATCATGCCCACCCGGTAGCCCGCGATGTAGGCCGACGACAGCAGGCCCTGCTGCTCGGGCCGCGCGATTTCGATGCGGTAGGCGTCGATCACGATGTCCTGCGTGGCCGACATGAAGCCCAGCATCACCGCGAACAGCGCCATCGCGGTGAGCGCCTGCGGGCCGCCGGCCGGATCGGTGAGCGCCATGCCCACGATGGCCGCCACCACGCCGCACTGCGCCAGCAGCAGGTAGGCGCGGCGCCGGCCCAGCCGGGCCGTGAGCACGGGCAGCGGCAGGCGGTCGACCAGCGGTGCCCAGACGAACTTGAACGAGTAGCCAAGCGCCGCCCAGCTGAAGAAGGTGACGGCCTTGCGCTCCACACCGGCCTCGCCCAGCCAGAGCGACAGCGAGGAAAAAATCAACAGCAGCGGCAACCCGGCCGAGAACCCCAGCAGCGCCAGACTCAGCACCCGCCAGTCCCACAGCGCCGCCAGCGTGTCGCGCCAGGAAGGGCCAGAAACCGGGTCGTGAGCAATTGCAACGGGTGGGGGTGCCATGGCCTGATTTTGCCTATCATTGGCACATGTGCTGGCTATGTGACGCAAAAAGAACCGCCCAGGTGGCGGCCCAGGGTGATGCGGCGGCCGACGGCCACCGCTGGTCGTCGCGGCGTGGGTTTCTGCTGGCGGCAGGCGCCGGCGCGGTCACGGCCGCTGGCCTGGCTCCCTCGGCGGCCGACGCCCAGGTGGACGTCGGTCGGGCCTCGGCGATGCGCGGCCTGGTGCCGGCGCAGCAGCTGGAAAACGCCGCCACGCAGCAGTACGGCCAGATGCTGGCCGAAGCCCGGGCCAAAAATGCCCTGGCGCCAGACCACCACCCCCAGCTGGTCAAGCTGCGCGCCATCGCGCGCCAGCTGATCCCCCACACCACGCCCTGGAACGACCGCTCCCGTGGCTGGCAGTGGGAGGTCAACCTGATCGGCAGCAGCCAGATCAACGCCTTCTGCATGCCGGGCGGCAAGATCGCCTTCTATACCGGCATCCTCGACAAGCTGCAGCTCAACGACGACGAGCAGGCCATGATCATGGGGCACGAAATGGCCCACGCCCTGCGCGAGCACGCCCGCGCCCGGCTGGCCAAGACGCAGGCCACCGGCATTGGCCTGTCGCTGGGGGCGCAACTGCTGGGCCTGGGCGACCTGGGCAACCTGGCGGCCAACCTGGGCACCCAGTTGCTGAGCCTGAAGTACAGCCGCGACGACGAGACCGAAGCCGACCTGGTCGGGCTGGAGCTGGCCGCGCGTGGCGCCTACCGGCCGCAGGCCAGCGTCACGTTATGGGAAAAGATGGCCGCCCAGGGCGGCGGCAACGGGCCGGGCTTCCTGTCCACGCACCCGAGCGGGCCCAACCGCATCCGCGAACTGCAATCCAACGTGCCCAAGGTGCAGGGCTTGTACGAGCAGGCCCGGCGCGGCGGCTGACGGCCCCTACAGCCCTCAAATCCCGTCGCGCACGAAGGGGTTGCTGCGGCGCTCCCGGCCAAAGGTGCTTTCCGGGCCGTGGCCAGGGATGAACACCGTGTCGTTGCCCATGGGCCACAGGCGCTGGCGGATGCTGCTGATCAGCTGCTCGTGGTCGCCCTGAGGAAAGTCGGTGCGGCCGATGCTGCCGGCGAACAGCACGTCGCCCACGAAGGCACGCTTGGCCTCGGGCGAGTGGAACACCACATGACCCGGGGTGTGGCCCGGGCAGTGGCGAACGTTCAACGTGCTGTGGCCGACCTGCACCGTGTCGCCATCGGCCAGCCAGCGCGTGGGCGTGAAATGCCCCGCCGGCGGAAAGCCAAACATCACGCTCTGGTGCGGCAAGCCGTCGATCCAGAACTGGTCGCCGGGATGCGGCCCCACGATGGGCAGCTGCAGTCGCTCGGCCAGGGTGGCGGTGCCACCGGCGTGGTCGATGTGGGCGTGCGTCAGCAGGATCTGCGTCAGCTTCAGGCCCAGGCGCTGCGCCTCGGCCAGCACCGTGTCGAGGTCACCACCGGGGTCGATGACAGCGGCGTCCATGGTCTCGTCGCACCAGACGAGGGAACAGTTCTGCTGGAACGGCGTGACGGGGATGGTGAGGTATTGCAGCATGGCCAGGATTGTAGGCAGCCGCTCACAGGTTCGTGGCCGCAATCACCTCGCTGATATCGGTCAACCCCTGCACCACCTTGTCGATGCCGTCCTGCCGCAGCGTCTTCATGCCGGCCCTCAGGGCGCTGGCGCGGATGTCTCCGGCCGGCGAGCGGTGGCGGATGTGGTGCCGGATCTCCTCGTCGTTGAGCATGAGCTCGTAGATGCCGAGCCGGCCCTTGAGGCCCCGGCCTTCGCACACCTGGCACCCTTTTTTGATGAAGGTGCGCAGGTAGCGCCCGCCCTGGCCATCGTCCACCCCGTGGTCGGTCTTCCAGCGCTCGATCTGGGTAGCGATGTCGCGCTCGTCGGTGTGCTGCACGCCGTCGAGGTACTGGGTGGCCAGGGCCTGCAGTTCGTCGTCGGTGGCGGGGCGGCTCTGCACGCACTTCTGGCACAGCCGCCGCACCAGGCGCTGCGCCAGGATGGCCAGCAGCGAATCGGAAAAGTTGAACGGGTCGATGCCGATTTCGAGCAGCCGCGTGATGCTTTCGGGCGCGCTGTTGGTGTGCAGGGTGGACAGCACGAGGTGGCCGGTGAGCGAGGCCTCCACCGCGATGCGGGCGGTTTCCTCGTCGCGCATCTCGCCGATCATGATCACGTCGGGGTCGGCGCGCAGGAAGGTGCGCATGGCCGCGGCAAAGGTCCAGCCGATGCGCGGGTTCATCTGCACCTGGCGCAGGCCGGCCTGGGTGATCTCGATCGGGTCCTCGGCGGTCCAGATCTTGCGGCTGTCGGTGTTGATGTCGGAAATGAGGGAATGCAGCGTGGTGGTCTTGCCGCTGCCGGTGGGGCCGCAGACCAGCACCAGGCCGTAGGGCTTGAGTGCCATGCGGCGCAGGTCCTTGAGGTTTTGCGGGCTCAGGCCGATGGCGTCCATCGGCATGGGTTTGGAGCCGGCCAGCAGGCGCAGCACCACGTCTTCCAGACCGCCGGTGGTGGGCACGGTGACGACGCGCAGCTCGGTCTTCGTGCCCCCAAAACGGGCGAAGTCGATCTTGCCGTCCTGCGGCTTGCGGTGCTCGGAAATGTCCATGCCCGCCATGATCTTGATGCGTGCGACCAGTGCGTAGCGAAAGCGCGACTCCACCTCCAGGTAGCGCACCAGCTCGCCGTCGAGCCGGAAGCGGATCTTGACCGGCTTGGGCGCCGGCTCGGTCTCGATGTGGATGTCGGACGCCTTCTGGGCAATGGCTTCCTCGATCAGCGAGTTGATGAGCCGCACCAGGGTGTTGTCGGACTCGCTGACAACGTCGGCCTCGGGCTCGTTGCTGACGTCCATGGCGGTCTGCAGGTCGAGCGCCAGGTCGCGGGCGGCGGCGTGGTTGTTCGACGGGGCCTGGCGTTTGGCGGCCACGGTGGCCTGGCGCTCGTAGGCCCGGGCAATGGCGGCCGGCAGGCTGCCCGGGGCCGCCAGCACCGGCACGATGCGCCGCTGCGTCATGAAGCGCAGCTCGTCGAGCAGGCGCTGGTCGAGCGGGTCGGCCATCAGCACCACCAGCAGGTCTTCGTGCTGCATCAGCGGCAGCACCGCCTCGCGTTGTGCCACCACCTGCGGCACCATGGCCACGGCGTCGGGCTCGAAAGCGTAAAGGCGCGGGTCCATGATGCGGTTGCCCAGCCAGCCGGCGATCACGTGGCGCAACTGCTGCTCGGTCAGGATGCCCTTGTCCACCATCTGCTGGCCGAGCTGGCGGTGGATTCCGAGCTTGCGTTCTTCGAACTGCGCCTTCAGCGAGTCGCGCAGCTGCTGCTCGTTGATCACGCCGCTTTGCACCAGCGCTTCGCCCAGGTGCCGCGCCCCGTGGGCCTGCGACTGCGGGTTCTGCAGCAATGCCCACAGCTCGTGTGCGTTGCGGGGCTCGGGGTAGTGGGTGGCCGGCGAATCGGCCTGGCCGGTGAGGGGTGGTTCGGTCATGCGCGGGCTCACTTCAGGCAACGGGTGCAAGCATACCCCCTGCGTCCGGGTTCAGGAAACGCCCAGGTGCAGGCGGCCGGAGTGCTTGACCTCCTCCATCACCGCATAGGTGCGGGTTTCGCGCACACCGGGCAGGCGCCACAGCACGTCGCCGGCAAAGCGACGGTAGGCGTCCATGTCGGCCGCACGGGTCTTGAGCAGGTAGTCGAAGCCCCCAGCCACCATGTGGCACTCGAGGATTTCGGGCCGCACCTGCACCGCGGCCTGGAATGCATCGAACACGTTGGGCGTGGTGCGGTCGAGCAACACCTCCACGAACACCAGGAGACCCGCGCCCAGCTTCACCGGGTTGAGCCGCGCCTCGTAGCCCAGGATGTAGCCCTCCCGGGTGAGCCGTTGCACCCGCGCCAGCACCGCGGTGGGCGACAGCGCCACCTGTTCGGCCAGCTTCAAGTTGCTGATGCGTCCATCGCGCTGCAGCGCCTCCAGGATGCGCAGGTCGATACGGTCCAGTCCGTCCATCGTGGCCTCACGGCAAGCAAAAGAACAATTCTCTAACAAACCACATAAAAACAGAATTTAATTCAATACACAACGCTTCACACTGGCAGCCATCACAACCAGGACGCCCCATGAACGCCCCGCTGCCCCACCCTGCCACCCCGGATCCGGCGCTCGGCCCGCTGCCCCGCCCGGCCAGCCGTGCCGCCATCGCCGCGGCCTGGCGTGCGCCCGAGCCGGAACTGCTGCCCGGCCTGCTGGCGTGTGCCCGCCTCAGCCCCACACAACGGCAGGCCGTGCAGGCCCTTGCCACGCGGCTGGTCGAGCCGCTGCGACAAGGCCGGCCCGCCCTGGGCCGCAGCGGCCTGGTGCAAGGCCTTCTGCAGGAGTACGCCCTGTCGTCGCAAGAAGGCGTGGCCCTGATGTGCCTGGCCGAAGCGCTGCTGCGCATTCCCGACGCGGCCACCCGCGACGCGCTCATCCGTGACAAGCTCGCCCACGGCGACTGGGCCAGCCACTTGGGCCAGAGCCCATCGCTGTTTGTCAACGCCGCGACCTGGGGGCTGGTGCTGACCGGCAAACTGGTGGCCACCCACAGCGCCGGCGGGCTGTCGGCGGCGCTGACCCGCCTGTTGCGCCAGGGCGGGGAGCCGCTGGTGCGGCAGGCGGTGGACCGCGCCATGCGCCTGATGGGTGAGCAGTTCGTGGCCGGTGAAACCATCGCCGCGGCACTGGCCGCCGCACGCGCCCGCGAAGCCGAAGGGTTCCGCCACTCCTACGACATGCTGGGCGAAGCCGCCCTCACGGCCCAAGACGCGGCGCGCTACCGCCAGGCCTACGAAGACGCCATCCATGCCATTGGCCGGGCTGCAGGCAAGGCAGGCCCCCATCGGGGCCCAGGCATCTCCATCAAGTTGTCGGCCCTGCACCCGCGCTACAGCCGTGCCCAGCACGCCCGCGTCATGGACGAGCTCTACCCGGTGCTGCGGCACCTGGCCGAGCTGGCCCGCGACCACGGCATCGGCCTGAACATCGATGCCGAGGAGTCCGAAAGGCTTGACCTGTCGCTCGACCTGCTGGAGCGGTTGTGCCAGGAGCCCGGGCTGGCCGGGTTCGACGGCATCGGCTTCGTGGTGCAGGCCTACCAGAAGCGCTGCCCGGCGGTCATCGACCACCTGGTCGGCCTGGCGCGCCGCAGCGGCCACCGCCTGATGGTGCGACTGGTCAAGGGCGCCTATTGGGACAGCGAGATCAAGCGGGCCCAGCTCGACGGGCTGGCCGGGTACCCCGTGTACACCCGCAAGGCCTACACCGACGTGGCCTACCTCGCCTGCGCCCGCCAGCTGCTGGCCGCCCCTGACGCGGTCTACCCCCAGTTTGCCACCCACAACGCCCACACCCTGGCCGCGGTCTACCACCTGGCCGACCCCGCGCAATACTGGCCCGGCCAGTACGAATTCCAGTGCCTGCATGGCATGGGGGAGCCGCTGTACCGGCAGGTGGTGGGCCCCGACGGGCTGGACCGCCCCTGCCGCATCTACGCCCCGGTTGGCACGCACGACACCCTGCTGGCCTACCTGGTGCGGCGACTGCTGGAAAACGGCGCCAACTCGTCCTTCGTGCACCGCCTGGCCGACCCCACGGTACCACTCGCCGAACTGGTGCAGGACCCGGTGGATGCCGTGGAGCAACTGGCCGCCCGCGATGGCGCGCTGGGCCTGCCGCACCCGGCCGTTCCGCTGCCCACCGCCTTGTACGGGATGGCACGGGCCAACTCGCTCGGGGTCGATCTGGCCAGCGACGACCACCTGGGCGCCTTGTTCGACAGCCTGCGGCACAGCCGCCGCGAGCACTGGCTCGCCCAACCGCTGCTCGCGCGTGCTTGGCCCGCAGGCCACAACCCGGCGCCGGCCCAGCCCATCCCACACCCCGCCGACTGGCGCGACACCGTGGGCCGGGTGCGAGAAGCCGACCCGACCGAGGTGAAACAGGCCCTGAGCGACGCCGCCCACTTCGCACCGCAATGGGCCGCCACCCCGCCAAGCGATCGTGCCGCGGCCTTGCTGCGCGCCGCCGACGCCATGCAGGCGAGTCTGCTGCCTTTTTGCAGCCTGCTGGTGCGCGAAGCCGGCAAGACCTGGCCGAATGCCGTGGCCGAGGTGCGTGAGGCCATCGACTTCCTGCGCTACTACGCCGCCCAGGCGCGGCAGGATTTCGACAACGCCACCCACGTTCCCCTGGGTCCGGTGGTGTGCATCAGCCCATGGAACTTCCCGCTGGCCATCTTCACCGGGCAGGTGGCGGCCGCACTGGCCGCGGGCAACCCCGTGCTGGCCAAACCGGCCGAACAGACGCCGCTGGTGGCCACCGAGGCCGTGCGCGTCTTGTGGGCTGCGGGCGTGCCCCGCGCCGCCTTGCAGTTGCTGCCGGGACGGGGTGAGACGGTAGGAGCCGCCCTGGTGGACGACCCACGGGTGCAGGGCGTGGTCTTCACCGGCTCCACCGAGGTGGCCCGCCTGCTGCAACGCAGCCTCGCCCGGCGCCTGGGCGCCCACGGCCAGCCGGCACCTCTCATCGCAGAAACCGGTGGACAAAACGCCATGCTGGTGGACTCCTCCGCACTGGCCGAGCAAGCCGTGCAGGACATCGTCGCGTCCGCCTTCGACAGCGCCGGTCAGCGCTGCTCCGCCCTGCGCCTGCTGTGCGTGCAAGACGACGTGGCCGACCGCCTGATCGCGATGCTCAAGGGCGCGATGGGCGAGTTGCGCGTGGGACCGCCCGCGCGGCTGGACACCGACGTCGGTCCGGTCATCGACACCGAAGCCCGCGACGCCATCGAGCGCCACATCGCCCAGCTGCGCGAGCAAGGCTGCGAGGTGTTCCAGCCCCAGACCGATCCTGCGGCCACCGCACATGGCACCTTCGTCCCCCCCACCCTGGTGACCATAGACCGGCTGGACCGGCTCCAGCGGGAAGTTTTCGGGCCGGTGCTGCACGTGGTGCGTTACCGGCGCGATGCGCTTGACACGCTGCTCGATCGGATCAACGCCACCGGCTACGGCCTGACGCTGGGTCTGCACAGCCGCATCGACGAAACGATTGCCCAGGTCACGGCCCGCGCACGCGCCGGCAACCAGTATGTGAACCGCAACATGGTGGGGGCCGTGGTGGGGGTTCAGCCCTTCGGAGGGGAAGGCTTGTCGGGGACCGGCCCGAAGGCCGGGGGCCCCCTTTACCTCTACCGGCTGCTGGCCCGGCGCCCCCCCGATGCACTGGCCCGCGCCCTCCGCTTCGTGGGTGCACCGGCCCCCCATGAGCCGGCCAGGGAGGTGCGACTGCCCGGCCCCACCGGCGAGCGCAATCTTTACCGCCTGCTGCCGCGGCACATCACGCGGGTGTCGGGTCCACTGACACCGGCACAGCTGGCACAGCCGCTGGACACCGTGCTGTTCGAAGGCAGCCCGGCTTCGCTACTCACCGTGCTGGACCAGCTCGCGCAACGCCCTGGCCCCATCGTGAACGTGTTCGTGGTCGATGACCCGCAGGCGCCATTGCCAGCCGAGGCCGTGTGGATCGAGCGGTCGCTGAGCATCAACACCGCGGCGGCAGGCGGCAACGCCAGTCTGATGGCGCTCGGGCCGACCTGAGCGCAATCCGGCCACAATGGCGGTTTTACCCATCCGCAGGAGACACACCCCCATGAGCAAGGTGGCAATGGTGACCGGTGCCGGCAGCGGCATCGGCAAGGCGTGCGCACTGGCACTGCTGGCCGACGGCTGGCAGGTATTTCTGGTCGGGCGGCGCGAGGACGCGCTGCGCGCGGTGGCCGAGGCCGGCGCAGGCCTCCCCGGGCAGGCCCACACCGTGCCGGCCGACGTGAGCCGTGAAGAGGCGGTGGCGCAGGTGTTCGCCGCCATTCGCGAACGCTGTGGCCGGCTCGACCTGCTGTTCAACAACGCCGGCATTTTCACCCCGTCGCGCACGCCCGACGCCATGCCCTTCGAGGACTGGCGCCGCTCGGTGGACGTCAACCTCAATGGCGCGTTCTACTGCCTGTCGCACGCCTTCCGGCTGATGCGCGAACAGTCGCCCCAGGGCGGCCGCATCATCAACAACGGTTCGATCTCGGCCCACACGCCGCGGCCAGGCAGCATCGGCTACACCGCCACCAAGCACGCGATCACCGGCTTGACCAAGGCCGCGGCACTCGACGGCCGGGCCTTCGACATCGCGGTGGGGCAGATCGACATTGGCAACGTGGCCAGCGACATGACCGAGAAAATGGCCGCTGGCGTGCTGCAGGCCGACGGCAGCGTGCGCCCCGAAGCGCGCATGGACATGGACGCCGTGGTGCAGACCTTCATGGCGATGGCGCGCTTGCCGCTGACGGCCAACGTGCTGTTCACCACCGTGATGGCCACCAAGATGCCCTTCGTGGGCCGCGGCTGACGCGGTACCGCCTGCCAGGTGCGGCGTCAGCGGGCGAGCCAGCGGCGCACCCCGTCACCGGCCACGCGACCGCTGGCCAGGCAGGCCGTCAACAGGTAGCCGCCGGTCGGGGCTTCCCAGTCCAGCATCTCGCCGGCGCAGAACACGCCGGGGTGGTCGCGCAGCATGAGGTCGTCGGTCAGGCCTTCGAGGGCCACGCCACCGGCGGTGCTGATCGCTTCGTCGAGCGGGCGCGGGGCCACCAGGGTCAGGGGCAGCGCGTGCAGCGCCTGGGCCAGCCGCAACGGGTCGCGCAGCGCCTCGGGTGGCAGGGTTTCGTGCAGCAGTGCCACGGCCAGCGGCGTCAGCCCCAGCCGGCCCTTGAGCACCGAACCCAAAGTCTTGCCGCCACGCGGGCGCGCCAGCGCCTCGTGCAGCTGCGCCACGGTGCGGTCGGGCTTGAGGTTGAGCGAGACGGCCACCTCCCCGCGCGCAGCGATCGTGTCGCGCAGTGTGGCCGACGCGGCGTAGACCAGGCTGCCTTCCAGCCCGGTGGCCGTCACCACGCACTCGCCCTTGCGCTCGAAGCGCTGGCCAGTTGCGTCCTCGAACGTCAGCACCACCCCCTTGAGCGGTTGCCCGGCGTGGCGCGTGGCGAGAAAGTCGGACCAGCCGCGCCGCCCGGCCACCCCCACGTCGAAGCCGCAGTTGGCCGGCTGCAACGGCGCTGTGGGCACGCCCTGGGCCTCCAACCAAGGCACCCAGGCCCCGTCGGACCCCAAACGGGCCCAACTGCCGCCCCCCAGGGCCAGCACCACCGCCTCGGCCTGCACCACCACCTCGCCGTCGGGCGCCATGAACGTGAGCCGGTGACCGCCGCCCTGCGGCTGCCAGGCCCCGGTCCAGCGGTGGCGCATGTGGAAACGCACGGGCAGCCCACCCTCGGGGTGACGCAGGCGGTGCAGCCAGGCCCGCAGCAGCGGGGCCGCCTTCATGTCGGTGGGGAACACGCGCTGGGAAGTCCCCACGAAGGTATCGATGCCCAGCCCACGGGCCCAGTCGCGCACGGCCTCGGGCGACAGGGCGTCGAGCCAGCGGCCGCACGCGTCGGCCCGCGCGCCGTAGCGGGTGCGAAAGGCCGCCAGCGGTTCGGCATGGGTCAGGTTCAGCCCGCCTATGCCGGCGAGCAGGAACTTGCGGCCCACGGTGGGCATGGCATCGAACAGGTGCACCGGCACGCCAGCGGCACTCAGCACCTCGGCCGCCATCAGGCCGGCGGGCCCGCCGCCCACCACCGCCACCGTACAGGACAGATTTGCAGTCAAATCGGGGTCTTTCACGCTTGGAACAAGCCCGCATCCTACCCGCCCCATGTCCACCACCACGCCCCAACTGTCCACTGCGGCTTTCGTCACGCTGTTGCTCATTGCCTGCATGATGGGCGCCAACCACGTGGCGGCACGCATCGCCTTCGACCACGGGGTGGACGTGGCCACCGCGGTGACCTTCCGCAGTGGCGTGACGGCGCTGGTGGTGGGTGGGTTGTTGCTGGCCTACCGGGTGCCGGTGCGGCTGACCGCACGCCACCGCAAGGCGCTGCCATTGATTGGCGTGCTGGTGGCGGTGCAGAGCCTGTGCCTGTATTCGGCCGTGGCGCGGTTGCCGGTGGCGCTGGCGTTGCTGGCGTTCAACACCTACCCGCTGTGGACGGCGTTCTGGGCCCGCGTGCTGTACCGACACCGGCCAGATGCGGCCGTGCTGCGCGCCATGCCGGTGATGCTGCTCGGGCTGGGGCTGGCCCTGGATGTGCTGGGGGCCGCTTCAGGGCTGGGGGCCGGGGCACACTGGAGCGCCATCGGCGCCGGGGTGGCGTTTGCCATGGCGGCCGCGGCCACCTTCGGGCTGGCGCTGGTGCTCACGCAGCACGAGGCCGGTGCCCTCGACGGCCGGGTGCGCACCTTCAGCACCATGGCACTGGTGGGCGTGCTGGCCCTGGCGGGTACCGCCACCCAGGGCGGGTTGCACCTGCCCAGCGCCCCCGCCGGCTGGTGGGGGCTGATGGGCCTGACCGCGCTCTACGGCACCGCCTTCACGCTGATGTTCACGGTGCTGCCACGCCTGGGGGTGGTGGGGAATTCGGCGATCATGAACGTCGAACCCATTTTTGCGCTGGTGCTGGCGTGGGCCATCCTGGGGCAGGCGGTGGCTCCCATTCAAGTGGCCGGCGGCCTGATGGTGGTGGGCACGGTGATGTGGCTGGGCCTGCGCAAGCGCTAGCCCCTCAATCCAGCGGCAGGGCGCTGGTGCACTTCACCTCGTCCAGGCAGACGCTGGAACGCACCCCGTTGACGCCCGGCAACTGCGCCAGCGTGCCGAGCAGAAAGTCCGACAGCGCCTTCAGGTCGCGCGCCACCACCTTGAGCACGTAGTCGAAATCGCCGGTCACGGCGTAGCATTCCTGCACCTGCGCCAGGCTGCTGACGACGTCGCGGAACTTCACCACCTCGCGGATGTGGCCGCGCTCCATCGTCACGTGCACAAAGGCCAGCACCCCCAGGCCCACCTGGGTGGCGTCCAGCCGCGCTTCGTAGCGCTTGACCACCCCGCGGTCTTCCAGCCGGCGGTGGCGCCGGTTGCACTGCGCGGGCGACAGGTGGACCGCCTCGGCCAGCTCCAGGTTGGTGGCGCGCCCGTGAGCCTGCAAATGGGCCAGGATACGCCGATCCGTTTGATCCAGATCAATCGTTTGCAATGTTATCTCTCCAAAAACAAATTAATCTTGATTTTGTTGCACACATCATGGCAAACACGCCCCAACAATGCAAACCCATTGCGTTGACAGTGGCATAAAGTTTCGGCTTCAATTCAATGCAAGGAGCTGCTGCCATGGCCGATCTGTTTGACAACCCCATGGGCCTGTGCGGGTTCGAGTTCGTCGAGTTCGCCTCGCCCACCGCCGGTGTGCTGGAACCCCTGTTCGAGAAGATGGGCTTCACCCTGGTGGCCAAGCACCGCTCCAAAGACGTGGTGCTCTACCGCCAGGGCGGCATCAACTTCATCGTCAACCGCGAGGCCAAGAGCGAAGCGGGCTACTTTGCCGCCGAGCACGGCCCCAGCGCCTGCGGCCTGGCCTTCCGCGTGAAGGATTCGCACAAGGCCTACGCCCGCGCCCTCGAACTGGGCGCCCAGCCCATCGAGATCGCCACCGGCCCGATGGAGCTGCGCCTGCCGGCCATCAAGGGCATCGGCGGCGCGCCGCTGTACTTGATCGACCGCTTCGAGGACGGCAAGAGCATCTACGACATCGACTTCGAGTTCCTGCCCGAGTTCGAAGACCCCGCCCACCGCCACCCGGTGGGGCATGGCTTCAAGGTCATCGACCACCTCACCCACAACGTGTACCGTGGCCGCATGGCCTACTGGGGTGGTTTCTACGAGAAGCTGTTCAACTTCCGCGAGATCCGCTACTTCGACATCCAGGGCGAATACACCGGCCTGACCAGCCGCGCCATGACCGCCCCAGACGGCATGATCCGTATCCCGCTGAACGAGGAAAGCGGCAAGGGCACGGGGCAGATCGAGGAGTTCCTGATGCAGTTCAACGGCGAGGGCATCCAGCACATCGCGCTGCTCACCGACGACATCATCGCCAGCGTGGACGCGCTGCAGATGGCCGGCATACCACTGATGACCGCGCCCAACGACATTTATTACGAAATGCTGCAAGAACGCCTGCCCGGCCACGGCGAACCCACGGCAGAATTGCAGGCCCGCGGCATCCTGCTCGACGGCTCCACCGCCAATGGCGACAAGCGCCTGCTGCTGCAGATCTTCAGCCAGACGCTGCTGGGCCCGGTGTTCTTCGAATTCATCCAGCGCAAGGCCGACGAAGGCTTTGGCGAAGGCAACTTCAAGGCACTGTTCGAAAGCCTGGAGCGCGACCAGATCCGCCGCGGGGCGCTCAAGGTCGACGCCGCGGCCTGAACCCTCTACCCCACCCACGACACCATGCAAAAACTCGAAGGCCCCTCCCTGCAACAACAGCTCGCCCGCGTGCCCGGCTGGCGTTTCGACGAAGACGCCCTGTGCATCGAGCGCCGCTTCGTCTTCAAGGACTTCAACGAGGCCTTCGCCTTCATGACGCGTGTCGCCCTGGCGGCCGAGCAGCGCAACCACCACCCGGAGTGGTTCAACGTCTACAACCGGGTGGACATCACCTTCACCACCCACGACGCCGGCGGCCTGACCGAGCGCGACATCGACTTCGCCCTGTGGGTCGATGACGTGGCTGGCGACGCCGGCACCTGAACGCCCCACCGACGCCATGGACACCTCCGCCAAGCACGGCCTCGCCGCCGGCGAAGCCGGCCGCCCCGACAGCCCCGACTGGACCATCCCGCAGGGCTGGGAGCACTACACCGCCGAAGAACACGCCATCTGGCGCACCCTGTACGAGCGGCAGATGGCGCTGCTGCCCGGGCGCGCGTGCGAGGCGTTCGTGCAAGGCATGCGCGCGCTGCCCATGGGCGCCGACCAGATTCCGGACTTTCACCGGCTGAGCGAGGTGCTGATGAAGCACACCGGCTGGCAGGTTGTGGCGGTGCCCGGGCTGGTGCCCGACGACGTGTTCTTCGACCACCTGGCGAACCGCCGTTTCCCCGCCGGGCAGTTCATCCGCCGGGCCGACCAGCTCGACTACCTGGAAGAGCCCGACGTCTTCCACGACGTGTTCGGCCATGTGCCCATGCTGATGAACCCGGTGATGGCCGATTTCATCCAGGCCTACGGTGAAGGCGGCCTGCGGGCGCAGCGTCTGGGCCACCTCGACATGCTGGCCCGGGTGTACTGGTACACGGTGGAGTTTGGGCTGGTGCGCGAGGCCGGTGGCCTGCGGCTGTACGGTGCCGGCATCGCCTCGTCGTACACAGAAAGCGTGTTCTGCCTGGACTCGCCCTCGCCGCACCGCATCGGCTTCGAGCTGGCGCGCGTGATGCGCACCCGCTACCGGATTGACGACTTTCAGGAGGTTTACTTCGTGCTCGACCACCTGGACGACCTGTTGCGGCTGGCCCAGGTGGACTTTGCCCCGCTGTACGAGGCCACGGCCGCGCGGCCCACGCTGGAGCCGGGCGATGTGCTGCCAACCGACCAGGTGCTGCACCGCGGCAGCGGCGCCTACCACGCGGCGCGGCGCCCTCACACCGCCAGCTGCGCCTGAACCTGCGCCTGCAGGGCGTCCAGCGAACCGTCGTTGCGCAGGGGGTGGCAGCAGCCCGCCCAGTCGGTCGGCAGGGGCTCGGCGGTGTCGAGCTGGTGCGCCAGCACCTGCGGCGTGGCATCGGAGGGGTCATGCCCTTCGGCTTGGCGCGTGCGCAGGCGCTCGGCCATGCGGGCCGGGTCGGCCTCGCAGACCAGCACATCGAAACGCGCCCCCACCTCGCCGGCGAGGCGGTGCATGGCATCGCGCTCGGCCTGGCGCAGAAAGGCCGCGTCCACCACCACCGACAGACCGGCCCGCAGCAAAGTGCCCGCCAACGCCTGCAGGTGGTCGTAAGTGCGCCGCGTGGCCTCGGGCGTGTAAAGCGCCGCACCGCCACGGTCGGTGGGCGCCAGGCCGTGCAGGCGCTTGCGTTCGACGTCGGAGCGCAGGCGCACCACACCGTGGCCCTGGGCCGCCAGCGCGTCCCGCGCCAACGCCGCCACAGTGGACTTGCCCGATCCGCTGGGCCCCTGCGTCAACACCAGCCGAGGTTCAGGCGGCGCCAGCACCGCTTCGGCGCAACGCCAGTAGCGCACCAGCACCTCGGGAGCTGCCGAACTGAGCAGCGCCACCTGCGCCCGCACCAGCGCCCGGTAGGCCACCCACAAACGCCAGCCGACTAGGCCCGCCTGGTCACCCAGCGCTTCGGCATAAGCCCCCAGGAAACGCCAGGCGAGCTTGGGCAGGCCGTGCGCCAGCAGGTCCATGGCGGCAAAGGCCGCGTCGTTCATGGTGTCGATGCAGCGCAAGTCGGCATCGAACTCGATGGCGTCGAACGCCACCGGCCGACCCTGCCACTGCACGATGTTGGCCAGGTGCAGGTCGCCGTGGCCTTCCCGCACATGGCCGTCGGCACGCCGGGCGTCCAGCCATGGCCCCAGGGCCTGCAACAGGCCGTGCAGGGCCTCGGCCACGGCGGCAAACCGGCGGTCGTCCAGCCAGACGGGGCGGTCGGGGTGGTGGGCGATTGCCTCCAGGCTCGCGGTCACCCAGTGCGCCAGGCCGTGCGCCGGGGCGGTGGTGCACGGTGGCAGGCCGGCATGAAAGGCCGCCAGGTGGGCCGCCAAGGCATCGGCATCGGCGGGCATGAGGCGCCCTGCCTGCGCCCGCTCGGCCCACAAGGCCCCGAGCGGGAAGCGGCGCATGCGCAGCACCCAGTCGGTGGCGGCGGCTGCCTGGCTGGCGGCCAGGGCCGCGGGCGGGTCGCGCAGGAATTCGTCCAGCGGTCGGCTCAAGGGCCGGACGTCCACATAGAGGTCGGGCGCGGTGCGGCGGTTCAACCGCAGTTCTTCCTCGCAGAAATGCCGGCGTGCCGCCACCGAGGAAAAGTCCAGGAACGGCAACACCACCGGCTTCTTGAGCTTGTAGGCCCAGTCGCCGGCCAGCAGCACGGTGGAAATGTGGGTGTCGTGGCGTTCCATGGGCAGCTCCGTGACGAGGCAACCGCACAGTCGCCATGTCCAGTTTAAAGGCTGAGCAAACGTGCACCCACCAAAAAACCCCCTTGGGTATCAAACCAATCACGAGTACACCCAGCACGGTGTTGCTCGCCCACCTACACTTTGGCCTATGCAATTTTGGGACCAACAATTCGCTACACCGGGCTTCAAGTACGGCACCCACCCCAACGTCTTTGTGGTGGAGCAGTCCAGCCGGCTGAAGCCAGCCAGCGACATCCTTATCCCCGGAGACGGAGAAGGGCGCAACGGCGTGTGGCTGGCGCAGCAGGGTCATCGGGTCACGGCCATGGATGGCTCCAGGATCGGTCTGGACAAGGCCCGGTCATTGGCGAAGGGGTGCGACGTCGATCTAGCCACCGTGCAAGCCGACCTGGCCTCCTGGGAGCCCGCACCCGACAGCGCTGACGCGGTCGTTCTGATTTATGTCCACCTCCCGCCTTCCATCCGTCAGACCGCACACCGCCGTCTGGCCGCTGCATTGCGCCCGGGCGGCCTGGTCATACTGGAGGCTTTCCACCCGTTGCAGCTGCAGCACACCAGCGGCGGACCGAAAGACGCCGCCATGCTCTACGACCTAGAGACCCTGCGGCGCGATTTCGAGGGTTTGGACGAGCTGATGGCCGAAGAAATCTCCACCGTGCTGGACGAAGGACCGGGGCACCAGGGACCGGCCCGGGTGACTCGCTGGATAAGCCAAAGGCCCGGCCAAGCCCGCTGAAACTGGCAGGCGGTCGAGGTCATCAACCGTCGCTACCATCGAGGCGAACTCCATGCCGTTTGCCCCCATGCCACGCACGCCCACCACCCCGCCCGACCCAGCCAGCCAGAACCACCCTCCCCGCCCCGGCAACGCGGGCGAGGTGCTGGGCGCGTTCCTCCGGCTCGGCCTGACCTCCTTCGGCGGGCCGGTCGCCCACCTGGCCCACTTCCGCACCGAGTTCGTGGAACGCCGGCGCTGGATCGACGAGCAGAGCTACGCCGACCTGGTGGCCCTGTGCCAGTTCCTACCCGGCCCGGCCAGCAGCCAGGTGGGCATGGCGCTGGGGCTGCAACGCGCGGGTGGCTGGGGGGCGCTGATGGCCTGGATCGGCTTCACCCTGCCGTCGGCCCTGCTGCTGATCGCGCTGGCCTACGGCCTGACCCAGCACGCCGGGCTCGCCGCCTCGGGGGCGGTACACGGGCTCAAGGTGGTGGCGGTGGCGGTGGTGGCACAGGCCGTGTGGGGCATGGCCAAAAGCTTGTGCCCCGACGGCCTGCGGGCCGGCATCGCGGTGTTCTCGGCCCTGCTCACGCTGTGGCTGCCGTCGGCCGTGGGGCAGGTGGGTGCGATCGTGGCCAGCGGCCTCGCGGGGGCGCTGCTGCTGAAGCTGCCACCGCAAGCGGCGGTGCCCCACATCGGCTACGGCGTGTCGCGTGCCGTGGGCGCCGGTGCGCTGCTGCTGTTTGCCGGGCTGCTGGTCGGCCTGCCGCTCGTGGCCGCGGCGTCGGGTTCGGGGCTGTGGGCGCTGATCGATGGTTTCTACCGGGCCGGGGCCCTGGTGTTTGGGGGCGGGCACGTGGTGCTGCCCCTGTTGCAGGCCAGCGTGGTGCCGGCGGGCGTGGTCGGCCAGACCGAGTTCCTGGCCGGCTACGGGGCGGTGCAGGCCATGCCGGGGCCGTTGTTCGCGTTCGCGGCCTACCTGGGGGCCGTGATGGACGGCCCGATCACGGGCTGGCAGGGCGGCCTGGTGTTCCTGGCCGTGATTTTTGTGCCCGCAGCGCTGCTGGTGTTGGGTGCACTGCCGTTCTGGGACAGCCTGCGCCGCCACGCAGGTGTGCGGCCGGCGATGGCGGGCGTCAATGCCGGGGTGGTGGGCTTGCTGCTGTCGGCACTGTACGACCCGGTCTGGACGCACGCCATCCAGGGCCGCACCGATTTCGGCCTCGCGCTGGCCGCCTTCGGGCTGTTGGTCTATGCCCGCGTGTCGCCGGTGCTCGTGGTCGCGCTGGGGGCCGCGGCCGGCTGGCTGCTGAGCTGACCCGGGGGGCAGGCCCCGTCAGCGCACGCGCCGGCCCTGCGCATCCACCACCGGTTCGCCGTCTTCCTTGCTGAAGGCGCCTCGCTGGGGGTTGGGCAGGATGTCCAGCACCGTCTCAGACGGCCGGCACAGCCGCACTCCCAGCGGCGTGACCACGATGGGGCGGTTGAGCAAAATGGGATGCTGGCCAATGAAGTCCAGCAACTGCTCGTCGCTCCACTTCGGGTGGCCCAGGTCCAGCTCGTCGTACGGCGTGCCCTTCTGGCGCAACACCTCACGCACACTGGCGCCCATGCGGCCCAGCAGGGCTTGGAGTTCGTCGCGGCTGGGCGGGGTCTTCAGGTACTCGACCACCGTGGGCTCGACACCACTGTTGCGGATCAGCGCCAGCACGTTGCGCGACGTGCCGCACTTGGGGTTGTGGTAAATCGTGACGTCGCTCATGCAGAGACTCCCACAGGGACACGGGGCTTTCTGGCGTTGACGATGGCCACCAGGGACAGCATCACCGGCACCTCCACCAGGACACCCACCACGGTGGCCAGCGCCGCCCCGGAGTTCAGGCCAAACAGCGAAATGGCCACGGCCACCGCGAGTTCGAAGAAGTTGGAGGTCCCGATCAGGCAGGCCGGACCGGCCACGTCGTGCGGCAGCTTCAGCAGCCGGGCGCCCCACCAGCCAATGAAAAAGATGCCGTAGGTTTGCAGCACCAGGGGCACAGCGATCAACGCGATCACGCCGGGCTGCGCCACGATGGTGGTGGCCTGGAAACCGAACAGCAGCACCACGGTGGCGATCAGGCCCACGATGGACCAGGGCTTGAGCGCCGCCACGTACGCAGGCAGCGCCCGCTGCGAGCGCTTGAGCAGCAGGTGGCGCGTCAGCATGCCGGCGGCCAGCGGCAGCACGACGTACAGCACGGTGGACAGCACCAGCGTTTCCCACGGCACGGTCACGTTGGTCACGCCCAGCAAAAAGGCGGCAATCGGCGCGAAGGCAAACACCATGATGATGTCGTTCACCGACACCTGCACCAGCGTGTAATTGGCGTCGCCCTTGACGAGCTGGCTCCAGACAAACACCATGGCGGTGCACGGGGCCACGCCCAGCAGGATCATGCCGGCGATGTATTCGCTGGCCGATTGCGGGTCCACCCAGGGGGCGAACAGGTGCTGGAAAAACAGCACACCCAGCGCCGCCATGGTGAAGGGCTTGATCAGCCAGTTGACCACCAGCGTCAGCAGCAGCCCTTGCGGCCGCTTGCCAACGTCCTTGACCGCGTACCAGTCGATCTGGATCATCATCGGGTAGATCATCACCCAGATGAACACCGCCACCACCAGGTTGACCTGGGCGTATTCCAGCGCCGCCACAGCCTCAAAAACGCCTGGCAGCCACAGCCCGAGCAGCACCCCGGCGCCTATGCCCAGCGCCACCCAGAGGGTCAGAAATCGTTCGAACAAGCCCATAGTGCCCCCATTTTCCAGTGAACCCGGCCCAGCCCCCAGGCCCGGCCCAAAAAACAACGGTCAGCCCCTTCAACAGCCGGTGCACGCCGGCAGGGGTTGGGTCAGGCACGGCTGCCCCTGGCAGCATTCGGCCGTGAGGAAAGCGAGCAGCGCGTTCATGGCCGGCAGGGTCGCCCGGTAGATGAGATGACGGCCGTCGCGCTCGCTGTGCACCAGCCCGGCGTTCAGCAGCTCTTTGAGGTGAAACGACAGGGCGGTGGGCGCAACCTCCAACCGCTCGGCCATGTGGCCCGGCGTCAGGCCATGGGGCCCGGCAACGACCAGCAGGCGAAACAGTTTGAGCCGCGTTTCCTGCGCCAGCGCCGCCAGCGCCTTGACCACTTCAGGTTCTGTCATGGCGTGGTCCTCAGTTCGTCTGCGGCGCCGCGCGCTGCACCCGGGTGGGCAGACCCAGGGTCAACAACCAGCAAGTCCCCAGCATGACCGCCGAGCCCACGAGCGCATACAGCAGCCCGCCCCACTGGTACAGCAGGCCCGACAACAGCGTGCCCAGGAAGCGGCCCAGCGCGTTGGCGGCGTAGTAAAAGCCCACGTCTTCGGCGGCCTTCTCGCTGCCGGCATAGGCCAGCACCAGGTAGGAATGCACCGACGAGTTGACCGCAAAGGCAAAGCCGAACACGCCCAGTCCGGCCACCACCACCCATTCCAGGTGGGGCACGTCCAGCACCACCACGGCAGCCAGCGCCACCGGCACCAGGGCCAGCAGGGCCGACCACAGGCGCGCCGCCGGCACCTCGCGGCTCAGGCCGTCGGCACTGCGCTTGACGATGTTCGGCGCCAGCGCCTGCACCAGGCCGTAACCGATGGTCCAGGCCGCCAGAAAGGTGCCCACCATGGTGAAGTTCCAGCCCACCGAATACAGGAACACCGGCACGCCCACCACAAACCACACGTCGCGCGCGCCAAACAGCGCCACGCGGGCAGCGGCCAGCGCGTTGATGCCGGCGTTCTTCGCAAACAGCTCCTTGGCGCTTTTGGAGGCTTTGCTCTTGCCCATCATCTGCGGCAGCGAGGTGACCACGCCCAGCAGCACCACGGCCAGCAGACCGGCCATCAGCCACAGCGACCCCTGGAAGCCCAGCGTCTGCAGCAGCACACCACCCAGGAAGAAGCCCAAGCCTTTCATGGCGTTCTTGCTGCCGGTGAACCAGGCCACCCACTTGAACAACTGGCCATTGTCCTGTTCCTTGGCCGCCGCCTGCGTCACCTTGATGGCCGACTTGCTGGCCGTCTTGGTCAGGTCTTTGGCCACGCCGCAGATGCCTTGCGCCACCACCACCCAGGCCACCGACATCGCGGCCGTCCATTCGGGGTTCAGCAGCGACAGCAGGGTGAAGCCGGTGATCTGGGTCAGCAACCCCACCGTGAGCATGCGCGTGATGCCGTAGCGCGTGGCCAGCCAGCCCCCGATCAAGTTGGCCAGAATGCCGGCCGCCTCGTACAGCAGGAACAGGAACGCCAGGGTGAACGGCGAATAGCCCAGCTGGTAAAAGTGCAGCAGCACCAGCATGCGCAGGGCGCCGTCGGTGAGGGTGAACCCCCAGTACGACGCCGTGACGATGGCGTAGTTGCGCGCAGCGTGTTGCATCGTCAGAGGCCCTGGGCTTCCATGTGCTTGGCCAGGTCCACCATACGGCAGGCGTAGCCCATCTCGTTGTCGTACCAGGCGTACACCTTGAGCAAGGTGCCGTCGGTCACCAGGGTGGAGAGTGCATCGACGATGGAGGAACGTGTATCCCGCGCATAGTCCACGCTCACCAGCGGGCGCTCTTCGTAGCCCAGAATGCCTCGCAACGGGCCTTCGGCTGCGGCCTTGAACAGCGCGTTCACTTCTTCGGCGGTGGTGGCTCGCTGCAGCTCGAACACGCAGTCGGTGAGCGACGCGTTGAGCACCGGGGCGCGCACGGCGTGGCCGTTGAGCTTGCCCTTCAGCTCGGGGTAGATGAGTGCGATGGCCGTGGCACTGCCGGTGGTGGTGGGGGCCAGGCTCATCATGGCGCTGCGGGCACGGCGCAGGTCTTTGTGCGGGGCGTCCACCACCAGGTTGGTGTTGGTGGGGTCGTGGATGGTGGTGATCTGCCCGTGCTTGATGCCCAACGCCTCGTGCACCACCTTCACCACCGGGGCCAGACAGTTGGTGGTGCAGCTGGCGGCCGTCACGATGCGGTCTTTGGCCGGCTCGTACCGGTGTTCGTTGACGCCGACCACGACGTTGAGCACGCCGCCGGTCTTGACCGGTGCGGCCACGATGACGCGCTTCGCGCCCCGGTCCAGGTGGCCCTGCAGGGTTTCGGGCGTGAGGAACTTGCCCGTGCACTCCAGCACCACGTCCACGCCCAGGTCACCCCAGGGGATGTCGGCCGCTTGCGCATGGCTGCTGAAGGCGATGTTCTTGTCGCCAATCAGAATCGCGCCATCGCCCTCGGCGCGGATGTTCTCGCGCCACTTGCCTTGCACGGAATCAAAGGCCAGCAGGTGGGCGGTGGCCGCCGCGCCGCCTTTGAGTTCGTTCACCGCCACCACGTCCAGGCGATTGCCCGCTCGCGGGTCGTCAGAAGGGCGCTCGGCCGCGCCCATGGCGGCACGCAGGGCCAGCCGCCCGATTCGCCCCATCCCATTGATGCCTACTTTCATCGTCAGACTCCTTTGAATACAACAATACTTGAACAAGTGTTGAAGTATTGAAGGGAATTATGACAGCGCTGTGTCAGCCCCCCACCAGGACGGCCCGGGCGCCTTCGGCGTGGTTCGGTTAGCATCGACCCGGTTTCCACAAGTGAGCCACCACACACCGATGCCTATGCCCCGTATGCGCGACACCGTGCTGGCCTGCGGCCTGGCGCTCCTCGGTGCCTGCTTCAGTGCGGGCGCTGCCGAAGTGCGCCAACCACAGGACACCCTGGCCGAACGCCTGATGGCCTGTGCCTTTTGCCATGGCGACCAAGGCCGCGCTGGCCCCGACGGCTACTACCCGAGGCTGGCCGGCAAGCCGGCTGACTACCTCTACCACCAGCTGCTCAACTTCCAGCAGGGCCGGCGCCAGTACCAGCCCATGACGCACCTGCTGCAGCACCTGGAACCCGTGCACCTGCGGCGCATGGCCGAGCACTTTGCGGCCCAGAAAGTGCCCTACCCCGCCCCGGTGGCCGCGCCGTTGCCAGCCGCCCAGGCGCGCCGGGCCGAGCAGCTCGTGCGCCAGGGTGACCCACAGCGGCAGGTGCCGGCTTGCACCGCCTGCCATGGCAGCACCCTCATGGGCCAGTTGCCCGCCACCCCGGGCCTGCTCGGCCTGCCGCGCGACTACCTCAACGCCCAGCTGGGCGCCTGGCGCAACGGTGTGCGCCAGGCGCACTCGCCCGACTGCATGGGCGACATTGCCCGCCGGCTCGACCAGGACGACATCGCCTCGGTCAGCGCCTGGCTGGCGTCGCAACCGGTCCCCAACGCGGAGCCCCGTGCGGCCACCATGCCGCCTCCCATGGCGTGCGGCCGGGCCGCCCCCTGAGCCTCGCCCTCTCACGCGCCCCCCATACGCATGCCCGTCTCGCCCTCCACCCCCCCACACCCCGGCCACCGCCGCACACGCTGGCTGGCCCGTCTGCTGGTCCTCGCCTGCCTGCCCCTGGTGCTGGCCCTGTGGGCCGTGTGGCCCACCGGCCCCATCCCAGTGAGCCCCCAGGCCGCACCCACCCCGGGCGGCGAGCTGATCGAACGGGGCCGCTACCTAGCCACCCTGGGCAACTGCCAGGGCTGCCACAGCCTGCCCGGCCGACCGGCCTACGCGGGCGGCACGCCAATTGCCACGCCCTTTGGCCAGGTGTATGGCCCCAACCTCACGCCCAGCGCCCAGGGACTGGGCGACTGGAGTGCCGACGACTTCTGGCGGGCGATGCACTTTGGTCAACGCCCCGATGGGCGCTGGCTGAACCCGGCCTTCCCCTACCCCAACACCACCCACATACGGCGTGAGGACAGTGACGCCCTCTATGCCTACCTGCGCAGCCTGCCGCCAGACGACACGCCCAGCCGCCCCAACGGACTGCGCTGGCCATACAACACCCAGGCGGCACTCAAGGTCTGGCGAGCGCTCTACTTCCGGCCAGCCGACACCGCGGCGCCCAGCACCCCGGGCGACGTGCTGGCCCAAGGCCGCTACCTGGTCGAAGGCCTGGGCCACTGCAGCGCCTGCCACGCGCCACGCAACCGCTGGGGTGGCGCGGGCGATCTGCTGTCGCTGGCGGGGGGCCGGCTGCCCTCGGGTTGGGAAGCGCCCTCACTCCTCGACCCGGCCGAGGCGGGCGTGCAAGGCTGGACCGAAGACGAGGTGGTGGCCCTGCTGGGCATGGGCCGCAGCGGGCCGCACCGGGCCACCGGCCCCATGGCCGAGGTGGTGGCGGGCAGCCTGCGGCACTGGAAGGCCGACGACCTGCGTGCGGTGGCTCGCCACCTGCAGCAACTGCCGGTGACGCCAGCACGGCGCACAGCACCGTCCGCCTCGGGCTCGGTGGACGCCGCCCGCGGCGCCGCGCTGTACACCACCCACTGCGCCAGCTGTCACGGCGAACAGGGCCAGGGTTATCGCCTCGCCAACGGTCAGGTCGCCTACCCGGCGCTGGCCGGCAACCGCACCGTGCTGCTGGCCTCGGCGGCCAACCTGCTGCAGACGGTGCGCCACGGCGGCTACGCCTTGGCCACACCCGACGAGCCGCTGCCCTTTGGCATGCCGCCGTTCCAGATGACGCTGGACGACCCCGCTATGGCCGCCGTGCTCACGCACCTGCGTCAAAGCTGGGGCCATCGGGCCGGCGCAGTCACGCCGCTCGACCTGCACCGGCTGACCGACGGCCGCCGGCCCTAGAGGCTGTTGCGCCACTGCGCCAGGGTGCGCAGCAGGCCGCCGTTGACCTGGTCCAGCGGGAACCCGGCGGTCTCGCACACCGCGGGCAGTCGCTGGACCTGGTCGAAAGACTCGAGCCGGCAGGCGATGTCCAGGTAATGCGCATACGGCCCGGACTGGCGCAACAGCGCTTCAGCCACCGGCTCCGACAGCGGCACCCGCTTCAAGGCCGCAGCCAACGGCTCCTGGGTCAACACGTCCAGGCGCGAAAACAGGCCCGTGAGGTAGATTTCGGTGGCCAGGTCGTGCTGCACGCCCGCGTCCATCAGCGCTTGCATCACCCGCCCTCGCAACACCAGCGCCAGGCGCACCGGCAGCAGTTCGCGGTCGGCCGACGAGCCCGGCATCAGCTCCAGCAGCCAGTCGCTCAAGCGGCGCTGTCCCAGCAGCATCAGGGCCTGTCGCACGGTGGTCACCTGGCGCGTGGCCCCGAACACCGGAGAGTTCACCAGCCGCAGCACCCTGTAGGTCAGCACCGCGTCCTGGTGGATCAGGCCCTCGATCACATCCATCGACGCTTCGCGCATCAGCGCCTGCTGCACCCGCACCAGGGTGCGCTTGTCCACCGGCACACCGTAGCGGTGGTGGTCGCGCAGCACATCGTCTTCGGGCCAGCCGCACACGCCCCAGGCCTGCCGGTTGTCCAGGCAATGCTGCACCAGGGCGCGCGTGCCCAGGTCGCGGTAGAGCTGCCCAGCCAGCACCGGGCTGCCCTGCCCCTGGCGGGCAATGGCCTGCTGTGTCTGCACCACCTGCTCGGGCCACAGGTGCAACAGGTAGCGGTGCTCGCTCTGGCCCGTGGCCGGCCACGGGCGGGCCCGCGCCAGGGGCGCGTCCTGCAACAGGCGATGCCCGAGGCGGTGCGCCCGCGCCAGCAGCTCAACCAGACCGGGGGGCTCGAGCTCGCCGAAATCGGGAATTTCGAGCCAGAAACCGTTGGGCGGGGGAACGATCAGGGCTTGGCGCAGCAGGGCCTGATCGGCAAAGGACACCACCAGCGTGGGCGACTGGTCAGACCATTCGTTGGCCAGCAGGGTCAGCAGGTGGGCGGCATCGACCGAGTCGGTGTGCAAGGCCCGCACGCGCAGGCGCACACCCATGAGTTGGCGCCCCACCCCCCAGATGGGCTGGTAGGCGAAGGCCACATGCTCCAGCAAATTGAGTGACATACGTCATGCAATGTACTGGAACAACGAGAGTTTCTGCACCTGGGCGTACGACTGCAGCGCGGCTTGCAGGCCGAGCTGCTGGGTCTGGAACTCGGAGATGCCCTTGACCATGTCAAGGTCGGTCAGGTTGGACAGCTGTTTTTCATGGTCGACCGCGCGGTCCTGCAGCCGGGCCTCGATGCTGTCGCCCCTGCGCAGCCACTCGCCCAGGCGGCCGCGCACCAGCAGCAGGCGGTCCAGCCCGGTCTGGCTTTCCTCGTGCACCCGGCCGAGTTCTTGCGTAAGGTAGGTACTGGAACGGTTGCTTTCCAGCGCGTCGATCGCCCGTTGCATGGAAGCGAACAGATCGCCCGGCTCGCTGGGCGCGATGTGGAACTCGGCCCCCGGCGCGGCGGAACCGCTCAGGGTCAGTTGCACCCCGTCGAACTGCACGGTGCGGTTGCTGAAGTTGATGGGCTGGCCTGGGGTGTAGGGACCGAGGTTGATAGGCGCGATGGTGGGTGCGGCGACGGGTGGATCAACGTCCTTAGACGCTACCGTCACCTGCAGCTCCAGCGTGCCAGGCGTGGTGCTACTTTCGGCCACGATCAGGGTGTAGCGGCCCTGAGAGGTGGCGTTGGGATCGTAGGGCAACACCGCGCCGCTGGGCTGCGGAGCCGGCAGCGGGTCAACCGGCAGCAGGCTGCCCCCGGTCACCAGCACATTGCCCGACCTGTTTTCCACCGTGAACGTGCCATTGCCGGTCAGGTTGCGCATCAGCGCGTACTGGCCGTCCACGCGGTTGGGCAGGCCGGTCTCGGTGGCAGCCGCCTGGCCGGCAATCGCCTGGAACTCCACACCCGGGTTGCTGCCGTAGAGATCTGCAAACGGCTTGCCCAGGGTGTTCACCACGCCAAGCCCGCCCAGCAGCGCGTTGCCTTCGCTGTCCTGGCTGTTGGCCAGGTTGAGCAACTGGTCGCGCAGGCCACGCATCTCCTGCGAAATGCTGCGGCGGTCGCTGGCCGACAGCGAGGCATTGCCCCCCTGCACCAGCAACTCCTTGAACCGGTGCAGCAGGTCCACCGCACCGCCCAGCGTGCTTTCGGCCTGTTCCAGCGCCGAGCGGGAACGCTCGAGCGCCCGCAGGTCGGCCTGCACCCGCGACAACCGGTTGCCCTCGCGCTCGGCCAGGGTGGCGGCCACCGGGTCGTCGGTGGCACGCAACACCCGCTTGCCGGCCGAGAGTTTTTCCTGCGTCTGTGTCAGCTCGGCCGTGCGCTGGTTGATGCGGGTGATGGTGGCGTCGTAGCTGTTGGCGGTGCTCACGCGGTAGAGGCTCATGTCCGCTCCTTATCGGCCAAAGGCCTGCAGCAGGGTGTCGAAACTCGACTGGATGGACTGGAGGTACTTGGCCGCCGCCTGGTACGCCTGCTGGTACTGCAGCAGGCGCGCGGCCTCCTCGTCAAGGTTGACGCCGGCCTGGTTGGCGCGCGCGGCCTCGGCCGTCTGAGCCACCTGGCTGGAAAACGTCGCGGCCGACTTGGCCGACTGGATGCTGGATGCGACCGACGAAAACACCGGAATATAGCCATCGGACAGGCTGTAGCCGTCCAGCGCATTGGCATCGCGCAGCGCCAGCAGCGCCTGACCGTTGCCGGTGTTCTGCGCCATCGACTCCCCCTGATTGGGCGGTCTCACGGTGAAGTTGTCGCCAGACTTGGGGGCCCCGCGCAAGGTCAACTCAAACAGGCGGAAACCTCCCGCACCTTGCACCACGATGGGCTGGCCAGAGACGAAATCGAACGGCCCCGTGGGGGTGCCGCCGTCGGTCGTGAGGGTGTAACGGCCATCGGCCTGGAACGTGACGACGGTGTTCGTCCAGGCGGGCGCCGGCCCGGTGTTGTACGGGCGAGAGAGTGAGGCCACCTGCAACGTGTCTCCGTTGTTGGCCCCGGCTTGCACCAGCACCGGGCTGGCGACTGCCAACTGGGAAGGGGATGTCAGCGCCACACGCACCTGCTCGGCCACGTTGGCGAAGGGGCTCAGCAGGATCTGGTCGCCAGCCGCTCCCGAGGCGCTCTGGGTGAGCCGCAATCCGTCAAAGGCGATGTGGCTGCTGGTTTCTGGCGCAACGGGGGGCGGAAAGGTGAACGTCAGCGGTGTGGCAGAGGTCGCGCCGTTGGGCCCCAGGTACAACCCATCGCTGACGCGGCGGATCTCCACCGTGTTGGCCGCCGTGTAACGCACCGAATAGTCTGACGCCTTGAACTGCGTGGGGGCATCGGCGTTGCCGGGGTCAACGGACAGCGACAGTTCAGCCGCCGAGCCTTCCGAAATCTTCACCACCGCCGTGGCGAACGACACCGGCCCGAAAAACGCCTTGCCGTCCTGGCCATTCAGATCGAGCCCGGACTGGTGCTGCCGGTTGGTGAGCTCCATCATCGACATGGCCAGCCGACCAAGCTGATTGCGCACGTCGCCCACGTCGTGGTTGTAAAAGCGCAGCAGGCCCTGCAACTCACCGCCGCCGAGCAGTTCGGTGTTCATGGTGGCGTTTTTGTTGCCGAGCGCCAGCACCAGGTCGCCGGCTGGGTCCAGCACCGGCGGGTTCACCAGGGCGTTGGCCGTGGAGCCCAACACGAGCGGGTAGCTGCCCGCAATGAAGACGGTGAGCGAGCGGTCGTCCGCCTCCAGCGTCTTGGTTTGCACGTACTTGTTGAGTTCGGCCACCACGCGGTCGCGCTGGTCGAGCAGGTCGTTGGGTGGGCGGCCCACACCGTAGGCCTCGATGATGCGCTGGTTCAGGCCCGCGATGTCCTTGGCCAGGCGGTTGACGGTGTCGATGCCGGCCTCGATCTGCGTGCGGGTCGTGACCTGCAGCTCGTCGAGCTGGTTGGCGCTCTGGCGCAGGCGGGCAGCAATTTGCTCCGCCGTGCTCAGCACCACGCCTCGCGCCGTTTGGTTCAGCGGGGAGGCCACCACATCGGCCCAGCTGTTGAGGAAGGTGTTGAGCTGCGAGCCCAGGCCCGCCTCGCCCATGGGAAACAGCTGCTCCAGCTGCTCAAGCCGACGGAAGCGGATACCGTCAGACGCGGCCAGCGACGCACTGAGGTTGGCCTCGCGGGTGAGAAAGGCGTTGTAATTGCGCTCGACAGCAGCAATCTCGACCCCCTTGCCGTAGTAGCCGCTGCCGATCAGCTGACCCGGGATCTGCTGCTGCTGCGGCGTCTGACGCGAGTAGCCGGGCGTGTTGACGTTGGCGATGTTCTGGCCGATGACCTGCAGCGCCGCCAGGTTGGTGGTGAGTGCGCCGGTGGCAATGTTGAAACCGCTCATGGGATGGGTCCTTCAGCCTCAGGCCTGGGCACGCTGCAAGCTGAGCGTGGTGTTGATGACGCGGCTGAGCTTGGCGGCGTACTGCGGGTCGGTGGCATATCCGGCCTGCTGCAGCCCGGTGGCAAACGCCTGGGCCGAATGCAGGCGCTCCATCACCTGGGCGTAGCGCGGGCTTTGGCCGATCAGGCGGGCATAGTCGCGGAACGACTCGGCGTAGGAGCTGTACGCGCGGAACTTGGCCGTGACCTTGCGCGGCACGCCGTCCACGTACTCGGTGGTGGTGACCTCGGCCACCGGGCCCTTCCAGCCTGCGCCGGCCTTGATGCCGAACAGGTTGTGCGAGGTGCGACCGTCGGCATGACGGATCTCGCTGCGACCCCAGCCGGTTTCGTGGGCGGCCTGGCCGATCATGAACGCGGCCGGAATGCCCGACTCGCGTGCCACCTGCTGTGCCGCCGCCCGGTGCTCGGCCACGAAGCGGGCCTGGGTCGGCGTGGCCTGCACCGCAGAGGCTGCCTGTGCCGCTACCGCACCGGACGCCGCCGCTTTGGCACGCGGCGGCTGGGCAGGCACTGCGCCTGGCAGCGCACTGGGGCCACTGGCCCCGTCTGGGCCGCCACCGGTCTGCTGCGCGAGCTGGCGTTCGATCATTTCGCTCAGCCCACCGGGCAGGCCGGTCATCTGCACCGCCCACTGCTCGTCGAGCAGTTGCGAACCCAGATCGCCGCCCTCGTTGTCCATCAAGCCGCTTTTCATGGTGGCCTCGCGCATGCTCTTGAGCAACTCCTTCATGAAGAGCGCTTCGAACTGGCGCGCGGTTTCCTTGATGGCCGCACGGGCGTCGCGCCCGGCCAGGCTGTTGAGCGAGTCGAGCGACTTGGCATCGACAGCCAACCCGCGCGCGTTCGCCATCGACAGGGTGGAGGCCGGCTGCAGTGACATGTCAAATCACCTCCAGGTCGGCCTTGAGCGCCCCCGCCGCCTTCAGGGCCTGAAGGATAGCGATCAGGTCTTGTGGCGTCGCGCCCAGCGCGTTGAGCGCCTTGACCACGTCCCCCAGCTGCGCCGAAGCCTCCATCTGGATCAAGGCCCCACCCTGCTGGCTGACCTGGATGTCGGCCTTTTCGGTGACCACCGTCTGCGCACCCGGCGGGGCAAACGGCCCCGGTTGGCTGACCTGGGGCGTGGACGAAATGCTGACCGACAGGTTGCCATGCGCC
>Ga0208242_100327_pt1 | contig 41389 bp, 32 predicted proteins | sample SubbioAug_CSW13A_FD_184825 | JGI IMG/M metagenome (GOLD analysis project Ga0208242, IMG submission 184825) | Serpentinite rock and fluid subsurface biosphere microbial communities from McLaughlin Reserve, California, USA - CR12Aug_CSW13A (SPAdes) | ecosystem: Environmental > Terrestrial > Deep...
TCTCCTTCGCTGTTGCGCAGCAGCTTCAGGCGTTCGGCGGCCGGCTTCCTGAGCATGCGGCCGTAGACCTCGTCGGCCTTCTGGCCGCCGGGCACGTACTCGCCGCTTTCCAGCTCGAAGCGCAGCACCTCGCGGCCGACCTTCTTGTAGAAGCCGGCCTTGGTCTTCTGGCCCAGGTGGCCCTTCTCGATCAGGGTCTTGAGCACCTCGGGCGTGCCGAAGCTGCCGTAGAACGGATCGGTCTGCTCGTTCAGGTTGTCCTGCAAGGTCTTGATGACGTGGGCCATGGTGTCCAGGCCCACCACGTCGGCGGTGCGGAAGGTCCCGCTGGAGGCACGGCCCAGGCGCTTGCCGGTCAGGTCGTCGACCACGTCGTAGGTCAGGCCGAAGTTCTCGACCTCCTTCATCGTGGCCAGCATGCCGGCGATGCCGATGCGGTTGGCGATGAAGTTGGGCGTGTCCTTGGCTCGCACCACACCCTTGCCCACGCCGCTGGTCACGAAGCTCTCCAGATCGTCCAGGATCTGCGGCTGCGTGGTCGGGGTGGCAATCAATTCCACCAGCGTCATGTAGCGCGGCGGGTTGAAGAAGTGGATGCCGCAGAAGCGCGGCTTGATGGACTCGGGCAGCGCTTCGCCCAGCTTGGTGATCGACAGGCCCGAGGTGTTGGACGCGACGATGGCATGGCTGGCAACAAAGGGGGCGATCTTCTGGTACAGGTCGAGCTTCCAGTCCATGCGCTCGGCGATGGCCTCGATGATGAGGTCACACTCGCGCAGCTGTTCCATGTGCTCTTCGTAGTTGGCCTGACCGATCAGGTCGGCATCGGCCGCCACGCCCAGGGGCGAGGGCTTGAGCTTCTTGAGGTTCTCGATGGCACGCGTGACGATGCCGTTCTTGGCGCCTTCCTTGGCCGGAAGATCGAACAGCACCACCGGCACCCTGACGTTGACCAGGTGCGCCGCGATCTGCGCGCCCATCACGCCCGCGCCGAGGACGGCGACTTTCTTCACTTGAAATCGTTTCATCAGTTGGTTCCTTTGCACGTCATGCAACGCGCGAGGGGTAGTTGGTCAAGAGGCGCCGCGGAACCGGCGTTGCCGGGCCGCCAGCGCCGCCCCCTCGAGGGGATCGCGCGCAGCGCGGCGGGGGTGCATCACTTCCTGCGGCAGGGGTGGGCCATATCACTCCACGCGTTGCCAGACCTGGGTCCGATAGAAAGGCCCGATGTAGCCGCGGATCTGCAATTTCTTGCCGTCTTCCAGCGGCGTCATCCGCAGCGTGTATTCCTTGCCGTTTTCGGGATCGAGGATCTTGCCGCCTTCCCAGACGGCGCCGGTGTCGGACTTCTTCGCACCACGGATGATCTCCATTCCCAGCTTGGGTTTGTCCTTGCGGTCGTCGGTGCAAAGGCTGCAGTTGGGTTCGCTGCTCTGGGTCAGCGACTTTTCGATCTTGCCGTTCAGGGCACCCGAAGCCGTGGCCGCGATCCGGATCTCGGCCTTGGCCTCACCCGTCTTGTCGTCGATGTTGCGCCAGAGGCCCTCAGGGCTCATCTGGGCCATGGCCATGGTCGAGGCCAGCGAAAGAACAAACGCAATAGGCGTGCGGGTCATGGGTGTCTCCTGTTCGACGGTTGCTGGAGGTCAGGCCAGGGCTTCTTCGGTGTCCATCAGGACCTTGGAGCCGGCACGGGCGGTGCGCATCAGCGTGGCTGTTTCGGGGAACAGCTTGGCGAAATAGAAGCGCGCGGTCTGCAGCTTGGCCACATAGAACGGATCGGTGTTGCCCTCGGCGATCTTCTGCAGCGCCACCTGCGCCATGCGGGCCCAGAAGTAGCCGAAGACCAGATGACCGGCCACCCGCAGGTAGTCCACCGCTGCGGCGCCCACCTCGTCCGGGTTGCGCATGCCCTTGAAGCCCACTTCCATGGTGAACTTGGTGATCTGGTCACCCAGCACGGCCAGCGGGTTGATGAACTCCGCCATCTTCTCGTTGACGCCCTCTTCTTCCACCAGCGCGGCCACCAGCTTGCCGAACTTCTTGAGCGTGGCGCCCTGGTTGCCCAGCACCTTGCGGCCCAGCAGGTCCAGCGACTGGATGGTGTTGGTGCCCTCATAGATCATGTTGATGCGGGCATCGCGCACGAACTGCTCCATGCCCCATTCCTTGATGTAGCCGTGGCCACCGAACACCTGCTGGCACATGGTGGCGGCCTGGTAGCCGTTGTCTGTCAGGAAGGCTTTGACGATGGGGGTCAGCAGCGACAGCATCTCGTCGCTGTCCTTGCGCACCTTTTCGTCGGGGTGGAAATGCACCTTCTCCAGCAGCACCGAGCTGAACATGGCGAGCGCGCGGCCACCTTCGGCATAGGCCTTGGCGGTCAGCAGCATCTTGCGCACATCGGGGTGCACGATGATCGGGTCGGCCGGCTTGTCCTTGGCCTTGGTGCCGCTCAGGCTGCGCATCTGAATGCGGTCCTTGGCATAGGCCAGCGCGTTCTGATAGGCCACTTCGGTCAGACCCAGCGACTGGTTGCCCACGCCCAGGCGGGCGGCGTTCATCATCACGAACATGGCCTGCATGCCCTTGTGCGGCTGGCCGACCAGGGTGCCGATGGCACCATCGATGACGATCTGCGCGGTGGCGTTGCCGTGGATGCCCATCTTGTGTTCCAGGCCACCACAGTAGATGCCATTGCGTGCGCCCAGTGAGCCGTCGGCATTGGCCAGGAACTTGGGCACCACGAACAGGCTGATGCCCTTGATGCCGGGGGGCGCATCGGGCAGGCGGGCCAGCACCAGATGCACGATGTTGGCGGCCATGTCGTGTTCACCTGCGCTGATGAAGATCTTGTTGCCGGTGATCCTGTAGGTGCCGTCGGCCTGCGGCTCGGCCTTGGTGCGCATCAGGCCCAGGTCGGTTCCGCAGTGCGGTTCGGTCAGGCACATGGTGCCGGTCCACTCGCCGCTGACCAGTTTGGGCAGGTACAGGGCCTTCTGCTCGGGTGTGCCGTGCGCGTGCAGCGCGGCATAGGCGCCGTGTGACAGACCGGGGTACATGGTCCAGGCCTGGTTGGCCGAATTCAGCATCTCATACAGGCACTGGTTGACCACCAGCGGCAGGCCCTGGCCACCGAACTCGGGGTCACAACTGAGCGCCGACCAACCACCATCGGTGTAGGTCTTGTAGGCTTCCTTGAAACCACTGGGGGTCTTCACCTCGTGGGTGGTCTTGTCCAGCGTGCAACCCTCGGTGTCGCCGCTGATGTTGAGCGGGAAGATCACCTGCGAGGCAAACTTGCCGGCCTCTTCCAGCACCGCATTGATGGTGTCGGCGTCCACCTCGGCGTGCTGCGGCATGGCCTGGAAATCGGCGCTGACGTTCAGCACCTCGTGCATCACAAACTGCATGTCGCGCAGGGGCGGGTTGTAGACGGGCATCGGTTGACTCCTGTGGTGGGTTTGTGAAGAAACAATGAGGCTTCAGCGGGCTCGCGGCTTGCGGGTCGGCTTCAGGGATTCATCAGACGCCGGTGCGGCACCGGCGCCAAGGGGATGGGGGGATTGGTAGCGCTGCACGATGCCCTCGAAGGCGGCGACGGCGCGTTGCAGGGAATCGGGGCTGCGCAGGAAGCGGGCCTCGTAGTGCAAGGCCAGGATCAGCGAATGGATCTCGAAGCGCATCTGGTGGGCATCGGTATCGGCGCGCAGGTGCCCTTCCTCGATGGCGATCTCGATGGCACGCCCCATCGCCGCCAGCCAGGTGCTGACCGAGCTGGCCAGTGCGTCGCGCACCGGACCCGGGCGGTCATCGAACTCGACCGCGCCACTGATGTAAATGCAGCCCGAGTCGATTTCGACCGAGGTGCGCTTCATCCAGTTGTCGAACAGGGCACGCAGGCGAGGCAGCCCGCGCGGCACCGACATGGCCGGATAAAACACCTCTTCCTCAAAGCGATGGTGGTACTCGCGCACGACCGAAATCTGCAGCTCTTCACGCGAGCCGAAGTGGGCAAACACCCCGGACTTGCTCATCTGCATCACCTCGGCCAGCGCACCGATGGACAGCCCCTCAAGGCCAATCTGGGTCGCCAGACCCAGGGCAGCGTCCACGATCGCGGCCTTGGTCTGCTGACCTTTCTGCAAAGGGCGTGCGTGGACCACGGCGGCCGACGGGCGGTTGACAGGGCGGGTGGTGGACATGGATGGAGCGTCGTGTGCTGAGGCAAAAAAGTCGCCCGACCGATAAATCGAACGACCGTGCTATTTTTACCGCAAAAGCGCCGCCGTGGGGCACCCAGGTACCGGCAAAGCCCGGAAAAATTAGGGGCGACTACCTAGACGGCAGGACCGAGTGAAGACGGTTTCGGCTGGCAGCAATCACCGCCGTCTCCGCGACCCTCTCGCTTCACGAGCTTGTTTGCGATGGCACTGCGACGAGGCCCATGGTCCTTGCACCGCCACCCACACGGTGCGCGACAGGTTCAGAAACCGGCTTTCACAACCGGTCGCCGGGCAGCAGCAGCGCAAGGCTGTGCTCAAGGCTCTCGCAAGGGGTGCGGCGGAAGCCACTGCGGGCAAAGCGCTGCAGACGACCCACGCAGAAGGCGGTGATCACCGAGGCATCGGCCTGTGCATCGACCGTGGGGGTCTGCGCCCCGCCGAGCACCGCCACCTCGCGCAGGTGCTGGCGCAGGGTGGACTCGATCTTGTCGAAGAACAGGTTCATGCGCTGCTGCAGGCGTTCGTTCTCGTGCACCAGCGCGTCACCGACCATGACGCGCGCCATGCCTGGGTTCTTTTCTCCGAACTGCAACAGCAGGGTCACCAGCTTGCGGCATCGCACACGCGGATCGGCCTCACGCTCGTCGAGCTGGTTCGCCAGCCCGAACACCGACTGCTCGATGAACTCGATCAGCCCTTCGAACATCTGGGCCTTGCTCGCGAAGTGGCGGTACAGCGCCGCTTCGCTGACCTCCAGGCGGGCCGCCAGGGCCGCGGTGGTGATGCGTTCGGCACCAGGTTGTTCCAGCATGGCGGCCAGGGCCTGCAGGATCTGGACCCGGCGTTCGCCCGGACGTGGGCGCTTGCGCCCATTGCCACCGTCCTGTCCGTTGCCGCCATCGGCGATGGCATCGGCCTCGGCCGTGGATTCGGGCAGGGCGTCAGGCGTTTCGGCGTTCATGGGCGGTCGGTCCATTCGGTGTCTGCGTGTGGGCCCATGGATGGGCCTCGGCGGTCTCTCCCTGCGCGGAATTCTCGCACAGCCATGGAGACGGACCGACACCGGCGGCCGGCCCGTTCAGCCCGGCTGTCCCGAATCGGGCAGGGGCGCAAACACGACACGCACCAGCAGACCGCTCCCTCCGGCGGCGGTCATCAGCTGCAGGCTGGTGTGGTGCGCACGGGCGATCTCGCTGGCAATGGCCAGCCCCAGACCATTGCCCTCCCCGGTGGTGCCCGGCACCCGGTAGAAGCGCTGCAACACATGGGGCAACTGATCGGCCGGGATTCCGGGCCCGTTGTCCTCCACCTCGATCCAGGCCCCGCCTGGAAGGCCGCGACCGGCCTGTCCGCAGCGCAGGGTCACGCGGCCTCCGTCCGGTGTGTAGCGCACCGCGTTGTCCACCAGGTTGATCACCAGCTCGCGCAACAGCCAGGCATGGCCCAGGGTCTGCGATGGTGCGGCCTCCAGACCGAGGTCGATCTGCTTGGCTGCAGTGGCATCGAGAAACAGCGGCAACACCGCTTCGCTGAGTGCCTGCAGGTCAACCTGCTGCATGGGCTGGGCGTCGGCGCTGAGGCTGTCGGCACGCGAGAGCGCGAGCAGCTGGTTGGCCAGCTGCGACGTGCGGCGGGTGGCGTCACGCAGACGCAGCAACTGGTCGACCTGCAACTGGACATGGTCACCAGGCCTGGCACCGCGCGCGGTCTGTGCCCAGGCTTCGACCTGCGCCTGCAGACCGGCCAGCGGCGTGCGCAGCTGATGGGCCGCATCGGCGACAAAGCGCCTCTGTGCCTCGGCCTGGGCATCGACCAGAGCGAACAGCCGGTTGAGTGAGGCCACCAGGGGTCGCACCTCGGTGGGCGCAGTGCCGGCCTCAAGGGGGCTGAGGTCACGGGGTGAACGGCGCTCGACCGCCTGCTTCAGGTCAATCAGGGGGCGCAAAGCCCGGCTGACGGCCCAGGTGACCGCCGAAGCGGCCACCAGCAGCAGCAGCAGATTGGGCAGGAGCACGCGGATCATCACCGTGGACAGCCAGTTCTGCTGGGCGTCGGATCCGTCGGCCAGCATCAGGATCAGTTCACCGGCGCTGGAACTGCTGCGCTGCGCGACCAGCCGGTAGGTCACGCCCCCCTCGACCACGCTGAGGAATTCGGGTTCGTCGGTGACCGGCAGTACGGTCGGCAGCCAGCCGTCACCCAGCAGCAGGCGTCCCTGCGCGTCGAAGATGCCGTAGGCCGCAAAACCTTCGCGCTCCCTGAGAAACTCACCCACCGGGGGTGCCAGCAGCATGGCCAGTCTGGGGCTGGGTCCCAGGCCATCGCCATCGGTTGTCACAGGCGCCCCGTCGGGGCCCCGGCTGCGCACCACCACCGAGTCGGCCAGCAGCGGCACCAGGCGCACCAGCTGCTGATCCTGCTGCAAGGCCGCGGTTCCGGCGCTCTGGTAATGCAGCCACACACTCACCAGGGCCACCAGCCCCAAAGGCAGCATCAACATCACCAGCAGGCGCCGCTGCAGGCCCCAGATCATGCCGACCGGTACCGGCTCCTTCTCCTGGTCAGTTGTCCTGATCATCGCCGGGCCGGACCAACATTTCGAGCCGGTACCCGAAACCCCGGATGGCCCGCAAGGCAATGCCGGCCGGCTCGAGCTTGCCGCGCAGACGCGACACATAGACCTCGATCGCGTTGGGCGTGATCTCCTTGTCCCAGCCGGTCAGCGCATGCAGCAGCTTGTCCTTGGCCGCCGGCTTGGGCGCCTGCAACAACAGGTACTCCAGCACCGACCACTCGCGCGGGCCCAGTTCCATGGGCTGCCCGGCCAGGCTCACGCGACGCTGGGCGGTGTCCATTTCGAGTGGTCCGAAACCGAGCACCGCCGACGTGGCGGCCTGCGAGCGCCGCAGCAGCGCGCGCAGGCGTGCCAGCAACTCAGGCAGTTCGAATGGCTTGACCATGTAGTCGTCTGCCCCCAGATCAAGGCCCTGAACCCGGTCCTGCAGCGCATCGCGCGCGGTCAGGATCAGTACCGGCATGGTCAGGGCACGGGCACGCAAGCGTCGTGTCAGTTCGAGTCCGTCGATGCCAGGCAACCCGATGTCGACAATCGCCAGGTCAAAGCTGTCCTTGTCCAGCGCCTGCTCAGCCCGCTCGCCACTGCCCACCCAGTCGACCGTGTAACCGGCGTCGCACAACCCCAGCTTCATGCCGCTGGCCACCATCACATCATCTTCAACCAACAGAAGTCGCATGGTTTCAATGGCAAGGTTTCGCCGCCGAGCCGCCCCAAGGCGAAACACACCCCCCCGGGGGGCAGCGACCCGCGCAGCGGTGGAGCGCGGGGGCCAACCGCTTCGCCGCCGGGCCGCCCCAAGGCGAAACACACCCCCTCGGGGGGCAGCGACCCGCGCAGCGGTGGAGCGCGGGGGCCAACCGTTTCCCCGCCGGGCCGCCCCAAGGCGAAACACACCCCCCCGGGGGGCAGCGACCCGCGCAGCGGTGGAGCGCGGGGGCCATCAATGGCTTTTGATCATGGTGCCGAAGGGCTGGTCGCCCAGCACCTCGAGCAGTAGCGCATGGGGGACACGGCCATCGATGATGTGCACCGCGTTGACACCGCTCTTGGCCGCGTCCAGCGCGCCAGCGATCTTGGGAATCATGCCGCCGCTGATGGTGCCGTCCTCGCACAACTCGTCGATGCGCCTTGGCGTCAGTTCGGTCATGAGTTGTCCGTCCTTGTCCAGCACACCACGGATATTGGTCAACATCAGGAGCTTCTCGGCCTGCAGCACGGTCGCCAGCTTGGCCGCCACCACATCGGCGTTGATGTTGTAGCTCTCGTTGTTCTCGCCAAAACCGATTGGACTGACCACCGGAATGAACTGATCGTCCTGCAGTGCCTTGACAACGCTGGGGTCGATGCTGACGATGTCACCGACCTGTCCGACGTCGTGCTCCTGTTGCGGGTTCTGCTGGTCGGCCAGGCGCAGCTTGCGCGCGCGGATCATGGCGCCGTCGCGCCCGGTCAGGCCCACGGCCTTGCCACCGGCGGCGTTGATCATGCCCACGATGTCCTGCTGCACCTCGCCAGCCAGCACCCACTCGACCACCTCCATGGTCTCGGCATCGGTCACGCGCATGCCCTGGATGAAATGGCCCTTCTTGCCCAGGCGCTGCAGCAGGGTCTCGATCTGCGGGCCACCGCCATGCACCACCACCGGGTTGATGCCCACCAGCTTGAGCAGCACCACGTCCTCGGCAAAGTCCTGCTGCAGGGCCGGATCGGTCATGGCGTTGCCACCGTACTTGATGACCATGGTCTTGCCGTGGTACTTGCGGATGTACGGCAGCGCCTGCGCCAGGATCTCGGCCTTTTCTTTCGGCTGGACGTGGGACAGGTCGACGGGCGTGTGGTTGGGGTTGGTCATGGCGGCGCTATTCCAGAAAGTCAGCGGAAGGCTTTCCCGGATTTTAGGCTGCGGGCTTGGTGGGGTCCGTTGGCCGGGTTTCGCCCCGGCGGGCGCCCTGCTTTCTTTTGGTTGGCCAAAAGAAAGCAGGCAAAGAAAACTCAGAAGTGAATTCCCCGCATCATCTGCTGCATCGCAATCGCCTCCGGCGACAACTGCGGCTTCGCCCCCTTCTCCCCCTTGGCCGCCGCCGAATCCGGGAACATGCGGAAGCTGGTGTTCATCACGATCTGGGCCACACGCGGCACAAAGGCGTGCAGCACCTGCCCGGTCACGCCCAGGCGGGTGGCGATGCGCACCGGTTTGAAGATGCAGGCCTGCGCGATCATGTCGGCCGCCTCTTCCGGGCTGAGGGTCGGCACGTTCTTGTAGATCTGCGTCGGTGCAATCATGGGCGTGCGCACCAGCGGCATGTTGATGGTGGTGAACGAAATGCCCTGGTCGGCAAACTCGCTGGAGGCGCAGCGCGTCCATGCATCGAGTGCCGCCTTGCTCGCCACATAGGCCGAGAAGCGCGGCGCGTTGGTCAGCACGCCGATGGAGCTGATGTTGACCACATGTCCCTTGCGCTTGGCCACCATGCCCGGCAGCAGGCCCATGGTCACCCGCAGGCAGCCGAAGTAGTTCAGCTGCATGGTGCGTTCGAAGTCATGGAAGCGGTCATAGCTGCCCTCGATCGCACGGCGGATCGAGCGACCGGCGTTGTTGATCAGGAAGTCCACGCCACCGTGGTCGGCAATGAGTTGTTTCACAAAGCGGTCGCAATCGGCCATGTCGGCCAGGTCGGCCGGGTAGGCCACAAAGCTGTAGCCATGGGCCTTGGCTTCGGCGCAGGCCTCGTCCAGCTTGTCCTGGTCGCGACCGCAGATGATGGTGATGGCGCCAGCCTCGGCGAACTTGTGGGCCGCCGCCAGACCAATGCCGGAACTGCCCCCGGTCACCAGCACCACCTTGCCTGCCACGGTGCCGCGCAGGCTGCGGTCGATGTGCAGATCGGGGTCGAGGTGGCGCTCCCAGTAGTCCCACAGGCGCCACGCGTAATCTTTGAGGTTGGGACAATCGATGCCGCTGCCCTTGAGCGCCGCGGTGGTCTCCCGGCAGTCAAACCGCGTGGGATAGTTGACGAAGGTCAGCATGTCCTCGGGCAGGCCCAGATCCTGCATCACCGCGCGGTAGACACGGCGCACCGGGGCCAGGGCCATCAGGCCCTTCTTGACGCTTTTCGGAATGAAACCCAGCAGCGCGGCATTGACGAACAGGTTCATCTTCGGCGCATGTGCGGCCTTGCTCAGGATGTCCAGCACATCGCCCACCCGGTAACCGACCGGGTCCACCAGATGGAAACACTTGCCGCTGGTCCGGTGGTGGTGGCTCAGGTAGTCGAGCGTGTCCACCACATAATCCACCGGCACGATGTTGATACGCCCTCCCTCCAGCCCGACGCTGGGCATCCAGGGGGGCAGGATCTGGCGAAGGCGCTGGATCAGCTTGAAGAAGTAGTAGATGCCGTCGATCTTGTCCATCTCGCCGGTGCGGCTGTCGCCCACCACCACCGCCGGGCGGTAAACGGTCCACGGCAGCTTGCACTCGGTGCGCACGATCTTCTCGCTCTCGTGCTTGGTGCTGAAGTAGGGGTGGTCCAGTCCTTCGGCCTCATCGAACATGTCCTCGCGGAACACACCTTCGTACAGGCCGGCTGCGGCAATGGACGAGACATGGTGGAAGTGACCAGCCCCGATCGCCTTGGCAAACTCGACCGTGTTGCGTGTGCCATCGATGTTCACCGCGATCTGGCTGTCGGCATCCGCCTCCAGGTCATAAACCGCCGCCAGGTGGTAGAAATGGTCCACCTGACCCTTCAGCGCCTTGGTCGCTTCGGCGGATACGCCCAGCTTCTTCTCGGTCAGGTCGCCGAAGACCGGAACCGCGCGTGCCGCTCCCGCGCTGCCCTTGAGGCCCCAGTATTCGCGCAAGGTCGCCACCTTGCCCTCGCTCTCCCGGCGGATCAGGAAATGCACCACGGCGCCCTTGCGCTCCAGCAGCTTTTTGACAAGGCGCTTGCCAATGAACCCGGTGGCGCCGGTGACGAAATAGTGCATGGGGGTACTCCTCAGTTTGCTGATGAAAACAAAACAGCCATTCTTCACGAAGTGGCCGCAGCACCGATTCCGCAGAAACCCGGGCAGGACCGCACGTTCGTTCGCATTAGTCGATGCTCCCTACAAACCGGGGCCTGCACGCCATAAAGTTCAGGCACCGGATGACCAGTTCATGTGGCTGGTCCTGTTGAAACCCCAGATGGAGTCGTCCCATGGTCAAGAAAGTCCAGAAAACCGCCGGCAAGTCCACCAAGGCCGCCGCCGGCAGCAACAGCCCGCTGTCGGGCGCTATCCGCGATTCCGCCCAGCAGATCTGGCTGGCCGGCCTGGGTGCCTTCTCCAAGGCCCAGGAAGAAGGTGGCAAGGTCTTCGAGACCCTGGTCAAGGAAGGCCTGTCCATCCAGCGCAAGACGCAGTCTGTGGCCGAAGAGCGCATCAACGAAGCCACCAGCCGCGTGAGCCACATGGCCAACGATATCTCGTCCAAGGCCCAGGGCCAGTGGGACAAGCTGGAAAACATCTTTGAAGAGCGCGTGGCCAAAGCCCTGGGCAAGCTGGGTGTGCCGGCCGCCCGCGATGTCGAGGCCCTGGTGGCACGTATCGACGAACTCGGTCGCATGGTTCAGGAAATGTCAGGGCTGACCCCCGCCAAGCCGGCGCGCAAACCGGCAGCCAAGCCCGCCGCCAAGGCAGCAGCGGCTCCGCGAAAGGCACCGGCCCGCAAAGCACCGGCCCGCAAGAAGGCGGCCTGAGGCCTCGGGCATGCCCGCCATGCCGCACAGCCAACGAAAGGGGCGCGCCGCGCCCCTTTCGCGCCTCTGCAGGGTGTGCTGCGACGCAGCATGACGGCGCGATGTCTGCGCCTACACTCATGGCCATGAAATCCAGACCCGCAGCACATGCCCAACCACGCCAGAACAGGCCCGATGTGGCGCTGGCATTGGCGGGCGGTGGACCTCTGGGCGCGATCTACGAGATCGGTGCCCTGTGCGCCCTGGACGACAGCCTGAGCGGCCTGGATTTCAATGCCTGCGGCCACTACGTCGGTGTGTCGGCGGGCGGTTTCATTGCCGCCGGTCTGGCCAACGGCATGAGCCCCCGGCAGCTCTGCGATGCCTTCATCGAAGACCTGCCCACCGATGAGAACTTCGACCCGGCCTGGCTGATGAAGCCAGCCTGGCGCGAGCTGGGGCTGCGCGCGTCCCGTCTGCCGCAGTTGCTGGGCTCGGCGCTGTGGACCTGGCTGGTGCAAGGCAGGCCACTGAGCCAGGCCGCCGAGCAGCTGGGTGCGGCGCTGCCCACCGGCGTGTTCGACAACGAAGGCATCCACCGGCAGATCGAGCGGCTGTTCAGCCGAGACGGGCGCAGCAACGACTTTCGCCGATTGCGGGCCCGCCTGACCCTGGTGGCCACCGATCTGGACAGTGGCGAATCCACGCCCTTCGGTCGCCCCGGCTGGGACCATGTACCCATCTCGCGCGCCATCCAGGCCAGTGCCGCCTTGCCCGGGCTGTTCCCGCCGGTGGAGATCGGGGGCCGGCACTATGTCGATGGCGCGCTGAAGAAGACGCTGCACGCGACAGTGGCGCTGGATGAAGGCGCCCGGCTGCTGATCTGCCTGAACCCGCTGGTGCCTTTTCACGCCGACCCGAAGGCGGCCCGGCACCAGCGCATCCCGTCACTGGTCGATGGCGGCCTGCCGGCCGTCATGAGCCAGACCTTCCGCTCCATGATCCACTCGCGGCTGGCCCTCGGGTTCAAGCACTATGAGCGCGCCTACCCCAACAGCGACATCGTGCTGATCGAACCCGACCAGCGGGACGCCGAGATGTTCTTCGCCAACACCTTCAGCTACCGGCAGCGGCGCCAGCTGGCCGAGCACGCCTTCCAGCAGACCCGGCAGCTGCTGCGCCAGAACGCGGACAACATCTCCCGCAAGCTGGAGCGACATGGCATCAGACTGGATCACGCGGCCCTCGCCGATCCGGATCGGCGCCTGCTGCACGGACCGGACAAACCGGTGGCCGACCCGGTGCGTCGCCTGCACGCCACGCTGGACACGCTGGAACACCAGCTGCGCCAGCGCGCTGTCCGCCAGGGGCTCACCTGAGCATGGTTCGAAAAGCCCCCCGCCGCACCGCCGAGCGCATTCTCGAAGTCACCCTCGAGCTGTTCAACCGCTTCGGCGAACCAAACGTCTCCACCACCCTGATCTCGGCCGAGCTCGGCATCAGCCCGGGCAACCTCTACTACCACTACCCGGCCAAGGATGAACTGATCAATGCCCTGTTCGAGCGCTTCGAGCGCGAACTGGAGCAGATCCTGGCGGCGGCTGACGGGGTGCGCAACGTAGAGGACGCCTGGTTCTTCTTCCACTCGCTGTTCGAGACCACCTGGTCCTACCGCTTCCTGTACCGCGACCTGAACGACCTGCTGTCCAAGAACCGCCTGCTGGAAAAGCGCTTCCAGGAGCTGCTGACGCGCAAGGTGCGCGCGGTTCGTCTGCTGCTGGCCGGCATGAGCCGCAGCGGCGCGGTCGACATCGACACCCGCGAGGTCGAGCCGACGGCCAACTGCATGGTGGTGGTGTTCACCTACTGGCTGAGCTTCGAATACGTGCGCGACCCGCGCCACGCACTGGAGCCCGACCACGCCCAGAAGGCCCTGCTGCGAGGTGCACGGCACGTGCTGAACCTGCTGGCGCCGTATCTGGAGCCCGGCCAGCGACAGCACCTGCTGCAGCTCTCGGGCGCCTACGGCTCGGGCGACTGAGGTCTCAGGCCGACAGACCGTCCACGGCCTGGAACAAGGCCTGGCGCGCCTGGGCGATCACCTGGCCACGCCAGGCATCGGTGTCGGTGTAGAAGGCGTCCATCATCTGCTGCCGCACCTGGGCACGCAGGGTCTCGTCGGCCTGCTGCGGATGCAGGTGCAGCCAGTGGTCGGCACGCAAGGCCTGCACGACGTCGGTGATCGGCACCGTTCCGTACTCGAGAGCGATGCCGGTGTACTCGGCCTGCGGACACTCCTGGTATATGGCGCACCACATCAGCCCCGTCAGCTCGGCCGAGGTCGAACTGCCATCGTAGACCGAGGTGACCTTGGTCTTGCCACCGCCTCCCCACCAGGCCTGGGCGCGTGCCATCGCCGGTGCATCCTTGCGTCCGGCATAAATGCGTTCACCCACCCCACTGGGGCCCAGACCCGTGTGCAGGTCGATCCACGCCACCCGGCCTGCACGCACTCCGTGTTGCCGCAGCACCTGGCGCAGGGTCGTGTGGCTCCAGGTCGGGGCAAGCCCGCCAAAGAACAGACCGTCCGGAAAGCCGTACTGACCCTGGGACACCGCCGCCTGGTAGCGGGCCAGTCCGTGGTGAGCGATGTAGGCTTCGATGGCATGCTGGTTGTCGGGTCCGGGTGGCCAGCACGCGGGCAGCAGCAGGTCGTGCAACTCTGCATAGGCCGGGTTGTCCGGCAAGGGCTGCGCATAGTCGGGAAAGTTGCGGTTCAGATCCACGTTCTCGTGGGTCACCCGACGACGGTACGAAAAGCCATGGGGGTTGAGCGCATGGATGTACAGCACCGCCACGCCAGCCTCTCGTGCATGCGACCGCCAGTCCTGGTCGTGCAACGCATGCACCTGCACACCGGAGCCGCAGAAGCCTTCGACCCCGTGGCAAGCGCTGCTGACAATGAGAAGCCGGTCTGCATCGGGCGGTCCGTCCAGCGCCACGTCCATCGCCAGGGTTTCACCCTCCAGACCCTTGAGGGGATGGTTGTGGCTTTGAATGGCCAGCCCGCCGGCGGCAGCGGCCTCCAGGAAACGCACCCGTGCCCGGGCATAGCTGGGAGAAAACGCTTGTCCGATGGGGATCATGCGCTCTCCCCGGCCGCCCGGGACCGACCCAGCCATTGCTCGGCCAGCCGCACCCAGAACGTGGCACCCAGGGGAATGAGGTCGTCGTTGAAGTCGTAGTTGGGGTTGTGCAGGGTGCACGGTCCGTCGCCATGGCCCATGGCGCGGTGGTCGCCATCGCCATTGGCAATGAACAGGTAACAACCCGGCCGGTGCTGCAGCATGTAGGCGAAATCTTCGGCGCCCATGGTGGGCTCCTGGTCGAGCACACGTTCAGTGCCCACGATATCGGCCAGCACCTCGCGCGCGAACGCGGTCTCGGCCGGGTGGTTGATGGTGGGCGGGTAGTTGCGGCGAAACTCGAACTCGCAGCCAGCGCCGAAGGCCGCACAGGTGTGCTCGGCAATCTCCTGCATGCGCCGCTCGATCAGGTCGAGCACCTCGTAGGTGAAGGTGCGCACCGTGCCCTGGATCTCGCAGCTGTCGGGCACCACATTGGTGGCCTCACCAGTGTGGATCATGGTCACCGAAATCACACCTGCGTCGACCGGTTTCTTGTTGCGCGTGATGATGGTCTGGAAGGCCTGCACCATCTGGCAGGCCACCGGCACAGGGTCGATACCGTTGTGCGGCAGGGCGGCGTGCGCACCCTTGCCCCGGATGGTGATACGGAACTCGTTGCTGGAGGCCATCACCGGGCCAGCGCTGGCAGCAAAGCTGCCGACCGGCATGCCCGGCCAGTTGTGCATGCCGAACACAGATTCCATGGGGAACCGCTCGAACAGGCCATCCTTGATCATCTCGCGCGCACCGCCACCACCTTCCTCGGCCGGCTGGAAGATCAGGTAGACGGTGCCATCGAACTCGCGATGCCGGGCAAAATGCTGCGCCGCGGCCAGCAGCATGGCCGTGTGGCCATCGTGACCGCAGGCGTGCATCTTGCCCGCGTGACGGCTGGCATGGTCGAACCGGTTGTGTTCTTGCATCGGCAGCGCGTCCATGTCGGCGCGCAGGCCGATGGCCCGGCCACAGGCGCCGCCATCCCGGCCATGGACGATGCCGACCACCCCGGTGGTGCCCATGCCGCGGTGGATGGGAATGCCCCATTCGGTCAGCTTGGCGGCCACCAGGTCCGCGGTGCGGACCTCTTCAAAACACAGTTCAGGGTGGGCATGAATATCGCGGCGGACAGCAGCGATGGACGCGGCCTGCGTCAGAATGGAATCGATCAGTTGCATGGGGTCTCCGGCCACAGAAAGCGAACCACTGTCCATGGTACCCAATCGGCGCTCCGATGCGTCACCCTGCGTGACACCCCCATTTGGCGGGAGGGACTTTGGGTAAGCTTGCCAGCGCCCTGACGGATCGCCTTCTGCGGCCTTAGCGCCTGATGCGACCGTCGGGCGTGAGCAGGGTCAGCTCGACAAAGCGCGAGCCGGTGTGCTTGTTCGGACCGAAGTCGATGGGAAAGCCTCCCAGATCCAGATTGCGCAAGCTCTGGACCGCACCGATGAAGCCCTCACGCGTCAGGTTGCGGCCGGCCTTGCGAACCGCTTCGGTGAACACCTTGGCGGCCACGAAGCCCTCGATGCCCGAGTAGTTCGGGGACAGACCCTGCTTGGTGCGCACCGCCGACAGGTATTCGCTGGCAATCGGTGTGACCGGGCTGTAGGGAAAGGGCATGACCTGGCTGACCACGACACCCCGCGCCGAAGCACCGAGCTCGTCCAGCAGGGCCTGTGTCCCAACGAAGGACACGTTGTAGAAATTGCCCGCATAGCCCTTCTGGCGTGCCAGCCGGATGAAGGTCGCACACGCCTTGTAGGCGCCGATCTGCACAATGGCTTCTGGCCGCCCGGCCAGGATGTCGTCCAGCGCCTTGGCCACGTCCACGCTGTTTCGCTCGACCGTGCCGGTCGATGCCGGCTCGAGATTCAGCTCCTTGAGAGCGCGACTGACACCTTCAAGCCCGGTCTTGCCATACGCATCATTCTGATAGAAGACCGACACCTTCTTGATGCCGGTACCGGTGACCTGGCGCACGATGGCGGCGGTCTCCTCGAAATAGGAGGCACGCACATGGATGGCGTAGCGGTTGAAGGGCGCCCGCAAGGCTTCGGCTCCGGTGAACGGGGCAAAGAACGGCACCTTGGACTCGGTGGCCATGGGCAGTGCGGCCAGGCTGGTGGGTGTGCCGATGTAGCCAAACAAGGCAAACACCCCGTCGCCGATCAGCTGACGCGTGTTGGTGGCGCAACGCTCGGGCTCGTAGCCGTCGTCCAGCCGGCGGATTTCAATGGTGCGCCCGTTGACGCCACCGCGGGCGTTGAGGGCATCAAAGAACAGCTGCGCGCCCAGGTAGAACTGCACGCCAAGCTGCTCGGCCGCACCGCTGAACGGAGCAGACTGTCCCAGCACGATGCGTGTGTCGCTCAGACCCGCCCCCTGAGCAGCCGCCGATCCGGACCATGCCGTCAGTGCCGGCGCAGCCAGACAGGTGCCCAGGGTGGATATGAGCTGACGACGCTGCATGGAGTTTCTCCTGATATGCTGAAGACCCGCGGGATCAGACTGGCCGGGCACGCCCCGACCACGGGCTCATAGCCTAATACCATCCCGCTATTCCCGAAGCCTTCTACCGCCCTTCGGTATGACTTTTCCGACGAACTCACCGATTAAGACGGTGCGCGGTGCATGTCCGCACGATTGCCCCGACACCTGTGCACTCATCACCACGGTCGATGCCGACGGTCGCGCCCTGCGTGTGCAGGGCGATCCGGACCACCGGCACACGGACGGTGCGCTGTGCACCAAGGTCTCTCGCTACGCCGAACGCACCTACCATCCGCAACGCGTGCTGCAGCCGCTGCGCCGCACCGGCGCCAAGGGCAGCGGCCAGTTCGAGCCGGTCGGCTGGGACGAGGCCCTGGACGCCATTGCCGCGCGCCTGCAGGCCATGGCTGCCCGCGACCCGCAGGCCATCTTGCCCTACAGCTACGCCGGCACCATGGGACTGGTACAGGGCGAGAGCATGTCGGCCCGGTTCTTTCACCGGTTGGGTGCATCACTGCTGGACCGTACCATCTGCGCATCGGCCGGTGCCGAGGGCCTGATCCACACCCTGGGCGGCAAGGTCGGCATGAAGGTGGAGCACTTCGCCGAATCGAAGCTGATCCTGATCTGGGGCAGCAACTCGATCGCGAGCAACCTGCATTTCTGGCGCCTTGCCCAGCAAGCCAAGCGCGAAGGCGCCCGGCTGGTGTGCATCGACCCGCGCCGAAGCGAGACAGCCGACAAGTGCCATGAGCACATCGCCCTGCGGCCCGGCACCGATGCTGCCCTGGCCCTGGCCCTGATGCACGAGCTGATCGTGCACGACTGGCTGGACCACGACTACATCGATCGCCACACCCTCGGCTGGGACCAGCTGCGCGAGCGCGCGCTGCAGTGGCCGCCCGAGCGGGCCGCCGAGGTCTGCGGCGTGCCGGTCGAGCAGATCCGCCGCCTGGCGCAGGATTATGGCCACACCAAACCGGCCGCCATCCGCCTGAACTACGGCATGCAGCGCGTGCGCGGTGGCGGCAACGCGGTGCGGGCCATCGCCTGCCTGCCGGCCCTGGTGGGGGCCTGGCGGCACCGGGCCGGCGGACTGCTGCTGTCATCGTCCGGTTTCTTTCCGGTGCAGCGCGCCAGGTTGCAGCGCCCCGACCTGCTGGCTGGCCGGCTGCCACGCACCATCAACATGAGCACCATCGGGCAGGACCTGTTGCGCGAGGCATCGCCCACCTTCGGGCCGAAGATTGAGGCCCTGATCGTCTACAACAGCAACCCGGTCGCGGTGGCCCCCGAGTCGCCGCAAGTGGTGCGGGGCTTCCAGCGCGAGGACCTGTTCACCGTGGTGCTGGAACACTTTCTCACCGACACCGCCGACCAGGCCGATTTCATCCTCCCAGCCACCACGCAGCTGGAACACTGGGACATCCACGCCGCCTATGGTCACACCGACGTGCTGCTCAACCGCCCGGCCATTGCGCCCCTGGGCGAAGCACGAACCAACACCGACATCTTCCGCGACCTGGCCCGGCGCATGGGCTTCAACGAGGCCTGTTTCGACGACGACGACGAAACCCTGTGCCGCCAGGCCTATGGAGAAGCGGTCGATTTCGGTCAGCTGCTCGAACGCGGACACGCGACGCTGCCCGTACCAGAGGCTCCCTTTGCCGACGGTGGTTTCCCTTCTCCATCCGGGCGCTGCGAGTTCTTCAGCGAACGCCTGGCCGCCATGGGGCTCGATGGCCTGCCCGACCACCTGCCCAACCACGAGCTGGCCGGCGCGGACCCCGAGCATCCGCTGGCCATGATCTCGCCACCGGCCCGCAACTTCCTCAACTCCAGCTTCGTCAATGTGCAGAGCCTGCGTGACATTGAAGGCGAGCCCTGGCTGGAGATCCACCCCGACGATGCCACACCGCGCAGCATAGGCGACGGGCAGGCGGTTCGGGTATTCAACCGGCGGGGCAACTACCACTGCCGGGCGCATGTGACCGAGCGCGCTCGACCGGGTGTGGTCAACGGACTGGGCATCTGGTGGCGCAAGCTGGGCATGAACGGCACGAATGTCAACGAGGTGACCCACCAGGGCCTGACCGACCTCGGGCGCGCGCCGGTGTTCTACGACTGCTGCGTCGAGGTGGAAAGGGCATGACGCCTCCGGCATCACTGCGCCACCTCGTGGCCTGTGTTGCGGTCTTCCTGCTGTCGGGTTGCGCCTCGACGGACACGGGGCCAGGCTACTACTGGCAGTCGGTCACCGGACACCTGCAGCTGATGCGGGCGGCGCGACCGGTGCAGGACTGGATCGACGACCCGGCGACCAGCGCGACCCTGCGTCAGCGGCTGGAACTGGCGCAGCGCATCCGCGATTTTGCTTCCGATTCACTGGCCATGCCCGACAACGCCAGCTACCGGCGTTACGCCGATCTGGGACGCCGGGCCGCGGTCTACAACGTGGTCGCTGCCGGCGAGTTTTCGCTGGAGCTCAGGAACTGGTGCTTCCCAGTGGCCGGCTGTGTGGGCTACCGGGGTTATTACAGCGAAGACGCGGCCCGCCGTTACGCTGCCACATTGCCTGCCGACCTGGATGTGCTGGTCTACCCGGTGCCGGCCTACTCCACCTTGGGCTGGCTCAACTGGCTCGGCGGTGACCCCCTGCTCAACACCTTCATCGCCTACCCGGAAGGAGAACTGGCACGGCTCATCATCCACGAACTGGCACACCAGGTGCTCTACGTCAAGGGTGACACCGTGTTCAACGAGTCCTTTGCCACGGCGGTTGAGCGGCTGGGGGGCCAGCAATGGCTGCAACAGCACGCCACCGAACAGGCGCGCGAGGAATATCAGCGCTTTGACCAGAGACGACAGGCGTTCCGCGCGCTCACCCGCAGCGTGCGGGAGCGGCTGTCGGGGGTGTTCAGCGACCCGTCCCTGGACGAGGAAAACCGCAGGCTGGCCAAGGCGGAGGTGATGGCGCAGTTTCGCGCCGAATACGCCGGACTGCGCGAGACCTGGGGCGGTCATCCGGGTTACGATGCCTGGGTGGCCCGTGCCAACAATGCCAGCTTCGCCGCCCAGGCGGCCTACGACGAACTCGTACCGGGCTTCGAGGCCCTGTTCTTGCAGTCAGGCAGCGACTTCCCGCGCTTCTACCAGGCGGTGCGCGAACTCTCGCAGCAACCGTTGACCGACCGCCACGAGGCCTTGCGCTCACTGGCCGATCAGGCCACCGTCCGCGCCGGACTGCGGCTACCATAGCGCGCAAGCGACGGAGCTGCCCATCGCCACGACCACCAGATACAACCGAACATGGCTGACATCCACATCCGAAGAGATCACCACCTCGGCATGGCCGAAGCCCGCAAGGTGGCCTGGCGCTGGGCCGAAGAGGCCGAGCAGGAGTTCGACATGAGCTGCACCTACGAGGAAGGCCGGTCCTGCGACGAGGTGCACTTCACCCGCAGCGGTGTCAACGGCATCCTCAAGGTGACCAAGGACCACTTCGAGCTCGATGCCAAGCTCGGTTTCCTGCTGGGCGCTTTCAGGGACCGCATTGAAAGCGAGATCGTGCGCAATCTGGACGACCTGCTGAAAGAAAAAAAGCCGAAGCCGCCGACCAAGCCGGCCTCCGGCGCCCGCAAGAAATGAACGGCCGGCTGGCCCGCAGCCAGTCCTGCCGCCAGCTTCAGCTCAGCGACTCGATCAGGTCGATGTACTGCTGCATTGCCGCCTCGGACGGCGTGCCCTTGCAGCTGTTCCATGCATCCCACTTGGCCCGGCCCACCATGTCGCCGAAGCCCGGCTTTTTCTCGGTCACATCACCAGCGGTGGCCTGCTTGTACAGACCATAAATCTTCAGCAGGGTGGCGTTGTCGGGACGCTCGCTGAGCTTCTTGGAGTTGGCGACGGCGGCTTCGAAACGGCTCTTGAGATCGGACATGTGGGACTCCTCGTTGTGGGGTTGTTTGGACGGTCACCGTCTGTGGCGGCCATCCTCTCGGGGTTGCTGCGGTATCTTACGGCCGGCACAGCCCGCAAAATAGACAGACACATCCACAACACCGGCCTGCACCTGGCACACCAGGCCTACACGAGGAGACAGCATGGTCCAGCGCAAGGCAGCAGCGCCCGTCCCATCGCGGACACCCGCCAAAGTCCGGCAACGCCGGACCCGGTCACCTGGCCTGACCCAGGAACTGGCCACGACCCTGGGGCTGGATGGCGAGCGCATGAGCAAGGTCGACACCGCCTGGCTGCGCATGGACTCTCCTTCCAACCGCATGATGATCATTGGCGTGTGGCTGCTGCGCCCGGGCATCACGCTCGCTGACCTGCGTGAGCGGGTGCGTGACCGCCTGCTGCCCTACCGCCGCTTTGTGCAGATCGCACGCCAGGACATGGCAGGGGCGGCCTGGGTCGACGATCCGCACTTTCGCATCGACCACCATGTGGTGGCCAGGCCCCTGGATCGCCAGCGGGGCCAGGGCGCCCGCCAGGCCTTGCAGGCACGGGTCGGTGAACTGGCGCTGCAGCCGCTGGACCCCGAGCGCCCGCTGTGGAAGTTCGAACTGGTGGAGCACCACGAAGGCGGGTCGGCCCTGATTGCACGCATCCACCACTGCATTGCCGACGGCATCGCACTCATCAGCGTGATGATGAGCCTGGTCGATGGTGGTGCCGAGCCGCCCAAGCGCACGCGCCGCACGCGCAAAGGCGGTATCGAGGGCGCAGAGGACTGGCTGGCCGACACCCTGATCCGACCGCTGGGCGACATCACCGCGCGGGCACTGGAGGTGGCCGGAGGCGGCGCCGCGCGCTCGCTGGCCATGGTGGCTTCACCTCAGCAGGGCCTCAACGAGTCGATCGACCAGGCGGCCCACGTGGCCCGGCTGGGCAGCCAGCTGGTAAGCGACCTGGCCGACCTGGCCTTGATGCCGGACGACTCACCGACGCGCCTGAAAGGGCAACCCGGCATGAGCAAGCAGGTCGCCTGGTGCGAGCCCATTCCGCTGGACCAGGTCAAGGCCATCGGCAAGGCCCTCAACTGCTCGGTCAACGATGTGCTGCTCTCCTGCGTGGCCGGCGCCATCGGTGCCTACCTGCGCGAGCTGGGGGATGACACCAGGGGCGTGGAGATCCGCGCCATGGTACCGATCAACCTGCGCCCGATGTCCGAGGCCTGGCAGCTGGGCAACCGCTTCGGTCTGGTGCCGCTGGTGCTGCCGATCGGACTGGACAACCCGATCGAGCGGGTGTACGCGGTGCGCGCACGCATGAATGCGCTCAAGGGCAGCCTGCAACCGATCCTGACTTTCGGCCTGCTGTCGCTGGCGGGCCTGCTGGTCAAGCCGGCCCAGGACGCGCTGCTGGCGCTGTTCGGCCGCAAGACCACGGCGGTCATGACCAACGTGCCCGGCCCCGGCGACAAGCTCAAGCTGTGTGGTGCCACGCTGGAACAGACCATGTTCTGGGTGCCGCAGACAGGAACCGTCGGTCTGGGCGTGTCCATACTGAGCTATGGCGGCGGCGTGCAGTTCGGCATCATTGCCGACAGTGGCCTGTGCCCGCAGCCCCAGCGCATCATCGACCGCTTTGAACCCGAATTTGGTCGCCTGCTCACCGTGACGCTGATGCTGCCCTGGGGAGAGGGCTGAACGGCATTGTTGCAGTTGCCTCAGACCGCCAGCAGACGCCGGTCCGCAATCTCCAGCAGACCGTCGAAGATGAGGCTGTCGACCAGCTCGAAGTCGGTCGACATGCTGGGCGCCATCTTCCAGCCTGCTCCACCGGTCATGTAGCAGACCGGGTCTTCACCGCAGTGCCGCTGCAGGTTCTCGACCATGCGCTGCACGGCGCCGGCGATGGCAAACGTGCCGCCACTGGTCAGTGCGTCGCTGGTGTTGGTGGGAAAGTCGCGGACCTCGCCGGTGGGCACGTGCAGACCGGCGGTACCCGACTCAAGCGCGCGCAGCATGATGCCGTGACCGGGCAGGATGATGCCGCCCAGAAAGCGGCCAGCAGTGTCAATGGCCTCGACCGTGACCGCGGTGCCGACCATGACCACCACACAGGGCCGGGGTGGACCGCTGGCCAGCAGGCGCTGACGGGCCCCGATCATGGCCACCCAACGGTCCGAGCCCAGACGGGCCGGGTGGTCGTAACCGTTGGTGAGCCCGGCCTCGGCGCCGCTGGAAACCACCCAGCTGGGGGCCACATCCCAGAGCTCCAGCTGCTCTTCGACCCGGCGCTTGACGGCGTCACCGGCGACCACACACCCCACCACCCAGCGGGGAGCGGGCAGCGCGCTCCAGTCGCCCTCGGCCAGTTTTTCGATGTTTTCCAGGAACTGCGCGCCATGTGCCAGCAGACGGGCGCCGACACGCGGCTCCTCGTACAACGCCCACTTCAGGCGGGTGTTCCCCACGTCCAGAGCCAGGAAAGTCATGGCCGCATTATGACCACGCCCCGACACCGGGCTTGCTGCAGCGCAGCAACCGGCTTCAGATCAGTCCCATCCAGCAGGCCCGCTGGATGGCAGCCAGCTTGCTGTCGGTCTTGAGCTTGGCCATGGCATTGGCCAGGTGGTAGTTGACGGTGCGCTCGGAGCAGTCCATGCGCTGCGCTGTCTCGCGCGCGGTCAGGCCCTCGAAAGCGAGGTTGAGGCTTTCCTGCTCGCGCGGACTGAGGTTGAGGCGCTGTTCGGCAATCGACCGTTTGAGCAGGGGCCAGATGTTCAGGGCTGTCCAGGCCAGCGCCGCTGCCTCGCTCCGTCCGGAAAAAGCGCGCGGGCTGAACATGAAGCACTCGAATGCACGCCCCGCCGGCAAGGCAAACGCCACGCGAACCAGGGTCTGCTGGCCATGGGCCAGCCACAACCGGCGCCAGCGACTGTCGGGGTCGTGGGCCGACTTGGCGATCTCCTGCCACGCGACCAGTGGCGCGTCGCTGTCGCGCCAGCTGGCACCGAAGTCGCGGCTGTCGGCCAGCGCCTGACCCGCGCCGAGCAGGCGAGGCGGGTGAATCGCCAGCACCTGCCGGTCTTCCTGGCCGCCCAGCGGATCCGGACCAAGCACCAGCAAGGCCTCCACGCCCTGGTCCTTCAGGGCGCAGAGCCAGTCGGCGAGCACGGCATCTAAGCCGATGCTGTCAAAGTTGACAGGCAGGGTCATGGCGGGCAGGAGCGATTGAGGTAAGAATGATAAATTGTTATTAACGGCAGACCACAACCCAGGCGTCAGCTGACAGCAGCCGACCGTCGGAGATCGAGACCGATGACACAGCAGAGCAAACCATGGCCCTAGACCGGCTGTGGCTCAACAGCGCCCGCCGACGTCTGGGGCGCTGGTTGATGGACGAGGTGGTGCGCACACCCGCCGAGGTCATCCTGCATCCCTCGCGCACCCGGCTCCAATGGCTGGGGGTGTTCACCTTCGTCGGCCACCTGTTCTTTGCCTGGTTCTGGGGTCACTACCTGCCGCAACCCTACGAGAACCTGTGGCTGCGGATCGGCATCGCCTGCAGCGGATTGCTGCTCTTGTTGCCTGTGATCACGCGCGACCTGCATGCCCGGCCCACCATCTGGGTGTTCTCGCTGATCGCGTGGGTGCAGTTGCCGCTGTTCTTCTCATGGATGTACTGGATGAATCATGGTAACGCGATCTGGCTCGGCTCCATGGCCTGCATGATCGTGATCTATTACCACCTGACCGACTGGCGGCTGGCGAGCCTGGGGCTCATGCTGGGGCTGGGCATCAGCCACCTGGCCGCCGTGCCCGACCTTCAAGCCACGCAACGGGTGGCCACGCCGGCCGACCACTTGGCGGTGCTGGGCTTTGCCTGGGCCGCGGCCTTGCTGCTCGGTGCGTCCAGCGCCAACCTGCGACGTACCCGTCTGCTCAACACCCTGAGCACGATCGGCGTCCTGGCCCACGAGCTGCGGACGCCGCTGGCCACACTGAACCTGCTCGCCGACGTGCTGCGCAATCTGGGACAGCAGGACGTACCCGAACCCAAGCGGCGCCGCATCGAGGAACTGGCGACACGGCTGCAGGGCCTGGTCAAGTCGATGCACCGTCAGATCGACACCCAGATCGCCAACGCGCAACTGATGCGCCTGCCCCGCGATGCCACCCCGATCCACGCCACCGAGCTGGTGCAGGCAGCGGTGGCGTCCTACCCCTACCGCTCCAGCCGCGAGCGCGACTGCGTACAGGTGAACATCCAGCAGGACTTCTGCTTCAAGGGTTCGCGCCAGCTGTTCAGCCAGACGATGAACAACCTGATCAAGAACGCTCTGCATGCCCTGGCGGCGGCCAGTTCGGTGCCCACACCCGGTTCGCTGCGCATCGATATCGGACTGCACCACGGCAGGGGCCGCATCGCGGTCACCGACGAGGGGGTGGGCATCCCCCATGAGCACCAGCCCAGGGTGTTCGAGCCTTTTTTTTCCACCCAGTCGGGGGCCGGCAGCGGCCTGGGCCTGACCTTCTGCAAGAATGTGATCGATGCGGCCGGGGGCGACATATCGCTTCTGTCCGAGCCCAACCACGGCACGGTATTCATCATCGACCTGCCCCTGTACCCCACCCACTGATGCCGGCATCTGCCCAGCCCCACCGCCAGCCAGGCCACACCTGCCTTCGATGAACCCGACTTTTCCGCTTTTTCACCGATCCGGCAGCACAGTCTTCGTCGACGACGACCCCGACTACCTGGAGATGCTGGGCATGGTGATGCCGTCCCACTGGCAGGTGGAGCTGTATTCGCGGCCGGGCCTGTTTCTGGAGCGGATGGCCGACGAACCGGCCCGATGGGAAGCCGATGCGGCCGTGCAGCTTCACATGATCGACCGGGCACGCCAAGGACACTTCATGGCGCCACAGGTGCTGCGTTACTGGGCGGAGAACCCGGCACGCTACCAGCTGATCAAGACCTGCGTGATCGACTACGCGATGCCCGGCATCAACGGCCTGCAGGTGCTCAACGCCCTGCTGGACTGGCCGGGTTCACGGGTGCTGCTGACCGGGCAGGCCGACGAGCAGGTGGCCATCGACGCCTTCAACCGGGGACTGATCGACCAGTACATCCCCAAACACGCCGATGACATCAGCACCCAGCTGATCGGCAAGCTGCGCACCCTGCACCAGGCCGCCCACGCCCGCCTGAACGGCCAGTGGCGCGGAACGCTGAGCAGCCGCCAGTACGCGTGGTTGCAGATGCCGTCCGTTATGGAGACCCTGCGCGGGCACAGCGACCGGCACTGGATCGAGCACGTGGTGCTGTCCGATCCGTTCGGGCTGCTGGCCATGGACGCCGACGGCCGGTGCCACTGGCTGCAACTGGAGCCTGCAGACCGGCTCGGCGAGCTGGCCGAAGTGGCCGCCACCGCGGGGCTCGGGCTGACGGTCTGCGAACAGATTGTTTCCGGCCGGCAACTGCCAGCAATCGAACTGCACCAGCAGCTTGGACTGTCCGGCCCGGTACCTATGGCCAAGGCCTTTCCGGTGGACCGCGAAGGCAAGCTGCTGGGGGCCCATTTCACGCTGCCGGCCAGCGCCCTGCCCCAACCGGTCTACGCCTACCGCAACTTTCTCGAGGACCAGCGGCAACGCCGGGTTCAGGACGTCTGAGCCGCGGCACCGCTGCGCCCGCGCCGCGCGATCGGCCAGTTCCATGGCCGCACCCTTTCCGCCACTTCGGCGGTCACCGCTTCGAGGTGATCCAGCTCGGCGGTGGTGAGCGCCGCATGCAGGGTCAGGCGCACCATGGTGCGGTTTCGGCTGGTGGCCGGAGCACAGAACACCGCGCCAAAGACGCCGCGCACCTCCAGTTCATCGCGCAGCACCATGGTGTCCGGTTCGGATCCGGCCTCCAGCGCAATGATCTGCTCGCTGCCCTGGTGAATGGGGTAGCCCTGTGCCTCCAGAAACGCACGCACATGCCGGGTGTGCGCCTGCAGGCGCTGGCGTTCGATGTCGCTGCGCCGGATCAGCTCCAGTGTCGCGTCCAGCGCAGCGATCTCGTGCGGCAGAAGGCACGAACTGAACATGTTGGGGTAGCTGCTGCTGAGAACGTAGTTGCGCATCTCGGCCGGTAGCGTCATGAAACCGGCACGGCCCGCAAAGGCCTTGGCGAGACTGGCGGTGATGAAGTGCACCCGGTGGCTCAGCCCCAGTGCCACGCACAGGCCTGCTCCCTGAGGGCCGTGGGTGCCCAGCGAATGCGATTCATCGACCAGGATCATGCAGCCGCCGGCCTCGGCCACCTCGACCATTTCGGTCAGCGGACACAGGGCCCCGGTGGTGCTGTAGACCGAGTCGACCACCACGATGCCCGGGCCATGGCGCTCGATCTGGCGTCGCAGGTGCTGGGGGTCGTTGTGCCGAAACGGTTGCGCAGCCGCACCGGCACGCCGTGCGCCTTCCCACAGCGAAGTGTGGGCCAGGCTGTCCATGTGGATCACGGTGTGTTCGTCGGCAATCGCCTGCAGCAGTCCCAGGTTGGCGGCATAGCCGGACTGGCAGATCAGCCCGTCGTCCTTGGCCAGCAAGCGTGCCAGCTTGAGCTCCAGTTGCCGGGCAGGGTGCGCATCGAGCAGGAACACGCCGGACTGGATGACGAACTCGGCGTCGGCCCGAATGGCCCGGGTCTGCGCCCGCACGATCTCGGGATGCCCGGTCAACGCCAGGTAGTCGTTGCCGTTCAGGCGAACAGCACCTGGACCGGCATTGCGGCCGTGCAGCAACGAGCGGCCACCCCAGGGTCCGTTCCAACGCTCCCAGAACTCACGACCGATGCGGGCCTGCAGGTGCGGTGAAACAGGCGGGTTGACGGGCGGTGTGACCGGGGTGGCGACGGCGGCGCTCATGGCAGGCTCCTTGGGGGGTAGAAAACCCCATTGAAGGAAGCCATTCGTGACCAAAATCACACACCCTGTCAGATCTGACAGGGGTTGTTACGCTTTAGGCTCAGTTTTGCACTAGCAGCTCACACGGAGTTTGGCCGCAACGCAACAGGCACGTGACATCCGTCACGAACCCAGGTAACGGGGCGCCTGCCAGCGCGGGGTCAGTTTTGACGCCAGGGCAGACCGTGGAAGCGCCAGCCACCGAGTCGGCCGCGCTGCGCTTGGGCGTCCGGATCGCCCTCGAAGCCTTCAAGGATGTTGTAGGCCTGCAGCCCGAGTTCGGTCGCCCGCTGCGCTGCAGCAATGGAGCGCACGCCGCTTCGGCACAGCAGCACCAGCTTGCGTCCGCCTTCGGCCGCCGCCCGGATGCCCGCGTCAAACTGCGGGTTGGGCGCCATGCCGGGCCACTGCTTCCATGCCAGGGGCGTGGCGCCGGGTACAAAACCCACCCATTCGCGCTCGGCATCGGTCCGCACGTCGACCAGCACCGCTTCGCCCGACTGCACCCACTGCCAGGCCAGCTGGGGTGACACATCGCCAGCGTAGCCGCCTTTTGCCGGAGACCGAGGCTGCATGAGCAGCACACCGTCGACGTCGTGACGCAGTCCGGACGTGAGATTGGCAGGCACAGCCTCGTCAATGCGCCGGGGCCGGGGAAGCTTGAGCGCCTCCATGAGGGCCACGAACTCGGCCTCGCTCCTGCCGGCCACACGGGCATTCGATGCTTTCTCCTGCCCAATGGTCGAGTGTTTGCGGCCCTGGTAGTCGTGACCAGGCCAGACCGTCGTTTCGTCCGGCAAGGCAAAAAGGACCTGGGTCAGGCTGCGGTACAGGTCCTGCGCACTGCCGGACTGGAAGTCGGTGCGCCCGCAGCCGTTGATGAGCAGGGTGTCACCGGTGAAGACGTGGTCACGCCAGACAAAACTCATGCTGCCGGCGGTGTGGCCGGGCGTGTGCAGTGCCCGCAGGGTTTCGCCCCCGAAGGCCAGCGTGTCCCCGTGCTGCAGCTGCACCGCAGCGGTGCCGATGCCGCAGCCAGCCGGTGCAGCGGTGCGCGCCCCAGCCATCTCGGCCAGCTTGCCGGCACTGGTGATGTGGTCGGCATGGGCATGGGTTTCAACCGTCCAGACCAGCTTCAGGCCGTACTCGCGAAGGCAATCCAGGTCCCGCTCAAGCTGCTCGTCCACCGGATCGATGATGACGGCCTCGCGGGTGGTCTGGTCGAACAGCACATAGGTGTAGGTGCTGGAGGCCGGGTCAAAGAGCTGGATCGGTTTCATGGCAGTCTCCGGGAACGCCGGTCAGGAAAAGCGCGAGAGCATGTCGGCCACATCGTCTGGCGGGACGTCACCCTGGGCGATGACACAACCCACCATGGCAAAGAAGGACTTGTCCAGCGCCTTGCGGGCGGCCGCCAGCTGCTGGGCCACCTTTTCGCAGTCGGCATCGGTTTCGATGAGCTTCTGGATGCCACGCAACTGTCCTTCGACGCGCTTGAGGCGCAGCACCAGTGCGCGCTTGCGCTCGGGATCGTGAACGGTGGTCATGTCAGGGCTCCAGGATGGACCGGGGTCGCGGGGTCATGCAACGGCCCCTGAACATACCCCGTCAAGTATTGTAATGTGCCGTGCCGGATGTCGCCTGCACAGGGTCAGCCCCATGGTGCAAGCGGCAGGGCTGCGGTAAGATTGCAAATTGACGTTTACGTAAACGTAAATCAAACTCCCCACCATGCCAGACCAGGAACCGATCGCCCTGCCCTTTCCAGCGCGCGCATTGCGTCCGTCCAGCCAGGACGCCTGGCGCCAATGGCAGCCCGACGCCGGCACGCGCATCCGTCTGCGGGACTTCGACCCGGACGCCCAGCCCCTGTCGCAGGGCACCAAGGAAGGCGACAAGGCTCGCGTGGAAGCCCTGGCGACCGAACTGGACGAGTTGCAGGAGATGTTCTACGCCGATGGCCGCTTCAAGCTGCTGCTGGTGCTGCAGGGCATGGATACCTCGGGCAAGGACGGCACGGTGCGTGGCGTGTTCTCGCGTACCAGTCCGCTGGGTGTGCACACGGTGGGCTGGAAGGCCCCCACCGATCGCGAACTGTCACACGATTACCTGTGGCGCATCCACCAGCAGGTGCCCGGTGCGGGCGAGATCATGGTGTTCAACCGCAGCCACTACGAGGATGTGCTGGTGCCGGTGGTCAACCACTGGATCACGCCCGGGCAGACCCGCCAGCGCTACCGGCAGCTCAACGACTTCGAGCGCCTGCTGGCCGAGACCGGCACCGTGGTTCTCAAGTGCATGCTGCACATCAGCAAGGACGAGCAGCGCAAACGGCTGCAGGCCCGGGTTGACACCCCGTCCAAGCACTGGAAGTTCAGCACCGGCGACATTGAGGTGCGCCGCCAGTGGGACGACTACCAGCAGGCCTACGAGGACCTGCTCAATGCCACCAACACCGTCTGGGCGCCCTGGACCATTGTGCCGGCCGACAGCAAGACCCACCGCAACCTGATGGTCGCCACCCTGGTGCGCGACTGCCTCAAGGCCCTGCCCCTGCGCTACCCGCCTGAAGACCCGACACTGGCGGGATTGCGCATCGAATGAATTCCATCCAACGAGACAAGCCATGACCCAGCTCAACGCCGAATACCAGGCTCTGGCCAGCTACCGCCCCACCAACAAGGTGCGCTTTGTCACCGCCGCCAGCCTGTTTGACGGGCATGACGCGGCCATCAACATCATGCGCCGCATCCTGCAGGGCATGGGTGCCGAGGTGATCCACCTGGGGCACAACCGCTCGGTCGATGAAGTGGTGACCGCCGCCCTGCAGGAAGATGCACAGGGCATCGCCATCAGCTCGTACCAGGGCGGTCACGTGGAGTACTTCAAGTACATGATCGACCTGCTCAGGGCGCGCGGCGGCGAGCACATCCAGGTGTTCGGTGGTGGCGGCGGCGTGATCGTCCCGGCCGAGATCCGCGAGCTGCACGCCTATGGCGTGGGCCGCATCTACAGCCCCGAGGACGGCCAGAAGATGGGCCTGCAGGGGATGATCGGCGAGATGATCATGCGCTGCGACAAGGACATCAGCGCACTGGCACCCAAAGCACTGGAGGCCATTCAGGGCCACGGCGAGATGAACTGGCGGGCACTGGCCCAGCTGATCACCGCATTGGAGAACCAGAAAGCGGACGCGGGGCTGGTCGACGCCCTGCGCCTGGCCGCGGCCGGCTGCAAGACGCCGGTGCTGGGCATCACCGGCACCGGGGGCGCGGGCAAGTCCAGCCTGACCGACGAGCTGATCCGCCGTCTGCGCCTGGACCAGGATGACACGCTGCGCGTGGCCGTGATCTCCATCGACCCCTCGCGCCGCAAGAGCGGGGGCGCGCTGCTGGGTGACCGCATCCGCATGAACGCGATCGGACCGTGGCAGAAGGGCTCGCGCATCTACATGCGTTCGCTGGCCACGCGCGAGGCTGGCAGCGAGATCAGTGCTGCTCTGCCCGACGTGGTCGCGGCCTGCAAAGTGGCGGGCTTTGACCTGGTGATCGTCGAGACCTCGGGCATTGGCCAGGGCGACGCCGCCATCGTGCCGCATGTGGACATCCCGATGTACGTGATGACGCCCGAGTTCGGTGCGGCCAGCCAGCTGGAGAAGATCGACATGCTCGACTTCGCCGAGTTCGTGGCCATCAACAAGTTCGACCGCAAGGGCGCCCTGGATGCGCTGCGCGACGTGGCCAAGCAGGTGCAGCGCAACCGCGAAGCCTTCACCGTGATGCCTGAGCAGATGCCGGTGTTCGGCACCATGGCCAGCCGTTTCAACGACGACGGTGTGACCGCCCTGTACCAGGCCATCAAGGCGCGCCTGATCGAGAAGGGTCTGCCGCTGGGCGACGGACGCCTGCCGCTGGTGAACGTACGCCACAGCACCAACCAGCGCGCCATCGTTCCCGGTGCGCGCACCCGTTACCTGGCCGAGATTTCGGACACGGTGCGCGGCTACAAGAAGCGTGCCCGACAGCAGGCCCGACTGGCCCGCGAAATCCAGCAGCTGCGTGCCGCGGCGACCATGCTGTCGGTGGACAAGCCGCACCGACCCAAGGCGGCCGAAGCAACCATCGACCTGGCACACGCCCGCGAACTGCAGCTGGACGCCGATGCGAAAAAGCTGCTGGCCCAGTGGCCGGAAATGCAGAAGGCCTATGCCGGTGACGAGTACGTGGTGAAGATCCGCGACAAGGAAATCCGCACCCAGCTGACCCACACCACCCTGTCGGGCAACAAGATCCGCAAGGTGGCCCTGCCCCAGTACGAGGACCACGGCGAAATCCTGAAGTGGCTGATGCTGGAGAACGTGCCGGGCAGCTACCCCTACACCGCCGGTGTGTTCGCCTTCAAGCGCGAGGGCGAGGACCCGACCCGCATGTTCGCCGGTGAGGGCGACGCCTTCCGGACCAACCGGCGCTTCAAACTGGTCAGCGAAGGCATGCCGGCCAAGCGCCTGTCCACCGCCTTCGACTCGGTCACGCTGTACGGCAACGACCCCGACCCTCGGCCAGACATCTACGGCAAGGTGGGCAACTCGGGTGTCAGCATTGCCACGCTGGACGACATGAAGGTGCTGTATTCGGGTTTTGACCTGTGCAACCCGAGCACCAGCGTGTCCATGACCATCAACGGCCCGGCGCCGTCCATCCTGGCGATGTTCATGAACACCGCCATCGACCAGAACATCGAGAAGTTCAAGACCGACAACGGCCGCGAGCCGACCGACACCGAAGCCGCCAAGATTCGCGAATGGGTGCTGGCCAATGTGCGCGGCACGGTGCAGGCCGACATCCTCAAGGAAGACCAGGGCCAGAACACCTGCATCTTCAGCACCGAGTTCAGCCTGAAAGTGATGGGCGACATCGCCGAGTACTTCGTGCACCACGACGTGCGCAACTTCTACTCGGTGTCCATCTCCGGCTACCACATCGCCGAGGCCGGCGCCAACCCGATCAGCCAGCTCGCCTTCACGCTCTCCAACGGCTTCACCTTCGTGGAGGCCTACCTGGCGCGCGGCATGCACATCGACGATTTCGCGCCCAACCTGAGCTTCTTCTTCAGCAACGGCATGGACCCGGAGTACACCGTGCTCGGCCGCGTGGCGCGCCGCATCTGGGCGGTGGCCATGAAGGAGAAGTACGGCGCCAACGAGCGGTCCCAGAAGCTGAAATACCACATCCAGACCAGCGGCCGCAGCCTGCACGCGCAGGAGATCGCCTTCAACGACATCCGGACCACGCTGCAGGCCCTGATCGCCATCTACGACAACTGCAACAGCCTGCACACCAACGCCTACGACGAGGCGATCACCACGCCGACCGAGGAGTCGGTGCGCCGCGCGATGGCGATCCAGCTCGTCATCAACCGCGAATGGGGCCTGGCCAAGAACGAGAACCCCAACCAGGGCGCCTTCATCATCGACGAGCTGACCGAGCTGGTCGAAGAGGCCGTGCTGGCCGAGTTCGAGAAGATCGCCGAGCGCGGGGGTGTGCTGGGTGCCATGGAGACCGGCTACCAGCGCAGCAAAATCCAGGAAGAGAGCATGCACTACGAGATGCTCAAACACACCGGTGAGTACCCGATCATCGGTGTCAACACCTTCCGCAACCCGCACGGCGACCCGGTGCCCGAGCACATCGAGCTGGCGCGCTCGACCGAGGAAGAAAAGCAGTCGCAGCTGGCCCGCCTGAACGACTTCCATACCCGCCATGCCGCCGAGGCGCCAGCGATGCTGGCGCGCCTGAAACAGGCCGTGATCGACAACGCCAACGTGTTCGAGGTGCTGATGGACGCGGTGCGGGTCTGCTCGCTGGGGCAGATCACCAACGCCCTGTTCGAGGTGGGCGGGCAGTACCGCCGCAGCATGTGAGCGCCGGCTGACGGCCGGCCGGTGCCGTCCGGGCAACAAGGCGGTTTTTCCCCGTCAGATCGCGGTCTGGCAGCCAGACCTGCCTGCTAGACTGGCATCACAGGCGCCTTTCGGGCGCCGGATAAGACACGCCACTGGCCCACATGCACCCTCCCGACGACGCGCGCCCACCCCGCCGAGGCGGCAGGCACGAACACGCGGTCATGACACCCAAGGGCGGGTTGGCCTCAAAAGACCGGGTATGGCTGAGCGCCATGGCGCTCATCGCCGTCGCGCTGCTGATGCTGTTGTCGACCGGATTGATGATGGCCCAGCGCGACGCCAGCCTGGACCGCGCACAGGCCCAGGCCAAACGGGAGGTTCTGCGACTGGCGGCCGAGCTTGACCAGTCGCTGCGGCTGGCCAAGGCCACCATCGAAGTGGCTGAACGCTCGCAGAACCTGAGGTCGGGCGACCTGCTGGGCAACCACCGACCCCTGGTGCAGTCACTGAACCTGCCGTTCGAACTGGAACGTGTGGATGCACCCGCCGGTATCGAGGGGACACCTGGCGAGTGGCTACCGGGACTGGCCCGGCAGTCGGATGAAAAATGGGTGGTGCCCCTCGTCTGGCAGCAGCCGGCTGCAGCCGGGGGCCAGACCTACGAGGTTCGCCTTTCGCGCCAGGCCCTGCTTGACCGATTTGCCTCCGAAGGCATGCCGGCCGGCAGCAGCATGAGCCTGTTCCGGCTGGAAGACGATGGCGCCACCACGGTGCTGACACGCCATCCCCTGGTCGAAAACGAGCAGGGCAAACGCCTGCGCGGACATCTGGCTGAGGCGGTGGCCCAGCAGCCGTCGGGGGTGTTCCAAGCCACCTCGGTCATTGATGGAATCCACCGCATCGTGGGCTACCAGCAGCTGCCTGGAGATGCCCACCGGCTCATGATTGTCTATGCGCTGGGAACCCAGGGGGTGCTGAGCCAATGGGCCACCCTGCTGCCCTGGGCCGCCTTGCTCACCTTGCTGGTGGCGGCCACCATGGCCTGGGGCGCCTGGCGCCTGGACCGCTCGGTGCTGGCCCTGCGACGCAGCGAACGGCACCTCCAGACCCTGACCAATCACCTGCCCGACGTGGTGGCGCGCTACGACCGCGAGGGCCGCTTCCTGTATGTCAACCCGGCGGTCGAGTCGGCCAATGGCCTGAGGCCGGAGGACATGATCGGCCGCACGATCCGGGACATCGGGACGCCGGAGCCGATCGCTGCCATCTGGATGGCCTGTCTGGACCGCGTGTTCGGCACCGGCCAGGGGGAGACGGTCTATTTCTCGTACCCGGGACCGCGCGGACTGCGCCACTGGGAAGCCCAGGTTCGACTGGAGCCCACCCCGCCCGGTGAGCCACCGACGGTACTGGTGCTCAACCGTGACATCACGGAACGCCATGAGGCCGAACAGCAGCGGAAGTCGGCCCAGCAACTGTTCGAGACCGTGTTCCAGTCCGCCCCTGAAGCCATGTCGCTCAGCGAGCGCGGCACCGGCCGGCTCTTGCTGGTCAACGACGCATTCTGCGAATTGTTCGGTCGTTCACGGGAAGCCATGATAGGAAGGACATCCATCGAGCTGGGTCTGTGGCGGCGCGCCGAGCACCGTCAGCAGATGTGGCAGACCTTGATGGAAGGCCGCACCATGCGTGACGTTGAAGGGGTGGGACTGCGTCCGGACGGACAGACGATCAATGTCCGCTACAGCGCTGAGAGCGTGCAGGTCAATGGCGAGGAGTGCCTGCTGCTGATGTTTCGCGATGTGACCGAGCGAAAACGCGCTGAGGAGGCCCTGGCGCGCAGCGAGCTGCGGTTCCGCCTGGCCGCGGCCCAGGGACAAGTCTGGGAATGGGATTTCGAAAACGGCGACTTCAGCCCCAGCCGCGAGTTTTTCGCCCGCCTGGGACACAACGTTGCGCCGGAAGTCCGGCTGGACCAGGCCTTTGGGCAAATCGTGCACCCGGAAGACCTGCCGCGCCTGCGCTGGCAACTGCACCGCTTTCTCAAGGGAGAGACGGGGTACCACATGGAGTTCCGGGCGCATGACGCCAACGGCAAATGGCACTGGTTCGACGCCCAGGGCAGCGGGCTGCGGGATGACAACGGCCGGGTCACCTACATGGCCGGCACCGCCTTCGACATCAGCGACCGCAAGGCCCTTGAGGAAGCGCAGCGCCAGACCCTCAAGCACCTGGAGACGGTGACCGACGCATCTTCGGCGCTGTTCTGGACCAGCGGCACCAACAAGGGCTGCGAATGGGTCAGCCAGCGCTGGCTCGACATGACCGGCCGGACAATGGAAGACGAACGGGGGGAAGGCTGGCGCCAAGGTATCCATCCCGACGATCTGGAACACTGCACACGAACCTACGAGGAAGCCTTCGAAGAAAGGGAACCCTACACCACCGAGTACCGGGAACGCAACGCCCAGGGGGAATACCGGTGGCTGCTTGAACAGGGAACCCCACGCTACGACGCCGACAACCGCTTCATCGGCTACATCGGCTCCTGCCTGGACATCACGGAGCTCAAACAGGCCGAGGCCACGGCCCGCGAGCGCGGTGCCATGCTCGAACAGGTTTTCGACGTGCTGCAGGACATGCTGTTCGTGGTCGACGCGCAGGAACGCTTCGTGTTCTACCAGGCTGGCCGTGGCGACCGGCTCTACCGGGCACCCGAGGAGTTTCTCGGCAAGATGCTGGGCGAGGTCATGCCGCCTGCGCTGACGGGCCGCCTGCATGAGGCCATGGACCGTGCCTGGACGGCCGGCATGCAGGAGGTCGACTACGAACTCGACCTCCCCGACGGCCGCCACCATTTCAATGCCCGGCTGGCCTGGCTGCCTGGTGGCGACCAATGCATGTTCCTGGTTCGCGACACCTCCGAACAGCAGACCGCACTGCATGAACGTGAACGACTGAGCCAGTTCGTGCTGCTGCTGTTCCGCCTGGCCAGCCGGTTCATCAACCTGCCGGTCGACCAGATGGACCAGGCGATTGACGAGGCCCTGGGCGACATGGGACGCTTTGTCGATGCCGACCGGGCCTACCTGTTTTCCTATGACCACACGGCATGCACCGCATCCAACACCCACGAGTGGTGCGGCGCGAACGTGAGCCCGCAAAAGGACATGCTGCAGGACCTGCCGATGTCGATGATCCCGGACTGGATCGAGACCCACCGGCAAGGGCTGCGCCTGCAGGTGCCAGACGTTCAGGCGCTGCCCATTGGCGCTTTGCGCGAATTGCTCGAACTGCAAGGCATCAGGAGCCTGCTGGCCCTGCCCCTGATGGCCGGCGACGAATGCCTGGGCTTCGTGGGTCTGGACTCGGTGAAAGAGGTGCACGACTACGTGGACGACGAGGTCGTGCTGCTGGAGCTGTTTGCACAGATGCTGGTGAACATGCAGCTGCGGGCCAAGACCGAGGCGCGCATCCACGAACTGACCGGGCAGCTCGAGCAGAAGGTGGCCGATCGTACCGCCCAGCTTGAATCGACCGTCAACCGCCTGCAGGCGGCCAACCGGGAGCTGGAGTCCTTCACCTACTCGGCCTCGCACGACCTGCGCACCCCCCTGCGCGGCATCGAGGGATTCAGCGCGCTGCTGCTGGAGGAACATGCGGCCCAGCTCGATGCGCAGGGCCTGGAGTACCTGCGGCGCATCCAGCGAGCGACCATGCACATGTCGCAGCTGATCACCGACCTGCTGGCTTACGCCAGACTGGAGCAGATGACCGAACATGTGGCACCGGTGCCGATGGCGCCACTGGTGCGGGACGTTCTGGGCACCGTGCAGGACGCGCTGGACGAGCGCCAGGCCCGTGTCGTGGTCGATGTGCCCGCCAGGCTGCAGGCGGCCGCCGACCCGCGGGGCCTGACCATGGTCCTGCGCAACCTCATCGACAACGCGCTGAAGTTCACCCCCGCCGACCGGACCCCGGAAATCCGGATCGAGGCCCGGACGGACAACGGTCTGGTGCATCTGCAGGTGGCCGACAACGGCATGGGCTTTGACATGAAGCACCACGACCGGATCTTCGGCATGTTCCAGCGACTGCACCGGCAGGACCAGATTCCCGGTACCGGCATCGGTCTGGCCATGGTGAACAAGGCGGTGACCCGCATGGGCGGCCACATTCGGGCCGAAAGTGCGCCCGGCCAGGGCGCACGTTTTCACATCACGCTGACAGCGGCAGGTTGAGCAACAGGTTCTGCGGCTTCAGCCGAAGGCGACCTTCACCATCCATGGCCAGTCCCAGGTAGACCGAACGCCCGCGCATGTCGACCTGCACCACCGACGGGTCGCCAAAGTCCAGGCGGAACAGGCTGATGAGGCGCCGCAGGCTCTCATCGGGCAGGCTTTGTCCCTGGTACAGGGCATCCAGCAGCGCGCTGGCCTGGACATCCAGCCCGATGTGCCAGCGCCAGGCCGGATCGTCCACGCGCGCCTCGGGCCGGATCGACACGGCCAGGCCCAGCAGGTGGCGCAGCCACAGTTCCAGCACGCGGGCCAAGGAGCGCAGGCCCGAGCGCGCATTGTCCAGCTGCAGCACCAGGCCGTGGGACAGCGTCTGCGAAAGACCATGGGTCAGGTCCAGCAGGTGGCGGTGGCGACCGTCGTGGCTGCGGTCGGACAGGTAACGGGCTGCGTTCTCCGTGGTGAGCACCTGAAGCTGCGTATCGGCCAGGGTCACACCGCCCTCGCGCAACAGGCGCCCCAGTTCGCCGAATCCGCCGTGCTGTTGCGCCTGGTCCAGGCTCTGCTGGTCACCACACAACACCCTGCCCTCGAAGACCGTCACACGCTGGGTGCGAAACAGCAATTCGGAGGCGCGCCAGACTTGCGCGTCTTCCTCGTCCGCCAGCAGGCGGGCCACAATGGCCTGGACCACCAGGTCCATGAAAAGCGGGGGCAGATCGAACTGCCTGGACCGTACCCAACCGAGGTACGCCCCCTCCAGCGTACCCGCAGAGGACACCGCCTGGCGAAGGCGCAGGAAGTGGCGATAGTTCTCCGCCACGTCCTGATCGGCCAATGCCTCAAGCTCGGTCGCGGCCACGGGTCGTCCAGGCCCGCCCAGCAGCCGAGCATGCAGTTGGCGCTCGGCCGCGCAGGAATCGTCCACCGGCGCCAGTTCGGGACGGCTCAGCCAGAGGCGCCAGTAGCCGTCCGTGGGTCGGTGCCAGCCACGTTCGTCGGGGCGGAGCAGGTGCTGGCCACAGCCGGGCCAAATCGCAACCGGCGTGTTGTTGGTCGGGGTGGTGTTCATGGGTGAGTGGCAGTGCGTGGCGCGCATTGTCCCAGCCAACGGCCCGCCGGGTTGTCCACTCCGGACAAATCCTGCCTGCGGCAGGGCCACGCTTGCCTGACAATGACGCCATGCAGCCCACACAAGTCAGCCTGATCGGCGTACCCACCGACATCGGCGCCGGCGCCCGGGGCGCCTCCATGGGGCCTGAAGCCCTGCGCGTGGCTGGCCTGGCCGCCGTGCTGGAGAGCCACGGACTGGCGGTGACCGACCGGGGCAACCTGGGCGGCCCTGCCAACCCCTGGCAGGGGCCGGTCGACGGGCACCGCCACCTGCCCGAGGTGCTGGCCTGGAACCAGGCGGTGCATGAAGCGGTGACCGCCGAGCTGGGCCATGGCCGGCTGCCCATCGTCATGGGCGGCGACCACTGCCTGGCCATGGGTTCGATCGGGGCCGTGGCCCGCCACTGCCGGGCCAAAGGCCGTCCTCTGCGGGTGCTCTGGCTCGACGCCCACGCCGACTTCAACACCGCCGCCCTGACGCCGAGCGGCAACATCCACGGCATGCCGGTCGCCATCCTGTGCGGACACGGTCCCCGCGAGCTGGTCGAGCTGGGCAGGCCGGGGCCGGCCCTGTCCGCCAGTCAGGTGCGGCAGATCGGCATCCGCAGCGTGGACCCGGGGGAGAAACGCTTTGTGCACGAACAGGGGCTGGAGGTGTTTGACATGCGCTACATCGACGAGATGGGCATGCGCCACACCATGGAGCAGGCCCTGTCCGGCATGGACGAGAACACCCACCTTCACGTGAGCTTCGACGTCGACTTCCTGGACCCGGAGATCGCACCGGGTGTGGGGACCACGGTACCGGGCGGACCGACCTACCGCGAGGCGCAGCTGTGCATGGAAATGATCGCCGACACCGGACGGCTGGCCTCACTGGACGTGATGGAACTGAACCCTGCGCTGGATGTGCGCAACCGCACCGCCCTGCTCGCGGTCGACCTGATCGAGAGCCTGTTCGGCAAGTCGACCCTGATGAGGAAGGGCTGAGCTCAGAGGCTGAGAGGGAATGGGGCGTGCCCGAAAGGGTGCCCCAAAGCGCCGCCGGCAAGGCGCAAAGCACAGCCGTAGCTCGGGCTACGGCGCGTATTTGCAACGCCGCAGGCGGTGGTTTGGGGTGGCAAGACGGGCATGACCGATTCCCTCTCAGCCTCTCAGCTCTTGCCGACCAGCTCCAGGTGCTCGACCACCGGTGGCTGGGCAAAGAACGGACCGACAATGGCGCGCCACTGCGCAAACGCGTCCGAGCCGCGAAAACCCACCGTGTGGTCTTCCAGCGTGTCCCAGTAGATCATCAGGAGGTAGCGGCCGGGGCTTTCGATGCTGCGGTTGACCTTGTAGCCCCGAAAGCCCTTGGCCTGGGCAATGACGGTGCTGGCACCGCGCAGGATGGCCTCTTCGAATTCGGCTGCCTTCGCAGGGTCGATACGGATGTCGGCGTGTTCAAGAATCATGGAGGGGCCTCAGGCTGGGGGTTGATCCTGACGGATCATATCCGCGGCCTTCTCGGCGATCATGATGGTCGGGGCATTGGTGTTGCCGCCCACCACATTGGGCATGACGGAGGCGTCCACCACCCGCAGGCCGGCCACCCCATGCACCCGCAGTCGCGCGTCGACCACCGCGCCGGCGTCCGGCCCCATTCGGCAGGTACCCACCGGGTGGTAGATGGTGTCGGCATGCAGGCGGATGAACTGCTCGATCTGCGCATCCGTGCGTGCGCCAGCCGATGCAGCCGACTCTTTGCCGCCAAAACGGGCCAGCGCCGGCTGGGTGAGCAGCGAACGCGTCAGCTTGAAACCCCGCACCATGCGGGCCATGTCGTCCGGGTCCTGCAGGAAGGCCGGATCGATCAGGGGCATGGCCAGCGGATCCTGGCTGGCCAGCCGCAGTGTGCCGCGGCTGCGGGGCCGCAACAGGCAGACATGGCATGAGTAGCCGTGGCCGAACACGGTCTTGCGGCCGTGGTCGACCAGCTTGCCCACGACGAAATGCCATTGCAGGTCGGGAATCGGCTCGTCCGGTGT
>Ga0208242_100329_pt1 | contig 41342 bp, 40 predicted proteins | sample SubbioAug_CSW13A_FD_184825 | JGI IMG/M metagenome (GOLD analysis project Ga0208242, IMG submission 184825) | Serpentinite rock and fluid subsurface biosphere microbial communities from McLaughlin Reserve, California, USA - CR12Aug_CSW13A (SPAdes) | ecosystem: Environmental > Terrestrial > Deep...
GTTGGTTTATACTCTAATTGTAATTTAAGGTTTTGCATATCTTAATTATATCAAAAAGCCGAGGTTCCTCTTTGAGGATTCTCGGCTTTTGATTTATCTTTGTGGCTGTTTATTCGTTACAGCCCCTTTTTGATATGATTTAACAAGTCTCTGTTATTAACCGTCATTTTTAGGCAAGTTAAGACGGGTTTAATATGGATGGATTTGTTAAAGTGAGTCTAGGAGGACATGGATATGAAATGGATTGAAACAATGAATGAAGCGATGCAGTATATAGAAGATCACCTTGAAGATCGCATTGATATGAAAGAATTAGCTCAAATTGCCCAGTGTTCAGAATTTCATTTTCAACGAATGTTTTCAACAATGGTTGATGTATCTTGCTCAGAATACATTCGACGTCGTCGATTATCGCTTGCGGCTGAAGAATTACGACATACAGATATACGTATTATTGATTGTGCATTCAAATACGGATATGAGTCTTCAGATGCCTTTAGTAAAGCATTTAGTCGCTGGCATCACATTAAGCCATCCCAAGCACGACATCAAGACAGTATCATCAAAACATATCCAAGAATCTCCTTTATGATTCAAATCAAGGGAGGAACCGCAATGAATTATCGATTTGAAAAGAAAGAAGCTTTTAAAGTGTATGGAGTAAGTAGACCGATCTTGAAGGATGATAATCTATATGAGCTAATTCCTAAGTTTTGGAATGAAATTCAAGAAAATGATACTTATCTTTCTTTATGTAAAGTGTTTAATCAAAAACCTTACTCATCATTCTCATTGATGGGAGCCTTTTATGATGAGTTCATCCACCAGGAACATTATCGTAAATATTTAATTGTTTCAACAATCACTCCTGTTCAACACGAGTTTAAAGATTTAGAAACATATGATGTTCCACAAGGAGAATGGGTTGTATTCTCAGAGACATTCGAGCATAGTGATGATGCAACTGAAAAAATCCAATCCATGTGGAAACGAGTATTTATTGAGTGGTTCCCAACTTCTAATGTGGAAGCAATAAGTGGAGTATCCATGGAAGTGTTCTCACCAGACTCAAAAACATGTGAAATATGGATTCCAATACAAAGGAAAAATTAGTTTGTCTTTAATCAAAAATCTCATCACTAGACAATCTTTCATTAGAGGAGTACACTTTACTTAAGAATATGGGATTTTATGTGTCATATCATCCTATATCAAACAGAGTGTTTCTGTGAAAGGAGAAGCTTATGAGTGAAAAAGTGTATTCCGCCGAAGACATTGAAAAAAACAAGGTCATTGCCGCACTTGCTTATGCGATTTTCTTCCTACCGCTGATTGTAGACAAAGATTCTGAGTATGGAAAATTCCACGCGAATCAAGGATTGTTGTTACTCATTGTTTCACTCGTTGGGAATGCAATACTAACGATTTCAATTATTGGAATTCTTTTAGTCCCAGTCCTTAATGTCATTTTGCTTGTCTTGTTTTTCATGGGGGCACTCAATGCCTACAATGGTCAGGCAAAAGAATTACCTGTGATTGGTAAGTATACACTTCTTAAATAAGATTCATGAAAGAGCATCTCAGGATGCTTTTTTTTAGGAGTCACTTCAGATTCAGCATAAAAATCAGGCGATTTTTTCAATATACTGACTTAACTATTGGTTTAAAATTATCTTTCCAATTTCATGACCAATTTTTTCTGATTCTACTGTAATATTTCCGTCTTCCGTAAGAATTGGAGTGTCTAGTACACTTTTGATTGCACCAGCAATGCTTAAAGACATTGCAATCTTTTCTTTTTCGCTTTGTGAGTACTCAGAGAAATTAGTTCCAGATTCAACTACTAAGCGCTCAATTTGATTTATCAGTTTCACAAATATTGGATTCAATTTATAAAGTAAATCTATAAATAGTTTTGAACGATTCTTTATACCTTCAAAAATGTCATTTGCAATCTTCAATTCTTCAATGATTACCATAGCTTCTGCTTGGTTTACATAGGCTAAGTCAAGGTTTTTACTTGCTGTTGCGTCAAGAAAAACTCCCAATATGGCAATAGCTGGAGCAGCAATAACACCTCCAAGTACAATTGAACCCATTGCCATACCTCCTCCTCCTGCTGCTAAAGCTCCACCTCCTAAAAATGCTAATGTGGCATTCTTGGCTGCCACTCCGCTTAGTGTAGCAATTGCAGTACCAGTTGAAGCTTTCGCAAGCATCATTGTCGCACTGTATGCACCATAAGCAGTTAAAGCCCCTGCTCCTGATCCTGCGACCAATCCTTGCATTACTGAGTGAGCCATGACGCTAAGCTCTCGTAATTCAATGGTAGCATTTTTATCTATTCTAAACTTATTTAGTTCTTCAATACCTACCGTGTTTGAAAGTTCAATGTTTTTTATTTTTTCAAAAGCATTAATAAATCTATATATAGATTCATCTAGAACACTTAATTTTACTTCACCAAGTAGTTGTAAGCTTTTTGAAGAATCAATTCTTTTTTGGTTTGTAAAAGCACGCGCATCTTCAACTAACTTATTTGCTGATGCATTTACTTCTTTGGCTTCCTGATTTTTCTCATATGCATCAAATGCTTTGAGAGCACCCCATGATGCAACAAGGCCAGCTGCTTTTAAGATGATTTTACTTATTGCCATATAAACTCCTATAGTTTGATGTTCGTGTTGCTTTCCATAATTCTTTGAAAGTCATCCATATCTTCAAATAGTGCTTCTTTTCCCATTTTATTCGTAATAATATTGCTAGCAAGAATTGCCTTATTTATGTCAGAAAAACGATATGCGGTATTAATTTCATTTAGTGCATTTTCAAATGTCTCTCGATAATCTGAAATATAGGAATCAATGAGGTGATTAACTTCACTTCTATAGTTTCTTATTGAGATGATAGCATTCTTACATTCAATTTCAACCAATTCACGATATTCTCTTGCGAGTTTTGCTTCACTTAGCACCATAAGTAAACTACTATAATACGCACTAGACATTGAGTATCCTATCATTCCACCTACTAAACCACCTAACACAGGAATGGGGATAACTATTTGACCTACACCTGCCCCAGCAGCAGATGCGAGCATGCTCGAACCTTTTTGACCAATTTCATGCAGAAACTCAGTTCCATCAATCTCCCCATTAAATAATCTTGAAATCGATTGACTTGTCTCAATCAAGACAGACACTGCTATAACTGGTAATCCTGTTTTTGATAGTGCTCTCACATAATCACTACTTGAATTTTGCATTGTACCTTTAATCGATGATCCAGCAAAAGCTGTAGCATAGCCTAAAGATGATGATTTCAAGGTTTCTTGAGATATATCCTTTAAAGCATCGATTGCATTCTTATCTCCTTTAAAAACAAGTATACTATTACGAATAAAGGAAACCCCACCTCCTACTATTACACTATTAACCGCTGCAATTTTTCCTGCTTCATGAGATAGACTTGCAACATCTTTAACTGTAGATCTTAATGGATGTAATCTTGCTTCAATAGCCTCTTGATTTGTTAATTTACCTTCCACTAGATTTTTATCAGTTAACTTATATTTATCTAGTTTTGCTTGTTCTTTAAGAACAATATCATTCTTACCATTTTTTCTTGCATACTCAATGATGTGTTCCGTTTGTATGATTTTTTCTCTAAGTCTTCTTTTTACATCTGGATAAAAATCTAGGGGAATCTCAATCAAGGCATCAGAAGATCGATACTTATCAAATTTATTCAACATTAATAATCTAAAACACTCTTGTGAATCCTCACCAAGATATTTCAATTGGGTCTCAGAACCCTTTATAAATACACCTCTCGAGTTCACTGCAGCAATATCAAATAATGGGTCATTAATCCCACCAATTGTTGAATCTCCCTTTAATTTCTGAGTTTTAATATCATCAGTTCTTTTAAAATATATCTTTTTATTGTTAATAATGCTTTCGGCACTTTTTCTTGCCTGAGTTTTTACTTCTGCAGAAAATCCTGCCTGCTGTTTGATATTAGAATACTCATATTCAGGGTTTACCCTTCTAGATGCTATACTTTTCAAACTTAACTGAGTGACTTCATTGGTTTCATGGTTTTTCCCAGTATATGCAATAATATGCTCTTTAATTACTGATCCATATAATTGTACAATGCCATGATGCATTGTAATAAAACTTACTTCTGTTGAAGAGAAGTCGAACACTGATTCTGTTTTTGTCTTATTTAGAAGTGATGAAGTTATTCCGTAAGTGTTTAAAAGATTAGAAATTTTTCCAATCATGTCTAGATTTGGGATTTCTTTTCCTGTCTCCCAATCCACTATGGTTTGAGAATTCACATCTAAAAGCAAAGCAAAATCATCGATATTCAACTTTGATAATTTTCTAAGAACTTTTAAATGGCGACCAAATTGCATAGCTTTCCTCGTTCATGATTTAATTCCACTTAATAGAAGTGTATAACATTACTCATTGTATACCAACATTTATTTTCTAATTATCCAAAATAATCAACACAATACTTAATGATTCAAAGTAATTGAGAATTGACAAAGATTCAAGGTATGCATCTTTTTTCAATAATAAGGGTATTATTTGCATCTTGGTTTATATGATATTATTGATATATTCGGAAAAGAGACTTATCTATGAATCATTATAATGTCGTCGTCATTGGGGCTGGAGTTGCGGGTTCGATCTTCGCAAGCTATGCACCTTCACATCTTTCAATCTGTGTCATAGATAAGAAACATCATCATGGAAATGATGGTTTTCATAAGCCTTGTGGTGGACTTCTTTCACCTGATGCTCAGAAGACACTCAGTAAACTTAAGTTAAGTGTTCCTCTTGAAGTATGTGCTTCTCCGCAGATGTTTTCTGTTAAGACTGTAGACCTCAACAATAATCTAAAACAAGTCTACCAACGTCATTATATTAATATTCATCGTCATCGCTTTGATCAATGGTTAATCTCTAAGATCCCCAATCATGTGAATGTTATTGATCAAGCTATTGTTAAAAACATTGACTTTAAGTCAATTCCTCATACTTTAACGTATGAGCAATCAGGACAAACCCATACTCTTAGCTTTGATATGTGTGTTGGGGCCGATGGCGCAAACTCGTTAGTGAGATCAAAATTAAACGCTCCTAAGATTCGACAATACATGGCCATTCAAGAACATTTTAAACTTGAAGATATGGATCCTCATTTAGGATGTTTCTTTGATCAAAGACTGACTGATAGTTATGGTTGGATTAATGTGAAAAATGAACGTGTTGAATTTGGTGCCGCATTACCATTACAAGATTCGCTTAAACATTATGAAGCTTTTAAATCTCAGCTAATTTCTTCAGGATATCCTCTAGCATCCCCAATCTTTAAAGAAGCATGTTTAGTAAATTCTCCAAAACAACTAAATCAGATATTTTGTGGAGAAGATGCATGTTTGCTTATTGGGGAAGCGGCAGGTTGGATTTCACCAAGTTCTCTTGAAGGCATTAGTTATGCGATGGATAGTGCTCTGATGGCAGCAGCCTCAATGCATCATCAAAATCCTTTAAAAGAATACAAGAAAAGAAGTCGAAAACTTAAGTTTAAGATCTTCTTAAAAATACTTAAATCCGTCGTGCTTTATACTCCTTGGATTCGCATACTCGTGATGAAAAGTGGGATTGAAGCGATAAAAGAAGTGAAGTAAATAAATGTTTGCTTTTGTGTAATAATCTTAGTCTTGAATTTCTGAATTTTTATTTCCTTTGATATATTCAACAAACTTGCTCTCTCCAATAATATCTATATCTATTCCTTGGTTCTTTAATTGAAGTGCTTTTTTATGTTTTATCGAAAGTTCATTTTCATCTGACTTATAATACTCATCATCTCCTAAAATTAATATATTTAAATTTCTATTCACTCCACTTAGGACTTTCCCACCATGATTGATTACCAATTGTGCAGCATCAACTCGTTGAAACTGTACTAATTCACCGGAAAAACAAACACTTTTGTTAGCAAAATAGTGGTCATCTTGAATAAGATCATAATTTGGTTTCAATTCAGAAAGGTCATACTTCTGATATAGTCTGGATTTTTTGGACGAAAGATTAATTCCCTCTTTTTTTACTTTTTTAACTGTTTTTTGATATATTTGATGTGTCAAAATGCAATCAACTAGCGCTCTGTGTTTATCCCTTGTCAATCCATGAAATTCTATCAGTGTACTCAATTTATGATTAGGTATCTCTTTATATACTTTTCTAGACATCCGTAATGTATCTATATAATCATTGAGAAGAAGGTTCAATGAAAGTTCTTCTAGTGCTTGATTAATAAATTGAATGTCAAAATTGATATTATGTCCAAGTATTATATCTGGTCCAATAAACTCAATAAAAGACTCAATAACAAACTCAATAGACTTTTCTCTAGAGAGCATTTTGTTTGTGATACCTGTTAATTCTTCGATAAATCTATCAATCTTAATAATTGGATTGACTAATCTACTGTATTCCGAGATAATCTTTCCATTGCGAACCTTTAATGCAGACAACTCGATTATTTTGTCAGTTTTTGTGGATAATCCTGTTGTTTCGATATCAATTACAGTATAATCATCAATCAAAGATAATAAACTGTTTCCTTTAATTTTTTTACTCGGTTCAATATCATATATACTTTTCAAGTTCACTCTTAAATGAACAATCTTACTTTCGAATTCTTTCGAGAGCTCGTCATCAATGTAGTATTTACTATACTTTTTCTGAAACTTCTTTAATGTTTCTTCAATAACGTCCAAATCCTTAATCTTACCTTCAATTACACCAACAACTAAATCATCAACCTCTTTGATTCTTTGCTTTTTGAATAAATTAAGTATATTCATAATACCCCCCACGAGTTTCTTAAATATATTATACACATTGAAATACTCAACAAAGAATATTATTAAGCCAAATTAGCTCATTTCATTATTTTTAAAAACTTATTCAAGTTTAGAATTATTATTCTCCAATATTCTTCCCACCAAAAAAACATCCGCATGGATGTTTTCTTACTTTATTTAAGCTCTACTATCGTATCTGCCATCGCTTTCGCATCTTCCACATCATGAGTGACCATGATCACTGTCACACCTTTTTGTTTGAACCATATTTTCATTTGCCCACGCATTCTCTCTTTGAGTTCTTGATCAAGATTGGAGAATGGCTCATCTAGACATAGAACTTTTGGTTGAGAGGCCAGTGCACGGGCGATCGCAATACGTTGTTGTTGACCACCAGAGCATTGTGATGGTTTACGATGATGGAAATCTTTAAGATCCATCATCCCTAATAACTCATTCACAATCATTTTCTTATAAGCCTTATCTTCTTTTCTTACCCCATATCCAATATTGTCCGCAATACTCATGTGAGGAAACAAGGCATAGTCTTGAAATAGTAATCCTACTTTTCGCTCATGAGGCTCCACATGAATCTCATCGGAAGTTAAGATTCGTCCATCAAGCACAATAGATCCCTTTTGAGGACGCTCAAGTCCCGCTAAACAACGCAGTAATGTTGTTTTACCTTTACCACTTGGTCCTAATATCGCGGTAAAAGAACCTGCCTCTACTCGCATATTGAGATTTTCAAACAACACTGTTTGACCAAAGGCAAAAGATAGATTGTTCACTTGAAGAAACATGTTAATCCTCCTTGTTGACGGATGCAATCACGGGATATAAGAATATCATAGAAATGATGATAATGGCTAGTGATGGGATTGCAGCTTCAAATAAGCGCTCATCACCAGCATATTGATACACTTGGGTGGCTAAAGTATGGTAGTTAAAGGGTCTTAGATTTAAAGTCATAGGAAGTTCTTTGATGACATCAATAAAGACTAAAGCAAAGGCGGCAAGTAAGGAGGGTTTGAGTAATGGCACTTCAATTTGAAACAAGCCTTGTAAATAGGTTTTCCCCAAGGTTTGTGATATCTCATTGTTTTTAAGCCCAATCTTTTTAAATCCCCACTCAATGTTTTGATATCCTAAACCTAAATAACGAATAATTAACCCATAAATCAACATGCCTAATCCAGTGGTCAATATGAGTCCAAATTGACGCGATAAGGTAATAAACGCAAACAAGACAAGAATGGCCATCACACTTCCAGGAATAGAATAACCTAAAAGGGTAATCTTAGAGACCACCACACTCCAAGGTGTGTTCTTCAGTCGGGTATAGTTCCCAACAATAAATCCAATCACCACAATTGATCCAGTCACCACAAGTCCCAAAAACATCGTGTTATAGAGTTGAGACCCAAAATCTAGCCAGTATATGCGATTAAAGGTTATGAATGCCCAACTGATAAGATGCATTAAAGGGAGTCCTAAGGCCAAGAAAATAATGGTGAAAAAGTAAATCAAAATCGCAATATGTTTAATGCCCTTCATCTGCTTTCGCTTTAAAGGACGAATATTCGCAGGCATGACTTGTTTGGTATTCTTTCTTAATATATGCTCAATGATCAGAATCACAAATACAATTATCAATAATAGACCCGCTAAGCGTAATGCACTATCAAAGTCTCTTAGCGCAAACCAACTTCTAAAGATTGCGATAGAGAAGGTCGGCACATTAAGAAATACGACAGTTCCATAATCACCTAAAACCTCGAGTGCCACTAAAACCATACCGCCAATAAATGCATTCATTGCAAGAGGTAAGGCTATTTTAAAGAAGATGCCAGTTGAGCGAGATCCTAAGGTTCTTGCGGTTTCTACGTAGTTCCCCATAAATCGTTCTAGAAACGATTTTGTGGAAATGTACACATAAGGATACAGTGTTAATGAAAATACCAATATCGCGATTACCATGCGATTCCATTCAAACCACTGTGGAGCAAAAATTCCAAATGATCTTAGGGTTGTTTGCATCCATCCCGTATAACCCATGAAATGAGTTAATACATATGCAAAAATATAGGGAGGTATAGCAAGAGGAAAGTATAGTAAAAAACGAATTAAGCGACGAAATTTAAACTCAAAGGTCACCACAAAGTATGCACTCACCACACCAAGTAAACCTGTAAGGATCATGGTTCCAAAAACTAGAATTAAAGTACTTTGAGTGATGCTAGGAAGGGTGACACTCACGACATGTTGCCACGTATCGGATGCCTTCATAAAAAAGCGCGCAAAGCTTTCTGAAAGCACAAAAAGGATAGAAACTATCCAAATTGTGCTGAAGATAAAACTCAATAACGCGACTTTCTTCAAATATTACTCCCACTTAACTGCATCAAACATCATGAGTGCTGCAGCATATTCACGTCCTAATTTCTCATAATCAATCGGTGCTGGAGATATTGGTCCCCATGACGCTAGTAAGTCAGTAAGCTCAACATCACTTCTTACTGGAAATTCACCATTACCATTCATAAACAGCTCTTGATTTTCAACACTTAATAAATAATCAATAAACTTTTGGGCATTAGCTTTGTTAGTTGCATTTTTTAAGATGGCCGCATAAGAAATATTCACATGCACATTCTCAGGAATCACAACACCAATTTTCTCGGCCACTTCACGCTCTGCTTGATCTGCGCTATTAATCATAATCCCTAAGTAGTAAGTATTCATAATGCCAAGATCACCTAACCCTGCAATGACTGCGGCAGCTTGAGCACGATCATTTCCAGTAGGTGTACGAGCAAAGTTCTTCACCACTCCTTCCGCCCAAGCACGTGCTTGAACTGAACCGTTACTTAAGATAAATGACGCAAGTAATGCAATGTTATAAGAGTTTGTGGATGAGCGTACTAGAATTTGATTGGCCCATTTTTCATCCACTAAATCATCATAGGATGTAATTCCAACCCCATCTGGATACTTCTCTTTGTTATAGACGATAACACGAGCACGTTTAGTATACGCCACCCAACGCTCTCCATAGTATTGTGAATCTAAAACATCTTTGTCTTTCGATACATCCACCACATCAAATAAGTCTTCATTGAGTGCAGTATATAAAGTTTCTGCTCCAACAGTTAAGAATAAGTCAGCTTGAGGTTGAGCTGATTCACGAATCATACGCTCTAGTAACTCATTACCATTGGCTGAAATCACGTTCACTTTAATGCCTGTCTCAGCTTCAAAGTTCGCAATGATTGTTTTGTCTAAATCATAATGACGAGCAGAATAAACATTCAATATTTTAGATTGTTCATTCGGATTTTGATTTGTGGGAGCACATCCCGCTAAAACGAAAACTAAGCTAAACAGTATAATAAGAATTTTCTTCATAAACTTCCTTCCAGCAGAGGCCAGTATTTTCTTTGTCTGCATGATTATCGTAGCAAATTCATGAAAACAACCCAAACAAATCAAGTGTTTAGGCTGTTTTTTTTGATTTATTTTAATTTTTTGTGATGTCACTCACAATTACTTCACATTGGATTTTAAGACCGCATAAATAAACTGATCGATATCACCATCCATGACTTTTCCTACGTTACCTTCTTCTACGCCAGTTCTGACATCTTTGACTAACGTATACGGTGCAAAGACGTAGGATCGAATCTGAGAACCCCATTCATTGGCACGTTGTTCGCCCTTAATATCCGCAAGTTTAGCTTCTTGTCGTTCAATCTCAAGTTGATATAACTTAGATTTGATCATGTTGAGTGCTTCCTCACGATTTTGAATTTGTGATCGTCCACTTTGACATGTCACCACAATGCCACTTGGTTTATGAGTCATGCGCACAGCCGAATCCGTTTTATTAATATGTTGTCCCCCTGCCCCTGATGCTCTCATGGTTTCAACTTCAATATCTTGAGGTCCAATGACTATTTCAATATTATCATTAAATTCAGGCATGACATCCACAGAGGCGAATGAAGTATGTCTTCGTCCTCCGGCATCAAATGGAGAAATCCGCACTAAGCGATGAACCCCTTTTTCACTCTTCAATAAGCCAAAGGCCATAGGACCTTCAACTTTAAATGAAACTGATTTTAGTCCAGCTTCTTCACCATCGAGATAATGAAGAACACTCACTTTAAATCCTTTGCGCTCAGCCCAACGGGTATACATACGATATAACATGGATGCCCAATCCTGACTCTCCGTGCCCCCAGCTCCTGGATGAAGCTCGACAATCGCATTATGTTGATCATAATCATGGGAGAGTAAGACTTTGACTTCAAAGGTTTCAAAGGCTTCCATGGCTTCATCATATTCGATTTCAACCATGTCTTTCATCTCTTGATCAAATGATTCCTTAAGTAAATCGACTGCGCCATCAAGACCTTTAAACTGTTTCTTTAATGAAAATAAAGTATCAAGGGTATTCTTAAGGGTATTAAGTTCCCCAATCACTTTTGCGCTTTCTTTCTTATCTCCCCAAAACCCATCTTCTTGCATGAGGGCTTCAAGTTCTGAAATGCGTTTTTGTTTTCCTGATACGTCAAAGAGAGTCTTCAAGCGCTTGTAGCTTGAAGACGATATCTTGACAACCATTTTTTAATTCATACAATTCCATAGGGATTACTTCTCTTTTTTCTCAATATTTAAGTTTAAACAGTATAAGACTGTTTCATTAGACACCCGTGCAAGCATGTCTTCAAAGAGGGCAAATCCTTCTTCAACATACGCTTGAAGTGGATTATTTTGCGCATAGGAGCGTAAGTGAATGCCTTCTCTTAGTTTTGACATGGTATCAATATGTTCCACCCAAGCACGGTCAATGATTCTTAAGACTAGGGTTTTCTCAACAGGGAGCACGACTTCTTTAAATGGCGCAATCTTAGTTTCATACGATTGCCAAATCATATCAGTGAGCTTAGCTTCAATCTCTGATAATGGCATATCTAACATGGTGGTAGGATTTAAAGAGATATCATTAAATCCAAGTTTTTGGATGGCTGGAATAAGTCCATCCCAATCAATCTTCACATCTTTCCCATTTGGTGTGGTATAGGAGCGAATAAGGTTTAAGATAACACGATCAAACATATCTTTAATAATTGAGTGTACATCATCATTTTCCAAAATGAAGTTACGTTGATCATAAATAATCTCACGTTGTTGACGAAGGACATCATCATATTCAAGTAATGTTTTACGCACATCAAAGTTCACACCTTCAACTCGTTTTTGGGCAGAAGTAATGGAGCGAGTAATCATTTTTGATTCAATCGCGACATCCCCGAGTGTTTTAAAGAGTCCTTCCATACGTTCTGATCCAAATCGAACCATGAGATCATCTTGAACTGAGACAAAGAAACGAGAATATCCTGGATCTCCTTGACGTCCAGAACGTCCACGAAGCTGATTATCAATACGACGGGATTCATGACGCTCTGATCCTAAAACCGCTAGTCCACCAAGCTCTTTAACCCCAGGGCCTAACTTAATGTCAGTCCCACGACCGGCCATGTTGGTGGCAATCGTCACTGAGCCTTTAAATCCTGCTTTCGCAATAATATCAGCTTCACGAGCATGGTTTTTCGCATTGAGGACTTCATGAGGGATTTTACGTTGTGAGAAAATTTTTGATAGAAATTCAGAGGTTTCAACCGCCACAGTACCTACTAAGACGGGTTGTCCTTTTTCATGAAGTTCTTTCACTTCCGCAATGAGGGCTTCAAATTTAGCTTTCTTAGTTCCATACACGGCATCTGGGAAATCTTCACGAGCAATCGGACGATTGGTTGGGATTTCCATAACACGCATATTGTAGATAGAAAGGAACTCTTCTTCTTCGGTTTTCGCAGTCCCAGTCATCCCAGAGAGTTTCTTGTATAGACGGAAAAAGTTTTGGTAAGTAATGGTAGCCATGGTGGACGTTTCTTGTTTGATAGGAACATTTTCCTTAGCTTCAATGGCTTGATGTAACCCATCAGAATAGGCACGACCAGGCATTAAACGACCCGTAAACTGATCGACAATAATAATTTGTCGCTCTTGAACCACATACTCCACATCCTTCGCAAAGATATAATTTGCTTTGAGGGCTTGTTGGAGATGGTGAACTAGATTGGTGTTTTTTAAATCATACAAGTTCGCAACTTGGAAATGCTTTTCGGATTTCGCAACCCCAGCTTCAGTGAGCGTCACAACACGTGACTTCACATCTTTCTCAAAGTCTTCGCCTTCAACCAAACGTTTCACAAATTTATCCACTGAGATATAAATGTTTGCCGTTTGTCTTTGACCTCCCGAGATAATAAGTGGAGTTCTAGATTCATCAATGAGGATGGAGTCAACTTCATCCACTAAGGCAAAGTTTAAAGCACGAAGGACACGCTCTTTCACATCAGTGACCATGTTATCACGAAGATAATCAAAGCCGATTTCCGCATTGGTAGTGTAGGTAATGTCATTTAAAAACGCTTGACGCTTTTGAGCAGGGGTCATGGTACGAATATTAACCCCAACACTGAGTCCTAAGAATTCATGGATTTGTCCCATCCACTTTGCATCACGTTGGGCTAAGTATTCGTTGACGGTAATCACATGAACACCTTGTCCACTTAAAGCATTAAGATATACCGGTAAAACTGAGGTTAAGGTTTTCCCTTCCCCCGTTTTCATTTCCGCAATATCCCCATCATGAAGCACAATACCCCCCATGATTTGCACAAGGTAAGGATACTCACCAATAACTCGGTAAGCAGCTTCACGCGCTGTCGCGAATGCGTCCACTAAAATATCATCAAGTGATGATGTCTTAAGTCTTTCTTTAAGGAGTGGGGTCATGGCTTTGAGTTGTTCATCACTCATATCACGATATTTTTGTGATAAAGCATCCACCTCTTTAGCCTTCTTTTCGATTTGGTTTAGACGCTTTTTATCGAAATTAAAAAGCGAACTGATTATTTTGTTCATAAACAACCTCCTGTCTTATTATAAAATAAAAAGTTGGGTTTTCCCAACTTTTTAATGATTAAAGCTTAACGATATTTTGAGCTTGTAATCCACGATCGCCATTAACGAGTTCGAATTCAACTAGAGCACCTTCTTCGATGGTCTTGAATCCGTCCATGTTTAATTGGCTGTAGTGGAAGAACACGTCACGATCGTCTTCAAGTTTAATAAACCCGAAGCCTTTTTCTTTGTTGAACTTTTTGACTTTGCCTTGCATTAACAATGAAACCTATACCCTTTCTGAATCTAAAATTATTCTAAGTAATTTCTGATACATGCTTATTATACACAGTGTAGGGCATTATTGCAATGAATGTTCAACTTATCCGACGAAATTTGTTACTTTCTAGCGATTATTATGGACTGTATTGGCATTTGAGCGTTCCATATCGAGCACGGCATCAATCGCAATCACAATCGCAATGACCACTCTCATATCAGTATCATCAAAGATATCCACTTCATAACTATCCGCAAAACTAAAGAATGCCTTAGAAATGTTCGCAATGATATGATTATCTTGACTGATTGAATATTGATGGGCGGTGAAATTCCCTTGAATGGTAATCCCTAAAGTTGGAAGTGCATACACAGGTTTAAAGAATGAAAACTGTTTTTTGAGGATATGGATTTCTTCACCAATCATGAGTTCAAACGTCGGCAAGAAATTAAACACTTTCTGCTTTACAAAGGCCACTTGTTGCATATCCATGGTTTGAATACTGAGTTGTTTACCAAACGAAAAAACTTTTCCTTCAACTAATAGCACATCTTCTTGATTCTCGTTTTTAATGGTGAAGCGATCTTTAAAACTGAATACTTTTTGTTTGATATATAGTTTCATAATGTACCCTCCTTCGATAATTATACTCTTTATTCATCTTAAGTTTCAAAAAGAGTATAATGTTGATATGAAATCTAACAACAAGCTTGTTAAAGAATCACTATATCTCATTAAGATTACCTGCATTTGGGCACTTTTTACTTTGTTTGCTTTTTTACTTAATTCATTTGGATGGCAAGAATCAACGATTATTTTGACTTACGTTCTTGGTTCAATTATATGGACTATATTAAAGATTCCATATCGATATGGTTTGTTGTTAACCTTTGCCAATGTATTATCTTTTAACTATTTCTTTACTGTTCCATACTACACTTTTAGAGTTGATGATTTTCAATATTTGTATACATTCATTAGTATGTTTATTGTGAGTGGTTTTGTATCTTATGTCGTTTTCATTAGTAATAGAAATCGACATATCGCACACATACGCAGTCTTAATAATCGATATTTATTCCAGCTAAGCGAATTACTATATCAATCCCTTGATTTCAAAGAGGGATTAACAGATGCCATTTCTTTATTAGAGCGAACACTTCATGCAGAGGTTGAAGTGCATGTATTTGACAACACTCAACAAGTATTTGAACTGATTGATACTCTAGAGCCCATCAATAAAGCAAATGCTCTTGATTCATACATGACATTGAAACCCCAATCTTTTACGAATCAAGATAAGATTATCAATTTCTTTCCTATACTCATCAACAAAGAAGTAAGAGGATTTATCTTTGTCAGTGGAGTTAAACTGAGTGTAGATGCGATAGAATGGATGTCTACCATTGGTTCAATTCTAGCTTTGGCAAAACAAAGAATTGAATCAATACGACTTGAAGAAGAAGCAAAACTTAATTATGAACAAGAACAATTACGCGTTTCCCTTTTGTCTTCAATTTCACATGACTTAAGAACTCCTCTTGCATCAATCATTGGATCATCAACACTTCTTATGGATGAACTTATTGAACGTGAAAATGATTTAATCCTCGTGCGAAATATTCATCGAGATGCGAAATGGTTACTTGATTCGGTTGAAAATATACTGTCTCTAATTCGACTAAATAAATCCAATCTTAATAACCAGTTTCAAGTTGTATTAATTGAAGAAGTGATTGAAGAAGCTTTAAAGCATTTTAATCAAGAAGATCTATCACGACTAACCATTGAATACAAACATGGGAGTCAATTTGTAAATGTTGAGGTTCATTTAATGATTAAAGCTCTTTATAATCTCATTCATAATGCGTTAAAGTTCTCGACTAAGGAAGTAAGTATTAATACCTACATAATAGAACCTTGGTGTTGTATTGAAGTCAGAGATCGAGGCATTGGATTTAGTAAATCTGTCAAAGATTATTTAGTTGAAGGGTTTCAATCCACCAAACCAATCGATGCTAAGTATCGACAAGGGGTTGGACTAGGGCTTCATATTGTGTCAAAGATCATTGATGTTCATCAAGGGTTATTAAATTTTATGCCTAATCAAACACAAGGAACTGTAGTAAGTATTAAATTACCGATTTATAAGGAGGATGTATGAGTAAAGTTCTAATCATAGAAGATGATTTGTCATTACAACACTATGTCTCAACATTACTTAAAAATAATGGTTATGATGTATGTGTTGCCGCTAATCTTGCCAATGCACATTCTCTTTTTTATACTCAATCCCCCGATGTCATATTGCTCGACCTCACACTTGGTGATGAAAAGGGTGAAGAATTTCTAAGAAAGAATCGAGAGCTAACTGAGAGTAGTATTATCATTGTTTCTGCAATTGATGATTTTTCAAAAAAAGTTCATCTATTGGATGAAGGGGCTGATGATTACATCACTAAACCCTTTAACCCTGGAGAACTTCTTGCACGAATTCGTGTTGGTATGAGAAAGAAAACATCTTCTGATCCGGCAAAGCAATGCTATCGTTATCATGATTTTTTTATAGATTATGAAAAAGAACTGGTGAAAATGAACAACAATGAGGTTCACTTAACTCCACTTGAGTATCAAATCATTCGTTACTTGACACTACACCATGGTAGAGTGTGTACCACTAATGCTATTTTAAAAGCGATATGGGGTGTATATTATACCCAAGCTGATGCTCAAAACTTACGAGTTTTTATGGCAAACCTTAGAAAGAAAATTGAACCAAACCCAACAAGACCTTCTTATATCCTCACTCATGTCGGTGTGGGATATCGATTTATCGATTAACTCTAAATTTATAGTATCTTTATACGATGTTAGGTACCCTTAACATCGTTTTTATATTGAAAAAAATACAATAAAGGTGGAGGTAAACTATGTTAAACCCACACGAAGATTACGAAGAAGTTAAAACTATTGTCAAATTACTAAAAGACAAGAAATTTGATGAGACTTATAATCTTATTTTAGATTTATTAAGAAACTATCCTAACGAACCTTGGGCTCATAATCTTTTAGGATGTTGGTATGAAATGAGAGGCGAAGCCATCTTAGCCATGAAACATTATCGAGCTGCTTATGCATTAAGTCCTTCGTATGATGCTTCAAGAATGAACGTCATTGAATTTCAAATGCATACACGCTCTATCAACCAGATATATTTCTGAAAGGAACACTATGAAAAAAAATAAACGATTTTTTGTGATTGGATGCTCAAGACTTGGAGCAAGTATTGCTTCATGGCTTTCATTGTCTGGTCATGAAGTGACCATCATGGATCAAGATGCTGACTCATTTAGAAAGCTCCATGAAGGATATAGTGGATACATTATGACTAAAGATGCTCAAAATTCGCAGAATATTTTAGATTTGGACTTACAAAGTGATGACGTTGTCATTGTGGTAACCGATCATGACAACTTAAATCTTATGGTTTCTGAAATCGCTAGTAAAATTTTAGGTGTTAAAAAAGTATATGCTCGTTTATATGATCAGTCTAAAGAACCTTTATGTCAAACTTATCAAATTGAGTTTATAAATACTTCTTCTTTAGCAATTTTAGAATTTGAAAAACGTCTAGGAGGTGTCTTATGAGACAACAACGTGTCGTCATTGTAGGTGGACGGAAAAAAGCTCATTTCTTAACAAAATCTTTCATTAAAAAGAATCTTAATGTCACAATCATCAATGATAGTGAAGCCTTTTGTGAAGAACTTGTCCATGAATTTCCAACCGCAACCATAGCTTGCGCTGATGGAACAAAACCTTATATATTTGAAGACTTAAATATTGAAAGTTCAGACTATCTTATTGCACTTATGCCTTCAGATGCGGACAACTTAATTGCTTCGCAGATTGCTAAGTATCAATTTAAAGTTAAGAAAGTCTTTTGTACAGTGAATAATCCTATCAATGTTGAGATGTTTAAGAAACTTGGAGTTTCTAATGTGATTTCAAGTACTTACATTGTATCCAATATGATTGAACAACTTGTAATACTGGAAAAAATCGAAAACTATATCCCGATTGAAGCTGGAAAAATAGGATTATTTGAGGTTATGATATCTGCTTCTGCACAGGTTTGTTCTCAACCAATTATGTCGATCGACTTACCAAAACAAGCGATTGTAGCATGTATAATTCGACATGGAGAAAGTATTATCCCAAAAGGAGATACCATCTTGATGAGTAATGATAAATGTATTGTTTTGACCACTGAAAGCGACAAAGCGAATACAATTCAAAAATTAACTCAGGTAAAAATAACATGAAATCATATCTTACTATTTTGCATTATGTTTCCACTTTATGTCGCTTTAGTGTTCTACCTATGTTTATTAGTCTATTCTCATTCTTATTTCAACCTCAAAACCATAATGAAATAGCTATAATGTTCTTTATTGCATTGATTATCCTAGGATTTAATATTCTAATCGCTCGATTAACACTTCCATTCAAAAACTGTCGTTTGCATCGTGGTGATGATGCCATTATTGTGACATTGACGTGGATCATGACAATCGTTTTCTCTGCGATACCTTACCTATTTCTAACTAATCTTACAATTGTTCAAGCCATATTTGAATCCACAAGTGGTTGGACTACTACAGGATTAAGTGTAATCAATGTAGATTCTGCTAGTCAAACGATCTTGTTATATCGAAGTTTGACTCAATTCTTTGGAGGGGTCGGCATTGTCTTAATCGTATTTACTTTCCTTTCAGATTCATATGGTTTAAAGCTTTATACTCAAGAAGGTCATAATGATCGTTTACTTCCTAATGTATTAAAATCAGCTCGTCTTATCTCATTAATATATCTTGGATATGTCATATTTGGGATATTAGGCTATGTTGTTTTAGGAATGGGACTATTTGATGCCATCAATATTTCTATGGCTGCTTTATCAACAGGAGGATTTGCACCAAGATCTCAATCACTAGCTTTCTATCAATCGTCTTGGATTGAATGGTTTACTATGGTTCTTATGATATTAGGAGCAACTAATTTTGCGGCTCATATGCTATTAATAAAGCGTCAGTTTATGAATTTCTTTAGGACTTCAGAATTTAAACTATTAGTTGGTGTTACTTTACTGTCCCTTTGTTTCATTTTACTATCTGGGGCACAATTTCAAGTGGGAGTTCGTACTATATTATTTGAACTTATCTCCTCTATCACAACCACTGGATTCACAACCACATCTTACTCACTATGGCGACCTGTTTGGGTTCTAGTTTTAATCTTCTTAATGATTATCGGTGGAGGTAGTGGATCCACTGCGGGAGGTATTAAACAAAGCCGAGTTGTCGCAGTGTTTAAATCAATGATTATGCACGTTAGACGATATACCTTGCCTCGACAAGTTATTAAAGAATCCACCATGCATAATAGTCGTGGAGAAACCTTGGTTATCGACAAAGCAATGTCGCTTGATGCTTCTATGTATGTACTTATCTATATCATGTTTCTTGTGTTTGGTACGTTGATCATTGCAGGCCAAGGATATACTTTATTAGATTCATTCTTTGAGTTTGCTTCCTCATTAGGCACAGTAGGAACTTCTGTAGGAATCATCTCACTCAGTGCTTCCAATATTGTTTTAATCACATCCATCATCGGGATGATATTAGGAAGGCTTGAAATACTAGTTGTTATTGCAGCCGCAATGACTCTAAAACATCGTTTATTTAATTCGTGATCTTTAATAGCTAATTGATTGCTTCAATAACCCTTTGACTCAATGAAACATAAACATGAATCTTGAAGAGTCTAGGGTTTTTTATTGGTAAGTAATGTTATATTATTATTCAAAACACATAGGTTTGGTTTCAAAACCAAGACATTGAAGCGATTCAATAAGTTTTAATTTAACACAATACAAATTATCGTGAATATATCTTTACTTTGTGAATATTTAACGTATAATTACATATGCAAAGGAGGTCATTATGTACTATCTTCATATTGATAAAACATCATCAGTTCCTATTTATAAGCAAATTGAAAACGGTATTTTGAAAGCGTTAGATTCGCATATTTTGCGAACACATGATGTTCTTCCTAAAGAAGATGATTTATGTGACTTCTTTAATATATCTCGTACTGTCGTACGACAAGCCTATCAATCATTAGAAGATCAAGGTATCCTTTATCGAATTAAAGGAAAAGGTACGTTTATTTCGGCAACCTCTCATTTAACTTTTGTGTATCAAGATTTGCTACGCCTTGATAAAGCTTTAATTCAAAAGAAAAGTGATGTGAGTTCGTTTATTGTGCTCAATGACTTTAAAGAAGTGCAAGCTGCTAGTACTCTTGCGGTGTATTTCCCCATTCAATCAAAAGTCATTTCTCAAGCACAAGTGTATGCGAATCCATTTGGACCGCTACTATATGTTGAAGATGTGTTTCATTCAAAATTATCTCAAGAAGTTGAATCAGCTATTGTTGCAAATCAATCCCCATTTGATGCTGTTACATCTCATTTTAAGGGAGCGACCATGACGATCTCACTTGAAGAAGCCAATGGACCCGTCGTGAACTTATTAAAACTTGATATGCCTGATGCGATTCATCGAATTAAAATATCGTTTGTGGATCAAAATAATGACATTATCGCATTACGACAATATGTTATGAGTGGAAAAAACTCAAATCTTGAAACTCTCATTGAAGAAGGAGATGAATCATGAATCATCAACATACCTTTGATATCGATCGTCGCCGTAAAGAAAGTGTAGACATTCAACTTTTTAATTCGATTACGCAAGCAGTTCAAAAACAATTATTACCCCCTAATACACAACTCAATGTGGATGAACTTCACGAACTAGTGCCTGAATTAACTAAACAACGAGTGATTGAAATTCTTGATGAAGTTGTTCAAACTGGAATTGCTCGCAAAAATGGGAAAGAATTTTTCACATTAACTCGTAAGTTCCCATCTATGACTTATCATAAACTTGAAGCACTTCACGACATGTTAAGTTCTCAATATTCTCATGTGAGAGAAGAGATTGCTGAGTTTGGCATTACCAAGCATTATCCTAAACGATTTAAGGATGCAGAGTTTAGAGACCGTGAACCTCTTTATTATATTCAAAGAAAATATTATGCGGATCATGAGCTGATTGCATTCTCAAACTCCTACTTACCGGTCAAGATGTTTAAAGACCTTGATAAAATTGATTTGACTCAAGATACATTATATACTTGCTTAAAAAATCATTATCCTGAATATTCATTTGAGTATTCACGACGCATTTCTTCTGTTATACCTGCTACTATATATGTCAGTGAAGTGTTAAATATATCACGAAATGTGCCGGTCTATTATGGTCGTATTCATTCCTTTAATAAACGCTACAAACAATTTGAGTATGGCGATATCTATGTCCTGGCCAATCGCTTTAGTTTCTCTACTGAGTTCTCAGCCACTGAACTTAAGAAATACTTGTAAAGAAATAAACCACATTCACTCATGAATGTGGTTTTTATTAAAATGTGTTAATGAGTTGATCGACGCGATATTGTAAGTCTTGATCACAAATAAATGCAGTTTTTGATAGTTCCTCCACGTTTTTCACATCGAGGACACACATAATCTTTTTTAAATCTTCTTTAAGTTGATTCACAATGGTGATTGATTCCTCAAGTGAAGTCTCACTGACAAGTCTTAAAAAATAAGAGGATAATCCTACTGCTTTTGCGCCAGCCGCAAGTGCCTTCGCAATATCTAAAGCACCACGAATACCTCCACTTGCGATAAGATCCACATGAGTCTTACCTTTGACACTCAATAGGCTTTCAAGGGTAGAATGTCCCCAACCATTAAAGAAATTTAAAGGTTGTGCACGACGTTGATTTTCAATCCATGCAAAGTCAGTTCCCCCTTGACCACTCACATCAATCATGGTGATACCAATACCTTGAAGTTTAAGGATAGTGGTCGGACTCATGCCAAATCCTACTTCCTTGACAATAAGTGGAACTTTTGCGTGTTCAACACACTCTTTTAAATCATCCCACCATGATGAGAAATCTTTATCCCCTTCAGGCATGACAATTTCTTGTAAGGCATTCACATGAATTTGGCATGCATGAGCCTTCACTAAATCCACCGCTTGATTGACTTGCTTACTTCGATGACCTGCCCCAACATTCGCAAAGCGAAGACCTTCTGGATAAACTTTTTCTAAAATGGTGAAAGAATCATTGAGAGCAGGATTTTTAAGCGCAATTGAGCAAGATCCTGTCGCCATCACAAGATCACAAGCCTTGGCTAAGTAAGCTAGTTTTTCATTGATACGAAGGCTTTGTTCACTTCCACCCGTCATTGCATTAATAAAAAATGGAGTGTTTAGTGTGAATGGCCCTAAGGTAGTGCTAATATCAATATCCTCTAATTTTGTACTAGGAATTGAAGTATGCACAAAACGCATCTTATCAAAATCATTGGAACCATGTTTTTGGGCTAAAGCGAATTGAATATGATCATCTTTTCTTTGACTCATATTTAACCTACTTTGGGATGAAACACAAGTTCATCGAGTATTTTATATCCTGCTTGCGCAAGCACATCATTGCCTAATTGTTGATTCAAGACATCTGGATATAAACACCACACACAATCTCCCCCTCCTGCACCTGAGACTTTAATAAAGCCATCAAAAGGTTCAATGAGGGATGCAATATGCTCCATGGTTTCTGTTTTAATATTAAGTTTGGTGTTTCTTTGAAGCATATCTAATGCACGTGATAATGATTTAGTATGCTTGATTACATTACTCATACAATCTTGATCCATTGCTTTAGAAAGAGGCTCGATATTGGATTTAGTCGTGTCAATAAAGAGTGTGTAATACGCTTTAGTGGCATGTTGTTTCATAATCTTAACCATTTCTTGCGAATCAGCTGAAGCATTCGTAAATACAAGACTTAATGGAAAACTATGTTCTTGAATGGGTTCTATTTGTAGTAATGGCCAAACATGATGAAGTAACCACTCTAAATCTTTATGCATATGTTGAGTTAACCAAGTATCATCATATTTATGGTATAAAATCCAAGTATTAAATGCACTGACTGCTATATCCCCATAGGATGAAAATGGGAAGTGCTCTAGTTGAGAAAGTACCGCCAGCTTATAGATTTCCAATGGTGATAACTCAAAGCCATAGGCTTGTGTGAGTACTTTAATTACGCTAACACATACCGCTCCACTTGAGCCTAATCCATACTTCGTGGTGGTGTTATAATCAAGTGAACTTTCAATATGAAGATGTCCCCAAATACAAGGGATGTTGTGTTGTTGAGCGTAACGTTGTACCACATTAATCGCATCTTGCACAAGCAAGTTACTTGGTATGAATACTAATCCTAAATGTTGAATGAGTTCATAACCTTCTTGATGTTGAGACGAGGTTACACGCCACTTTTCTTCCATTTCAAAACTTGTATTCACACCCACTCGGGTATTAAAAATAATGGCACTGCTTAGTGCACTCACAACGGCATATTCACCCGCAAAGTAGACTTTACCAGGGGCAAATGCACTGTATTTTTTATTCTTCATGAAGGATTTGTGCTCCTTTCTCAGGATGAGTCACGACAATATCTTTAACCTTGAAATGTTCAAGGGTTTCTAGGACTTTATGCAAGGATTGTTGGTTTGTTAAGACCTTGACATGCATCCCCGCATCCATGGTTGGATAAGCGAACTCCCCTTCTTCTTGAAGTTGTATCATCGCATGAACAATCTCTAATGAATGTGAGTTTAAGTATAACGTGGGTGGAACTGCCGCAAGCATGCTGGCATGCATGGCTAAGGCTGAGGATTGAGTGAGTTCTCCAATGGCTTTTAAATCTTCCACATGAATGGCGTGTTTCATAGCAACTAAATCTTGAGTTGTTTTACTCACCCAGGTTGGATAAAATGGCGACGTTTTTACCGTGTTTTTCATGGCTTGTTTTGAGGAAATTGATTTTCGATGATGATTCAATAATGCAAACACCATAATAAAATCAAATCCATCTTCTCGAATGGTGTACACTTCCCCCGTTTTCTCCCACACGACAAGTCCACCATATAAACTACGACATGCCGAGCCACTGCCTAAGCGTGTAATGTTCGCTAAGGTTTGATCATCATAGTAGGTTTCAAAGAAAACATTCGCGGCTTTGGATAAGGCCGCAAAACCACTTGCACTTGATGCTACACCACTTGCGGTAGGACCTGTATTTTCAGAAATAATGCAAATGCCTTCTAGTTCATGTTCTTGCGCAAAATGAAGTAAAAATTTCTTAATTTTTGAAGCATCTTCCTTACTGGCTTTCTTGCCATTAAGAATAAATGAAAATCCTTGAGGACACTCTGTAATCATGGTGGTGGTATGCAGTTCACTGACGCTTAAAGAGAGTGAACCTGTATAAGGAATCACTTCTTCTTCATGTTCTTTCCCCCAATACTTAATGAGGGCAATGTTGACTGGGGCTTTTGCAATGACTTTCTTTTTCATATGAGTGACAAACTCCATACATGAGGAGTTACTTTCCTTAAGGCTTCACAGATGGTATCACAATCTTCTTGATTTTTTGCTAAGGCAATCATACATCCCCCTAGTCCACCTCCTGTAAGTTTAGCACCACACGCATTATTTTCAAGAGCTATGGACACACATTCATCTAATGATGGGGTACTAATGCCTAAATGACTTAAGGTTTCATGAGCTTGGGTCATGATGTGACCTAACTTAATAACATCTTTACTTTGTATCGCTTGTAATGCTTCATGAGTAAGTTGTCCTAACTTATCAATACTGATCATCCCTTCGCTTTGAATGTGCTCAGATACAATCTTTAATGCTTCTTTTGTGGAACCTGATTGTAAGGTTTGAGCAATAATAAGGTATGCTGGTAAAGAGATGGTTAATGCCTGTGGGACTTGACCTTTAATAAACCACCAAGCATGATCAAATGATGTGGTTAGGGCATCAACTCCAGAAGGATTTCCATGAGCCATGGTTTCTGATTGTTGAACCCATTTAAAGAGTTGATCATCACTTAACGGGGTATGCATGTAGTCATAGAACGCTTTTGTGATGGCTGAAGCTAAGGCAGCACTACTTCCTAAACCCGATGAAAATGGGATGGTTGAATTAATATTCACTTCGATTTCGGGAAGATTAAAATATGTAATAAGTGTTTTAATGAGTTCTAATATTGGTTCTAAGTTTTTAGGACCATGATCAAGTAAACCACTATATAAATCACAATGCAAAGAAGACTTTGTGGTCGGTTGAATCATCACTTCTGCTCTCAGTGCTTTAAAAGGAATGGCCAGTGCAGGATGATGATAAACCACACTATGTTCTCCCATAAAGATGACTTTCGCATGTGATATGCCATAACCTTGTTTCATAATGTTTGTCCTACTTATTCTCGCATGTGTATTATAACTAATTATGCCATGGTTTATCAAACTCGCCTATGATTATGATATACTGAAATTAATCTAGGAGGAAGAAGTCATGAAGAAACGTACACTATTTGGTGGCTTAGCCGCACTGGCGATTGTAGGGGCTGCTGCTGCCGCAACCATCGAGGTCATCAAGACCAATCGAAAGATGTCATCTTATGAGAAGAAGATTCAGTTTAAAGGAAATTTGATTGCTTATGAGGATGAGTTTGAAAGTGATGAAATTGCGATTTCATTCTCAGGAATGCAACTTGATTTTACCAAAGCAACCTTAACAAACAATGAAGGTACGCTTCATCTTTTCGCCCATTACAGTGGTGTTGATATTATTGTGCCAGCACATTGGCGAGTGATCACTCAAGGGCTCAATAATCGCTCTGGAGTGTCGAATTTATGTGAAGGGGTCGTAGGAGATGCTCCTACCCTAGTGATTGAACATGATCTTCGTTTTGCGGGTTTAAGTGTACGTAGTGCCCCTGCGAATGTGGAAGAGCTTGTTGGGTTATAATCACAAATTAAAAATTAATAATATTCAAAGATAGAGGTAATCTTGACTTGAAGGTTGTCCCTTGAAGTCAAAGTTACCTCTTTTTTGGTAGGAAGGAGGGTTCAATGTATAACAACGTCACCTATGAGTTTATTCGATGTGATGATGAAGTTCTGACGTATATGAGTGCTGGAGATCATGTTTTAGAAGTGATGGGATATACTGAACATGGATTAACTCATTCAACGATAGTGGCGGGTTGGGCCAATGATATTCTTGAAGCTTTTGGATATAGTGAAAAGGAATGTGAACTGGCAAAGATTGCGGGTTTTCTTCATGATATTGGAAATGCTATCAATCGAGTGAATCATGCCCAATCAGGAGCTTTAATGGCGTATGATATTTTAACCCGTCTAAAGATGGATCCTGTTGATATTTCTAATATTATCGCAGCAATCGGAAATCATGATGAAAGTACGGGTATTCCAACAAGCCCAGTATCAGCTGCACTCATGATTGCGGATAAAAGTGATGTGCGACGAAGTCGAGTTCGATCAAGTGACCAAGCTTCCTTTGATATTCATGATCGAGTGAATTACGCGGTCGAACATGCTCGTTTATTTGTGGATGGGAATGAAAAGACAGTCACACTATCCCTTAATATCGACACTAATATTGCGGCTAAGATTGATTATTTTGAAATCTTTTTATCGCGTATGTTGATGTGTCGTAAAGCTGCGAGTTATTTAGGAGCAACCTTTATTTTATACATGAATGAATCACGAATGATTTAATCATACCCACCAAAAAGTAAGGAAAAATCTATGGAGCAACTTCCACTATGGATCGGATTAGGAAGAATTAATGAAATCAAGTGGGGAATAACTCCCCAAGAGTGGTTAGAGAGTCATTGGTATGTACGGTTTAATGACATGATTCTTGCGGAACCTTCCTCCACATTCTTTGTATTTGCATTAGCATTCATTATTTTGTATGTTTCACTAAAGTTCTTAAACAATACACATCAAGAAAAATCACGATTTTGGTTTGGTTTGAGTATGTTGTCATGGAGTTTATCCACTTTCAGTGCTGGAGTGAGTTATCAAATCTTGAGTTATGAACTTAAATGTGCTGGACAAACTGAGTGTTTATGGACAACTCCTTGGGAGATTGTGTATTTAATACTTTATGTATTGAGTGTGAAGTTTCTAGTGATTGGAGTAAGTGTTTGTTGTGGGGAAGGTCGCTTTAGAAGCATTTTAAAACGATATGCAATCATCGCTGCACTATTATACTTCATCATCATCACAGTCGGGGTCATTGTACCTGATCAGTTCCTCATCTCTTTTGAAAACATGGTGTTGTTTTTAGTGCCGTCTTACTTCATGATGTTTGGGCTTAATTTAGTTAACTTCCTTCGAACAAAACAAGCCCTTGATTTAAGACTGATGAAAGCATGGGTTGGGATGTTACTGATTACAGTTTCATATTTCGGTTTCTATTTATCTGGAATATCCACTCGTTTATGGCAGCAAGGAATTTGGTTTAATGCGAATGATGTGTTGCATATTTTATTGATTCTATGGGCACTTTATATTGCGAACAAGATTGAACCACTCGTCAAAGATAAGAAATAATGCATTTCATTGATTTTTTCATATTTAAAAAGTGTACTAGGTACACTTTTATTTTTGACTAATGTCTTGTTTAATGATTTGCTGCTTTTCTTTGTTTGAAAATAAGGTAGGTTGCGGCACCTAAGACTAATGCTCCACCAGATAGAATCCAAAGCATGGAATTATCTTCGTTGAGTTCTAAATCTTTAGTATTGGTGATGGTGAGTATAGGATCTTCGGCATCAGCTTCTTGTTCGCGATATGATTCGATCAATGCTTCATCCACGAGTTCATAAGTATTCATATCTAAGAAGAATGTTTTTTCAACTTGATCTTCTCCCACTAATGCTACTACTTGATAGAAGCTTAATTTCACTACTGATGGGAAATCAATAATCCATGCGGAGCTAATAACGATGGTTGGATGGACTTGTTCCACAAGTGCATCTTCAATTTTCGCAAGACTTGATTCATCAGGAACTTTGAGTACTGCGTGGGCTGATGAAGTGAATGCGAGAAGTGTCATGATACTTAATATGAACGTCAGTAAAAGCATTCTCACATGTTTTACTGGATTGGATAAGCGAATAGAATGAGTCATAGGTTGTCCTCCTTGTTTGAATACATTATAAGGGAATGAGTTAACGGTTTTCTTAAAGTGTGATGAAATACATAAAAACTATGATAACTGACATGAAACGCCCTATTTAAGCGTTTTTTTTCATGGATGGATTGTAGTTTGAATGGTGTTTCGTTATGATGTATCTATCATGGCCATCACATATCCTGAGCAGTTCCCAATCATTAATTCACATCTTGGTGAAGCCAAGGTGTTTCAAGCGCTTAAAAAACATTTAAGTGATGAATGGCATGTGTATGCGAATGTTCGTTTTCATCAATCATCAATTTATGGGTTGGCTGATATTGAAACTGATTTTATTGTGGCTCATCCTAAGATTGGGATAGTGGTGTTAGAAGTCAAAGGTGGGATTCATATTCGTTTTGAACCAACGACACAGACTTGGCATAGTACTAATCTTGATATGGAAACGTATATCATCAAGAATCCTTTTGAACAAGCTCGTAAGAATCGTTATGCCTTACTTAATGTATTAAAAAACTCAAAACTAAAATCCTTCAGTGACCATGAACTTAATGATCGATTAAGAATTGCCTATGGGGTTGTCTTTCCTGACACCTCCATGATTAATGGGCAACTCCCCATCGAAGCTAGGAAAGATCTGATCTGTTTTACGCATCATCTTCATGAGGATTGTGAGAAACATTTAATCAAACTCATGAAAAACTTCAATACCGAAAATGTGTGTGATCTTAATGCAATGGCTGTTTCAATTCTTCATGAGAAACTTGCGCCTGTATGTGAGATTAAACGCTCTTTGAAGAATTGGATTGTGGATGAAGGTGAATCCATTCTAACTCTCACCCAACAACAATTTCAACTTCTTAATGTCATTCAGATGATCTCTAAGGCTTCCATTTACGGCTGTGCTGGGAGTGGTAAAACCTTACTAGCCATTGAGAAAGCTAAGCTTGAAAGTTTAAAGGGTAAGAAGGTTCTCTTTGTATGCTTTAATACCCTTCTTGGTCAACAACTAGAATCTGTATTTAAAAATGATGAACATGTGGATGCCCATTGTTTTCATACCATTATCTCTAAGCATTATCATATAAGTGATGAAGAGATATTATTCAATGATGAACTACTGATGGAAAGAGTGATCAATGAACCGTTAGGGTTGTATGATGGACTCATTATGGATGAAGCACAGGATTTTAGTGAAGAAAGAATGTTGATGGTTCATACCTTATTAAAGGAACATGCCTTTAAATTCTATTTCTGGGATGATCATCAGAATATTAATCTTAATCAAACTGCGATTCCTCCTTGTGAGACTCAGCTGATGTTGACACGAAATTTTAGGAATACTCAAAAGATCTTTAAATCAATTCGTAAGCATGTGGAGAAAAACATTGAACTTCATAGTGATGGGCCACTAGGGCGTGAGATTGAGGTGTTATCATCTTATCCAAAAGGCAATGATGAAATGATGTTAAGCCTAGTCGAAGAGAAAGTAAAACAACTAATTCATCATGAAGGATTGGAAGCTAAAGATATAGCGATATTGAGTTTTAAAGGAAAACAAAAATCAAGTCTACATCAACTTAAATCGAATGTTCCTTTAATCTTATTTGAAGATAAAACGAGTCAAGATGCGATTAAAGTTGATACCGTTCGTCGTTTTAAGGGTTTAGAAGCCAATGTGGTGATTATCGTAGAGCTTGATGATGAGAAAGCTATGAGTGATCAGAAGCATTTTAATGATTTATGTTATGTAGCCTTCTCACGAGCCATACATCATTGTATTGTGATTCCAGTGGAAGGGATTAAAATTAAGGTATAAGAAAATCCAAGTTGCCTTGGATTTTTATATTCTTTGAAGTATGACATTAATCCATGATTCACTTCGATCTTGTCGTGCATCTTGTGTTTCAAAGATTTCCACCACTTTAACATCATGTAAGTGATTAATCATTTCGTTCATTGAGTTTAAGGTGAAACATGTGAACTGTCGGCCATCTTTAATATAATCATAATCACATGCTTTAAATGACATATAGAAGACTCCATGCGGTTTTAAGAAATTAACATATTTTTGCATGAGACGTAGGATATCATTTCTTTCTACATGAAGGAGTGATGCGCAAGCCCAAATGCCATCGACTAAAGTATCTATGTTAAATGATTCAAAGGTTTCAAGTCTTACATCTTCAAGGAATAGTTTAGAGAATTCTACTAAGGATTCACTGGCATCAAAGGAGATGACTTTGTAGCCTTTTCTTGTGAAGTAAAGACTATCACGACCAGTGCCAGAACCGACGTCGATGATGATAGATTGCGAAGGTAATGATTGTTCAAATTTTGCATAGACTAAAGGTAAGTCATCGTTATGAATGCTTTCTTGAAGTAATTGTTCGAATTTCTCATGATGTTCATCCATATTCTTATTTTAACATGGAATGATGATGGTGACTAATGTGGGGGATGAAGCATCTTAATTATATTGTTCTTAATTTGTTTTAATTTAGATAATCAAGTTATTTATAATTTATTGTAAGATTTGAGTTTATGGTAAGATTAATGAATAAAGTACTACTAGTGGGGGTATCCATGATTGAATTACCTAAATATGATGGATTAAATACAACTGCATTTTCAAAGATGTTTAAATCATTAACAACATCATATAAGTTGTTTTGGTTTAAAGCTGTATTTGATGAGGTAATTGCAGGCAATTCTGAAATTCTTGTTTCTGATATTGTTGATTCGATGATAGAAGATGCTTTTGAATTCATACACAAGTATAAACTTGGGTTTAGTGTAATTGATCAACTTGAAGCTTCAATAAGATCAATCCCACCGGACTACCGTGGGAATAATGACTATAAATCATTAAGTAAAGTGATCGATCCAAAGTATCTATTAAAATTCAGAAAAGAGATTCAAAATTATGTCCCATATCGCTTACTATCCACATTTTATGAAGATACAAAATCTAAAAAAGACAACATCAAGAATTCCACTATCTCCTACTTCATGAGTAAAGATGATAATGCTTTTTATCAATATGATAAAGTAAATAGAAAAGTACTCGTTTCTCCAGCATGGAGGCAATATATAATAAAAAATCAAAATTTGATATTGGGATGGTATAAATATCATTTGATTAAATTTTTGCAAAGTCGAAATCCCTCAACTCCAAACATCCCTGCAAAGATTGATTCCGATCGCAAAGATATTAATAAACAGCGAAAATTCTGGTTACGAGTTGCGAATGAGAATGCTGAATTATTATATGACATATACTTAGGAAAACCTATTTCTAACCGTAGTACTGAGGAACACGGCATACTTAGTCTTGATCATGTTCTTCCATATGAGTTTGTTTCGCACGATCAGATGTGGAATCTGATTCCTGCACATAAAAACATCAATAGTAAGAAAGGTACTGATTTACCTAGTAAAGACTACATTCGAAAAGCAGTTGATTTGCAGTACAAGTTTTTTGATACCGCAAGGAAAATTACAGATCTCACTAATAAGGAAAAGAAATATCTTCTTGAATATGAACAATTGAATTCGGAATTGAACTATTTAAACCCAAAACTTGATAAAAGCAAATTTGAGTTCATTCTTCTGGAGCAACTTCAATCACTGTACTCAATCGCATACAATCAAGGATTTGATGTTTGGAAAAACGAATAAACACAAAAACAGCCTCACGGCTGTTTTCATCATGTTCAAGAAGGACAATGTAGATCGTCTTTATTTAATTAAGGAGACAAGACCATGTCTTGCATCTTTATTATATCTTTTATTATTGCCTTTTTCTTACCACAAACCCATGCAAAAGTGAGTCAAAACTCACGCAAGCTTAAAGTTGTGGCAGTGTAATCTTAAATGTTGTGCGTTCTTCATTGGAAGTAATACTCATCTCTCCTTTTAATCGATTAAGAATGCTTTTAACTAGATTAAGCCCTACTCCACTTCCTGATGATTGACTTCCTTTGTAGAACAACTCAAACATATGATCCATTTCATCTTGAGTTAATGAAGGACCATGATTTGAGAAAGTTATTGAAACTATATTATTATGTTTTACTACTTCAATAGATAATAATGTATTTGAATAGGCATATTGAATCATGTTATCAATAAGATTAGAAAACATTTCATACACATAAGGGGCATAGGAAGATAACCATACGGAATCCTCACTGACATCCCATTCAAGATCTTTCTTTTCCCAAAGTGGTTGTTTTGAAATAACAAGTCTACGTATAAGTTCATTCACATCAAAAGGTTTAATGACCAAATGCTCAAGTGAATCGACTTTCGATAAGGTTAAAAGCGTTGACGTTAAACTTGCTAATTGATCAATCTCTTCGAGTAAGCGATCTTTAATCTTTTCTTCTGTTTCCATACTTTGAATTAAACTCGACATCACGGTTAATGGAGTTTTAAATTGATGAGACATATTTCTGACAAACTCTTGATTAAGATATTGATTCGAAGACAGCGCTTGTTGCATATCATTAAATGTTTGAATTAATGATGATATCTCATCATTACCATGCTCTTCAATGAGTTGATTATACTGTCCTTGTTGGACCCGTAGTGTTGCTTCTTGAAGTGTTTTAATTCTCTTCATAAAGATAACATTAGAAATCAAAGCAAATAAACTTAAGGCAAGAAAAGCACTAATGAGTCCACCCACTAAAACCATAGGATTATCCACAAATTCAGTAGGTACTTTGACATTCAATGCTCGAATGATTAATCGCGGAATTAATGTCGCCACAAAAAAACTAAATAGGATTGCTAGAGTTAACTTGGTATTAAGTTTTCTCATATAACCACCCCTTTATAACCTAATCCTCGAATGGTCACAATTTCAAAATCAGGACTCTTCACTTTCTCACGAATCGATTTAATATGAGTATCCACGGTACGGTCATAAGACATATTATCCTCACCCCAAATCTGATCAAGAAGTTGTTGACGAGTGAAAATGATTTGAGGATGCTTTAATAGTAAAAATAAAACTTGAAATTCTTTCTTACTTAAATTAATGCTTTGATCATACACTTTGCATAGCAGTTGTTCTTCATCTAAATAACTATGTTTAAAACTTAATTGATGTGTGGATTCTTTGATGGTTCGCTTTCGCAATGCCTGCAGTCGCAACACAAGTTCTTTAAAATGATAGGGTTTAACTAAGTAATCATCCGCACCTAACTCAAAAGCTTTCGCTTTATCTTCCAGTGAACCTAAGGCAGTGCTCATCATAATAAAGGGTTTAGGGTTCACATGTTGAAGAGTTTGAATGAAAGATAATCCATCCATCTTAGGCATCATCATATCCACAATAACACCACTGATTGTATACTCTTTCATCTTTCTTAATGCTTCTTCACCATCAAAAGCCACAACACAAGACATGTGTTGTGACTCAAGATAATTCGCTAAGGTTTCAGCTAATGTTTGATCATCTTCGACAATTAAGATCATATTGACCTCCATTATTCAGTTCTTAATGCGACCACAGGATCTTGATTTGCCGCCATTTTACTTGGTAAAAAGCCTGCAATCAACGTTAAGCCAGCACTCAATGCAATAAGTATCAATGAATAAGATGCTGGTAGAGATGAAAATCCTTCAATATTAAGTAATGTTTCAATCAGCACATCAACACCTAATAAAAGCAAATATGATAATAATATGCCTAAAGTCCCTGCAAAGACACCAATGATCATCGCTTCCGCATTAAAGATACGAGAGATATCTTTTTTACGAGCTCCTAGTGAGCGCATAATACCAATTTCTTTAGTTCTCTCAATAACACTCACATACGTAATAATCCCGATCATAATCGAAGAAACCACTAATGAGATGGCTGCGAAAGCCGAGAGGATTAAAGTGATAGTACTAATAAGCGAAGAAATCGTGGATGATAAGGTTTCTGCAATATCACTAACAATTAATTGTTGAGTAGTCTCTACAGTGCCATTATACGTATCAAAAGCATCTTTAATCAATGTTTTACTTTCAAAGTCTTTAGGATAAATCAAAATAGATTGTGGAGTTAAGTCTGCTCCAATGGATTGAAGTATAGACTCATAGGTGTTGAAAGCATTGAATGGTAATCCAGTTAACACGTTGATGTTTTCATTAGTTACTTGAAGTTGAGCAACCTCAGAATTTTGAGCTTGATTTAACCATGCTTCGTTAAATGATGGAAGAGTCCCTACCCCAACACTTAAGAATGAAGATCCTGAGTCTACTTTTAGTCTTATGACCCCCACAATCTTGATCGTTTGATTGAGTTCATGATTGAGTAGGTTTTGATCTAAGGATTGCGTCACGACTTTTTGATCTTCCACTTGATATAATGCATCATGCGCAATAAAGGTAAATGAATGTTGTAGAAGTTCATCAAAATCAAAAGGATTAGATAGATTTAGATACAGTGCGTTCACTACACTTTGATCAATGGTAGAATCATCCGCAATCACAAAGAGGGCTTCATGACGTTGTGTCGGATAAGTTCCTGCGACTAAATCATAGAGTGATAAAACAAATTCTTGATCTGCAGGTAGTTCAAAGAAAAGTGATTGATTGGATGCTAAAGGACCGTCTCCACCACGAATTCTAGTTTGTACAAAGGTTGGTGTATCATTCACTTGAGTGGCGACATTCAGAGTTAATGAGCGTTGATAACTCACTGAGTTAATCCATGAAGGATTGAGAGTTTTTAGAAAAGCCATTGCATCGTCATCAAAGATATTGACATGAGATACTGTCTCAGTGGTGGCATCGACCACCAAGCCTTGAGTTAATGCTTCATTTTTACCAGGATTGAATACCTGAGCTGGGCGATTTGCTAGATTATTGATACTTACATTCTGATTGAGTTGAAGTGGAAACCCAGCTAAAGTTTCACTTTCAATGGAAGATACATACGAATCCATTCCATTGGATAATGCTAAAACTAATGCAATCCCAATAATGCCAATCGACCCCGCAAAGGAAGTAATCAATGTTCTTCCTTTTTTAGTCAGTAGATTCTTAAACGATGAGCTTAAAGCTGTCATATACGACATTGAAACATTTTTGAATGAGTCTTTGGAGGGTTGAACATCCACATCGTAGGGATGTGAGTCATTGACTACCTGACCATCTTTAAGTTGAATGATTCTTGAGGAATATGTTTGCGCAATCTCAGGATTATGAGTCACCATGATGACACATCGATCGTGAGATAACGTCTGAATTAAACTCATAATAGATTCTGATGTTTCAGTATCTAGTGCCCCAGTAGGTTCATCCGCAAGCAATATCTTAGGGTTATTAATGAGTGCTCGGGCAATCGCAACTCGTTGCATTTGCCCTCCTGAGAGTTGATTTGGTTTTTTATGCATATGATCTTCTAAACCAACTTGAGTTAATACTTGAATAGCTTTTTGAGTTCTTTCTTTCTTCTTAACACCACTCAGTGCTAATGACATCGCCACATTATCGAGTACACTTAAATGGGCAATTAGGTTATAAGATTGAAATACAAAACCAATCGCTTCATTACGATAACGATCCCAATCTGAATCTTTATAATTCTTAGTTGAGACACCCTCAATGATGAGATCTCCACTATCCATGTGATCTAAACCTCCAATAAGATTGAGGAGTGTGGTTTTGCCACAACCTGAAGGACCTAAAATGGAAACGAATTCATTTTTTCTAAAGCTTAAGTTTATTCCTTTTAAGGCTTGAACTTGTGTTGATCCTAGTTTATAGGATTTAATAATATCTTTGAGTTTTAACATAGACATCTCCTTGTCACTGATATTCTAACAAGCCTATGTGAAGTGAATTTGAAGTTTAAAATAGATGTCCATGGACATCTATTTCTTAAACATTAATATGAAACTTGTTTGTGATGGATTAGATTCCACTCGTATGCTGCCACCATAGTGTTCCATGACAGCCTTCACGATCGCAAGTCCAATACCTATATGACCTTTTTCACCTTTTTGGAAACGATTGAAGATGATATCCTTAAATTCATCTTCGATCATCTCTCCATCATTGGAAATTCGAACTTCTAATTCGTTGTGATGATGAATAACATCCCATACAATCTTAGTTTTCGCATATCGAATGGCATTTGATAAAAGGTTTGTGAACACTTTATGTAGACTTGACTCATCAATATTAATGCTTGAATCTAATGATGGAAAATGATATTCCATGATGAGGTTTCTTTCTTGAAGGAGTACATTCATGGAAGAACTGATTTCTTCAATAAGATCTCGTACATCGAGTTTTTGAACCATCATATCCACGGAATGAGCTTCAAGACGTGATAAAACAAGTAAATCTTCAATGAGTGATTTTAATCGCTCTCCTTGACCACTAATGACTTCTAGAGTTTGTTCTTTTGAGGCGAAATCATACTGGAAGGCTTCACTTTGAGCCAAGATGACTTGAAGTGGTGTTCTTAGTTCGTGAGAAACATTTTGAAAGAAGTGACGATTCGCTTGTTCTTGTTCGTCAAGGTTATGAACCATCGTGTTCATGGCTTTTTGAAGATCCAAGAGTTCCTGTTCATGAAACTCATGATGATCCGCTTGTCGTTGGCCTTGCCCTACTGAAGTCGCAAAGGCGGCAAGTTGAGTTAGAGGAAGTGTCATTGACGATGAAACGAAGTAGATGACAAGCATTGAGACAATAAGCATGAAGGTCATAATCAAAAATAAAATGAGGTTAAGACTCGACTTTAGATTAGAAAGTGTACTCATCGAAACATAAAGCACAATCCACTGATTTTCATTGTTAGGATTCTCAATGATGTTCACATAATAGAGTTCACCAGATATTCTCATTTCATGTATGATGAGGGATGGCATAATTCCATTCGATTCAAGTGCACGTGCCATCACACCATGAAACATCATCATTTGTGGACTATGAACCATATTGGTATGAATCGTTTGATAACTTGGTGACATCACGAAATTTTGAGTTGAGACAAAGATTCTTTGATTACCACGATCACTTGAAGAAATGATATTTCGTGAATCCATGATCGCGTCACGAGCATTATCAAGAATGGCTTCATTTATAATGACATTGAAACTTATCCCAATGATAAGAAATGTGGCTGTGACAACCACACTTAAAACAAAAGTTAGTTTTCCTTTAAAGGTCATAAACTTCATACTTGTGTCTCAATTACCCTAAATCCATATCCCCAGATGGTTTCTATCGTAATTCCTGAATCAATCAGTTTTTTTCTTAATCGACGAATCGTATCATCACAGGCACGAGTTTCAACTAAAGCTTCATATCCCCATACTTTCTTTAGAAGTATCTCTCGTGATATCGCTTGATCCGCATGACGGGTTAAATAGAGTAATACCGCAAACTCCATCGGTGTAAGATCAAGACTCACTCCTTTAGCGGTGGCTTCACGTGTTTTTGGATCCATAAATAAAGTATGGAACGTGACCTTCTCTTGATTTTGTTGGCTCAGGTCAAGTTGAACACGACGAAGTAGAGCTTTGACTCGCATCATTAAATTGAGGGTTGAGAAGGGTTTGGTAATATAATCATCAGCCCCTAAATGTATCCCTAATGCATAGTCTAAATCCGCATCACGTGCGGTTAAGACAATGATTGGTACATTGGAGACTGCTCTAACTTTTTGAATGAGTTCAAAGCCATTCATGGTTGGCATATTAATATCAGTGATTAAGCAATCACATGATTTTTCTTTGAAAACTTCAAAACATTCATGAGCACTCATGAATCCTTGAGCATCATATTCGTTCGCTTTTAAGAATGAACAAATCGTATCTAAGATGACTTTCTCATCTTCACAAACATAAATTAGTGGTTTCATACTCCTATTATACATAATATTCTGCGGATAAATTCATGCAAAGTTGCGTCAGTATATCACATGCATTTATTTTTAGCATGCTTTATAATGACCTTAAGAGGTGATATTATGAAAAAGATTATCGTCGTCTTGTTATTTTTCTCTTTAGCTTGGACTGTGTATGTTCAAGAAGAGCGTATTAATCTTTTAGAGAATTCATTAAATCAACTTCAAAATACATTAGCTCAACTTCCTACCATGCCTAATGCAATCATGATTTCTGATGATTCTGATGGGGTTGCGAATATTCTTCCAAGTGTCTTAGAGGGCGTAGTGGGACTTCGTGTTGAAGCCACCATTCGTCAACAAACTTGGTTTGGTGAACGCAGTGTTCAAACAGTTGGATCTGGGTCTGGCTTTTTTGTCACGGATTCAGGATACTTAATTACCAATGCCCATGTGGTTGAGAATGCCTTCCAGAATGAACAATCCTCGATTACGGCCGTCTTGTTTGATGGAACTTCTTATCCTGCAGTTATCGTCAAGTATGATCGTGATCTTGATCTTGCGATACTCAAGATTAATGCGTCGGTTTTTCCTTTAACATTCGCGAGTGAAATGAGACTGGGTGAATCCGTATTTGCGATTGGGTACCCTTTAGGATTTGATTTATCACTCTCAATCACTAAAGGCATTATCTCTGGATTAAATCGAAACCTAGGCAATGGTGTGCCACTCATTCAAACCGATGCAGCCATTAATCCTGGCAATAGTGGTGGTCCGCTCTTTAATATGAAAGGTGAAGTCATTGGAGTCAATTCCTCAAAGATTGCCTCTTCAATTGTGGAAGGTATAGGTTTTGCGATAATGGGAGAGATTGTCACTGAGTTTATGGATGATGTGATTAATTAATGCATGATATGCGATGGAAACATCGCTTTTTCATTAACTGATTTTCACCTACAAATGTAGAATTTCAGGGTATGTTTTTGTTTTTTTTTAATTATTTGATAATATTGCATTATTTTTGATTATCAAACTGTATTATCTTGTGAAATTTCTTTATAATTATACAAAGGAGAAGTCAATTATTTGACTGTGGTGATTATGAGAAACATATTTAAGTTTATGTTTTCGATAGCTTTATTATTGACTCTAATTCCAAAAGGTTTACCCAGTGTGTTTGCTGAATCAATGTTTGCTGGTGGGGACGGAACTCAATTGAATCCTTATTTAATCGAGAATGCAACTCAACTTAATCATATAAGACATGATTTGGACGCTCATTATGCTTTAGTAAGTGATATTGATTTAAGTAGTTTACTTGGAGATTTCGATTCATTAGATGCAACTTATAATAATGGGGCAGGATGGATTCCTATTGGTTCAAATGAGGATCCTTTTACTGGCACATTAGATGGACGAGGTTTTCATATTCATGGATTATCCATCAAACAAGTTAATAATTTAAATGGTGGATTTGTTGGGCTCTTTGGGGTGTTAGATTATGCATTAATTTATAACTTAGATTTAAGTGGTCAGATAAATTTGAATGAGGGAACTTATACTGGAGTAGGATTACTCTCTGGTTCTGCAATGAATTCTCACATCAGTGGATTAAATGTAACTGGTTCTATTTATGTCTTGAACACTAATGGAGCCTTTTATGTAGCAGGTTTAGTAGCCAAGACGAGTCATAATGTTATTGAACACGTACTTGTTGATGTACCTGTCTTCAATGGGTCATCTTTAGGGGCTGGTGGTATTGTTGGATTTTCAACCCACGATTACATTGAGAATGTTCAAAATTCTAATTCTGTGACCGCAGCACGTTCATATTATATTGGAGGTATTGCAGGATATGCAACTGATTCAACGTTTGTGAATGTTCGTAATTACGAGAATATTCGAGGATTGGATTATGTGGGTGGTATCGTGGGTTATGCTGAAAGAATTAATATCGTTGGAGCGCTCAACACAGGAACTATTTCCACGAGAAACATTATTGCTGGAGGAATCATAGGAATGTTATATAACAGTTCTATTGGTGCAGTCTACAAAAATACTGAACTTGAACTACTCATTAACCAAGGTGATGTTATGTCAGAACATTTAGATCCTAGTTTTCATGAACTTGGTGGTATCATTGGATTTGCTTTTATATCTATGGATGAAGATGATTACTTACCTATGAAGCATCTATATGACCTTAAAACTACGCTCCCTCTCATCCATAGAGCTCTTGGTTTAGTCGAAGGATTCTTTGACAAAAACGCTCAGATAATCATTGATGGTAATTACTCACATGGTTCCCAATATCCTATTAATGTGCTTGAAGCTAGAATTGAAGCTCAATTCTTAGGGGATTTCATCGAGCCTAATGATTTTGAAACATTAGTTAGTAGCCTTAGTTCATTAGCATACGATTTCGATGTGACAGTAAATAATAACCTTCTCAACTTCACGTTCTCACAAGCCGTTTTCTTTACTCAAGGTTCTGTCAATGGGCCGATGAGTGATGAATTAGTCGAGTTTAACACAAAAAACACTCGACTTCTTCCAATAACAAATAAAAATGTTCCTAGTCTTGAAGTATTTTCCTCATTAGTGAGTTGGGAATTAGATACCCTAACAGGATGGAATACACAAAGAGATGATTCAGGAACATTCTATGCCCCACTTCAAAGTATCAATTATGAAGCAAACAAAGTCTTTATTCGCTTATTCGCAATATTAGAAAGTTCAGAAGAAGAGTTACCAGATACCTCTGATCCAATGTCCTGGACTTGGTTAGTATTATTATTTGGACTTGCAAGTCTTGTTTATCCTAAGAAAAAATCATAATCATCTAAGATAGACACATGTTGTCTATCTTTTTCTTTTCTTTTACCTCACTACACTTTAAAATAATGTGGTGAGGTTTAATTATGATTGAAGTATCCGATGTATCTAAAGATTTTATAAAATATGAAAAAGGCAAATTGTAAAATGAAGTCGTCCACCCAATAGAATAAAAGAAAAGCACCATTTAAAGAAACCGAGTATCATAGAGTTGCGAAACACATGAGAAAGGATCATTAAATGATGCCCTTAAATGATACA